>Ga0302114_10000896_pt1 | contig 20145 bp, 18 predicted proteins | sample AG5_Surface_MG_FD_203107 | JGI IMG/M metagenome (GOLD analysis project Ga0302114, IMG submission 203107) | Marine microbial communities from Western Arctic Ocean, Canada - AG5_Surface | ecosystem: Environmental > Aquatic > Marine > Oceanic | place: Canada: Western Arctic Ocean | collected...
CCCCCTCCCCCCTCGTCGTCGTCGTCGTCGTCGTCGAGGAACTCGATCAAATCTATCTCATCTTCCATTCCTTGGTCGTTCACGTCAAACTCCTCATCGCTCATATCCTCCTCGTTAAATTGAACCGTGAACGTGCTGTCTCTATCCCCTGTCCCCACCTCCACCACAACCCCGTCGTGCGCCTCCTCATTCGCAAGGTCGAAGTGAATACGACATCGTCGCCCCTCGTCGCTGGGCTTGATTCGGTCGAGCATGTCGGTATTTAGGTCACCTTCGACAGCTAAAAAGTCATCGTCTTCAGCATTGTTATTTTTCGCGAAGGCGCTGGACACCAGTTGCCACTCAACCTCAGCCTCATCGGTGTTGACGAATTTCGATAAATAAGCATCTTCCCCATCCACCCCCGCGTTTGTCAACGAGCCTGGATCGCTTATGCATTGTTCCAAGAAGTTGAACTGAGGAGAAGCGAAGCGCCGAGCGAATTTATGAGGCGCATTTTTAATGAATCCGAGTTGGTTAGTGTGAGCGAAGAGTATTCTCTTCTTCCACAAGGCTCGTTCGATTCGATTCGCTCGCTCACCTCCTCAGACCTTGTCCCGCCGTAAGTCAAGTAAGCCATCCCCGTCCAGTACTTCACCATGCTGGCTTGATCGTTGTGCGTAAATTTAGTTCCAAGCTGATGGCGCTTGGAAAAAGCCATCCATTTCTGCATCAATCCGTCGTTCTCCCTGATGCTGCGTCAAGAGTTGAGTTAGTTTTGCTTGGTACCATGCGCTCGCCCTCGCCCTCGCCCTCACCCGAAACTGCTCAGCATCGTCGTCATGCTGAAGTCTTGCAAATTTTCAATTTTATGCAAGGTTTTGAGGTGTGTTTTCACCCTCTCTTTCGAGGTGAAACAGAAGCGACGTGCCAAAGGAAAATTCTCCTCCTCGTCGTCGTCGTCATCCTTCAGCACCGACATGGGGTCGAAGCATTTTATATTTGCTTTCTTAATTTCCTCGTCACTCTTCGTGGAGTTAAGAGCTGCTCGGAGCGACTCGGTAATGGCCTTCTCCCGCAATTTGTAACAGATCGGACACGCAAACAGCTTGATGTTCTCCAAACAACGAACCCGCCAGTCGGCCAGGAGACGGGAGAAATCTGAATAATCGTTGGAATCCTCTTCATATTCCCCAAAACCAAATTGTCTGGGACTGCTGCTGCTGCTGCTGCTATTGCCATTGTTGGCGAGGCATTGAAAAATGTTAGAGCCGTGTATGTTTTTGATTTTTTCTAGGGTGGAAGGAAGCATCGGTGAGCGGAAAATTGGCGGCTCACGAAGCTTATTGTTATTGGTTCTCGCTAGCTCAATCAAAGTTCGAACATTGTAGCAGGCCTTGGTGGATCCATCGGGTGAAGTCCAGCAGACATGAACCTTTGTGAGGTTCATGCACGTTATTTCGTCTTCTGTCGACTGGCAGAGGACGATTTTGGGTTGCAGGGAGGATAGGGGTAGATGTTGTTGTGGGTGCGGGGGTGGTGGATCATCTTCGTTGTCAAAATAATTATCTTCCACCCTCGTTATGGGAATGGCCTCAGTGTCGGAGTAATCATCATCCGTGTCCGATAGACATACGATGGTTCGTCGTTTTGTTGAGCTCATTGGCTACTTTCAAATGTGAATCAAGTGATCAATGTAAATTTATGAGCTGAAAAGATAAAGCCCCGCCCTCCTCAATCAAACATCATTCTATATTTACCACCAGCCCATCAAGCAACAACAACAACAACTCTCTAGTCTCGTCCCAATTTTATACACAAATAACCTCAAGAAACCATACCCCTTCAACTATGCCCTCCCTCAAGCTCTATGGCCACCGCTGGCTTCTAAATGGCGACGACCTTCCTCCAATTTCCCTCCTCATCGTCCTCTCCCGCCTCACCCAACTCCTCTTCCTCTTCCCAATCTTTACAAATCTGTTTCACCCTTCCTCCTACCGTACCACCTCCAAGCTTCCCACCTCCCAAACAGCCTGCCGGGACGACACCGAGCTGCAACTGGTGTCAAAGTTTTACGTCGGCTTTACGACCCTCCTATTCCTCCTGTCCTTACTTCTAGAAGCATTAATAATAAAAGCCGCCAACCTTGGCAACCCGACAAACGGCCACCTCACTCGAACCACCTTAAACTCCCTCCTGAAGCTCAAGGGCAACATCTTCTACCCCGTGCTGATCCTAATAACAATTTTGGGGTTTCTGTGCGTCCCCGCGTGCCTCTCATCCTCCTCCTCGAGCGTGAACCCCATTTTGGTTGGTCACTTTTTCGGATCGTATGGGTGGGTCACCCTCCCTCTCCTCCTGGCGAGCCAGGCGCTCGAAATCGTCCTCGTCGGCTGCATCCTTCGAACGATCGTCGGCCGCCGGGAGGACAGCTACAAGAACCGCCCGGACCACTACCAGAGCAGCCGGCAGAGGTAAGCGAGCGAAGCTCGCGATGGGAGTTACGGGTGATTAGTGATTCGCCGTTTTTTTTTTTAGGTTTTACTTGGCGTGCACTTGGGGTGTTTTGTACCGTCTTTGAACAATGTCTTCTAGCGAAAAGAAGCGCTTGGCCAAGCTTGCCACCGCGTGTTCAAATCTGGGCTTCTAAAACTCCATACGTTGGAGTTACGGTCGATTCAGTGATTCGCCTTTTTTTGAGTTTTTTTAGTTCTCACATTGGCGGTGCTATGCTTCTGATCTGGACCGTCCTTGAACAATAACTTTGCGCAAAACGATGCACCTGACCGATCCCGCCACCGTGTTCAAATCTGGGCTTCTGAAACCTCCATACGTTGGAGTTACGGTCGATCCTAGTGATTCGCCCTTTTTTGAGTTTTTTTCGCTTACGTGCTACAGACGGCTACATCCAATACTACTAAACTAACCCACCCAATTCGTGTGGCTCGCTCGTTTTGCTCACTCTCTTTCCCCCTGCTTCATTAAATATGCACCTCGCTTCGCTCGGTGCAGGTTCGGGACGACCACTGTTGAGGACAAGTGGGAGCGAAAGGTGAGCGAGCGAAGCGAGCGAGCCTATTGAAAGTTTCGAGCGATGATTTGCGCGAAATGGCTACAGACAATTTTGGCTACATCCACTACAAAGCTCACCCACCCAATTCGTATTGCTCACTCGCTTCCCCCCTACTTCATTAAAAATGCACCTCGCTTCGCTTCGCTCCGCTCGGCTCAGTGCAAGTTCTTCTGCAGGTGCAGCAACGCCGCGACCTGCTTCCTGTTCGGCGGGAACGACCTGAGGAGCTCGAGCAAAAAAAATGGGACCGGAGGGGTAGGTCCGGGGGGGGAGTTCGCCATGGTCGCAAGGCTCCTGGCCGACTATTTCGAGGACGGCGGCCACTTGGACATTGTCCCCAGCGACGTTGCCGCTGGAATCGTCATGCTAAGGCGGCTGCAGAAGAAGGAGGAGTTTGCGAGGTCGTTTGAGCGGTTGGAGGGGTTGGAGGGGCTGGAGGGGGGGTTGGAAGACCCCCCCCTTTCACCCACACCCAAAAACACACCCACTACAACACACCCCTTGCCCACACACTGGTACAGAGTCGCCCACCGCACCCCCCTGTCCCCCGAATCCGACTCCGACCGGTTGATCCTCGACGAGGGCGCGCGGTTCTCCAGGCACGCGCTGGCGATCTACACGTGGATGCTCTACGTCTTCATGCACCCGGTCAAGGGCTTTTGCGACATTGGATGCATTAGCTGCTGCGTGCTGGGGAGAGACAAGAGCAGGAACAGGAACAGGAGCAGGAGCAGACACAGACTGAAAAGTCACTACGAGGACGAGGAGGGGGAGGGGGAGGGGGAAGGAGAGTGCTGCGTTAGTTGTTGCAATTTCGCAAAAACAACCCTCCCACCCCACGGGGAGACGAGGCCCTTCACAGACAGCGTGGGATCGGAAAATAGCCCCCCCACCCTCAACCCAAACCCCAACACAAATATAGACACCCCTTCTTCCCCCCCATACCCCGAACCCCACCCCGAGCCCCACCAAGGAGGTGAGCGAGCGAAGCGTGAGCGAGCGGCCTTTGTCTGTGGAAGGGGTAGTTTTGGACCGTCCCTGAACAATTGCTTTGGTCTAAAAGACGATCCTGGCCAAACTAGCCACCGTGTCCAGTTCTGAGCGTCTGAAGACGGAATGCGCTGGAGTTACGGTTGAATCAGTAATTCGCCTTTTTTTGAGTTTTTTAACAGATTTCAAATTGTCGTTCACATGCCCTCTTTTGACCGTCCCTGAACAACCCCCTCGCACAAAAAGATGCGCCTGGCCAAACCCGCCGCCGTGATCAATATTTAGCGTCTAAAATCTCCATAAGCGTTGGAGTTACGATATTCAGCGATCGCCTTTTTTTGAGTTTTTTTACAGATTTCACAACCACCTAACACCACGTCCAGGGCCCCAATTCGCCCACGACACCTGCCTCCGAGGCCACGCCTCCGCCCTCCTAGCCCAGGCTTCCCTGGACGAGTCAGAGATCGTGTACTGCCACTTCCGCAACTCGATCCTCGAGTCGCCGTATAGCATCGTCCTCGACAGAAAGTTTCGCGTCGTGGTTCTGAGCATCCGGGGAACGCTCAGCCTCGAGGACTGCCTCACGGACGTGCTGACAGAGCTGAGCCCGCTGGACGAGGTGGGGGAGGAGTACGGGTTCGACGGGGAGGGGGAGGTGAGCGAGCCACCCACATCACATCATCCTAAACTAAACTAAACTAACCCAATTCGATTTACTCAGTTCGCGCACCACGGGATGCTCAGGACGGCACAGTGGATTCTGCAGGAGCTCAAGGAGCACGGAATGCTGAAGAGAGCGATGGAGATGGAGGGGAGCGAGGGGTACGGGCTCAGGATCACGGGGCATAGTTTGGGGGCTGGGGTGGCGACTCTGTTGAGCTTGATGCTCAGGAGGGAATACCCACAGCTCAAGTGCCTCGCATACTCCCCCCCCGGCGGCCTGGTCACTATTAAGACTGCCACCTATTGCAAATCCTTTCTCACTTCCTACGTTCTAAACAACGACATGGTTATTCGTCTCTCCGTCGACTCGATGGAAACCTTACGGAATGACACGCTCGACCTCATTTCCCGAATGAAGGTCAACAAGATGAAAATACTCAAATCGATCTCCAAGGTCAAGCACAACTTCAGCGAGGACGAACTCCTCTTTGATTCGCAACACATTCCGAGGAGCAAGTTCGTGGAGCAGGTCGAAAAGTACAAAGAGGTCCAGGAACAGATCAAGAGAAAGCGGGGACGAATTGGCGTGAAACTCTTCCCTCCGGGAAGGATCGTTCACTTCGTCCAGTCAGACCAACAGCAACTTTTTTGCCCCAACGTACGAAAATTTATCCCGTTCTGTAGAGCCAGGGAGAAAATTTACGTTCCCACCTGGGCCGAATGCGAGGATTTTCAGGTGAGTGAGCGAGCGAGACGAGACGAGACGGCTACAATTAATTAAAAAATTTAACCCACTCAAATCTGCTGCTGCTCGGCACAGAAAATTATGGTCAGCAGCAGCATGGCGCTGGACCACTTTCCAAACAATATTTGCAGCTCGTTGGAGGCGGTTGCGAAAAGCTGGCACATTGACATCACACCAGGCAGCAAGGAGGAATTGGGTGGGCAAAATATAAACGACTTCTTTGTTGACAATACTATCGTATGAGGAGAGGTAATAAAACAAAAAGTGTAGAAAATTTCATTCCCAAAATGTTCCAAATGTTTTTACTTCCCAAAATGTTTTACCAAATGTTGTTTTTACTTCAGAGACCAACCTCAACACCTTCCTCGACTTCAGCATTTCGCTGGTTTGGGGAGAGACTGATGGACTTTCTCTGCAACGCACTCAACCTAGCCGTCTCAACCGAATCCCTTTTCCCCGAGTTACCTTGAGGTGTTGGTGAACTTGGGGACTTTGCTTTTGCACTTGATTTGCGGGGTGATTTGAGGGGTGATTTGGGTTTGGGTTTGGGTGCCGCTCGTTCCGACTTGCCACCCTTGCCACCCTTGTTAGAAAAGACGAGATAAATGAGAGCTAGGGCCAGGACAAGAGCCAAGACAATCAAAACAATCCCCCACCACTCAATCCCATCATCACAGAACCCCGGCAATGTTGGACAATTAGTAGTTGTGCAAATTCGGCAGGACACCGGACAATTGAACTCAAGAGACTCAACTTGCGCAGTCGTGTAAGGCGCTTTATCACAGCCGCCTATAGAACCCCAATCCGCACAGGATTTGCCAAGAGGATCTTCATAACCAGAATTATCATCACAACCCTCATCAATTGCAGGTAGGACTCGATCGTTAAGGGCCTCAATGCTCGAAATGCAAATCAGAAATGAGGTGAGGTGAAGGTTGAATTGCATAATTAATGACTTTTCCAATGCTGTCATATATGTGATAAGGTTTTCACTTTTTCTACGATTTTCTGATTTTTATTTTTTAAGCAAAACAAGCATTTTTTTTTACACACATACACACACAATAAGGCAATAACGAATGGGAGTCCCGAAGTTCTACAGATGGCTGTCAGAGCGATTCCCCAAAATCAACCAGCTCATATCCGATGCAGCTCTGCTCCCAGAGTTCGACCACCTCTATCTTGATATGAATGGGATAATTCACGGGGCTACTCACCCCAGCGACAGCGAGATCTCAAACAAAATCTCTGAGCGTGACATGATGCTTGGTATTATGCACTACATAGACCGTATTATTACCGTGATTGTGAAGCCGAAGAAATCTGTGTATATGGCCATCGATGGCGTTGCCCCACGAGCAAAAATGAACCAGCAGCGTTCCCGCCGCTTCCGTTCTGCAATGGATGCGAAGGAGCTGACTGAGAAGGCTGAGGAGAAGGGAGAGAAGGTACGTGTGTGTGCCACCTTGTTCCACCTCTGGCTCTACTCTTTACTCACCCTCACCCCCACCCTCACCCCCACCCTCACCCCCACCCCCACCCGCTTTATTCCCATCCCCCAGATTGATAAGGAAGGCCTGTTTGACTCCAATTGCATCACCCCCGGCACCGTCTTCATGAACAAGGTGTCCAACCTGATCAAGTACTACATCCGCAAGAAGCTCAAGGAGGACCCTCTCTGGAAGGGTTTGAAAGTCTACTTCTCCGGGCACGAAGTCCCAGGCGAGGGCGAGCACAAGATCATGCAGCACATTCGTGACATGAAGGCCCAGCCCGGCTACGAGGCGAACACCCGCCACTGCATGTATGGTCAGGATGCCGATCTCATCATGCTTGGTCTCGTCAGTCACGAGCCGCACTTTACATTGTTGCGCGAGGTTGTACAATTTGGGTTTGGCAAGAGGTGAGTGAGACGAGAACGTGGAAACCCCCCTCTTCCCCCCCTCACCCGCCCCCCACACTCCCCCCCCAAACCAATTCCAATTCCAATTCCCTTTCCTTTCCCTATTCCCAGCAACCCAAACGCCCAAAAGGCTGTCATGAAAAATGTGAAGGAATCCCAGTTCCAGCTCCTTCACTTGTCCGTCCTCCGCGAGTACTTGCAGGTGGAGTTCTGCTACAAACTGCCCAAGGAGAGTTACAATCTCGAGGCAATCATCGATGACTTTGTGTTCATGACATTCCTGGTCGGCAATGATTTCCTCCCCCACATGCCCTCGCTCGACATTGGAGATGGCGCCTTTGACCTATTGTTCAAGACGTACAAGGAGCAACGAGTCGGTTGGGGCAAGAACGAGTACCTGCAGTATGCTGGCAACATCGTGTCGCCCGACCGTTTGGAGAAGTTCTTGAAGGTCATTGGTGCTGCCGAGAACGAGATTTTCGCCAACAAGGAGGTGAACGAGGAGGCCTTTCAGAAGAAGAAGCGCAGGTGGCACAAGCGTGACGGGGTGAAGGGCACGCCGAGCGAGGAGGAGCTCAAAGTTATCGAGGCTGACAAGCAGGCCAAGTTTCAGGAGGTCATGGCCGAAAACGGCCAATCCAATTCCAATTCCAATTCCAAATCCAATACAAGCGGCGGTGGTGATTTCGAACTGAGCTCGAAGGTGAGTTTCATTCACCTTCAGTCCTCCCCCTCGCCCCCCACTACACCCCACACTTCTTAACAACTTACACTGTACGGCGCAGGATTACCAAGGACGGTACTACTACGAAAAGCTCAATATACTCCCGAACGACAGCAAGAAACACGCACACCTGGAGAAGGTATACATGGAAGGCTTGGTCTGGTGCTTGGCCTACTACTACAGGGGGTGCATCTCGTGGGGATGGTTCTACCCCTACCACTACGGTCCGATGATCAGCGATTTGAAGAATTTGACTGAGGTGTTCAGCGACATGAAGTTCGAGCCTGGAAGGCCCTTCCTACCGTTTGAGCAGCTGATGGGCTGCCTCCCTCCCCTCTCGGCTGAACTCGTCCCGCGCCCGTACAGGCACCTCATGGAATCTTCAGCCTCTCAGATCCACGACTTCTACCCTCAAGGTGAGCGAGCGTGCGAATAGAATACGCGAAAACAAAAAAAAACACTAAAAACAAACACTATTCCACTTTGCTCGGCGCAGACTTCAAGATCGACATGAACGGAAAGAGGAATCCATGGGAAGGCGTAAATCTCCTACCCTTCATTGACGCCTCTAGGCTAAGGGCAGCGATTGCGGAGGTGAGTCTTACTCAGTCCTTATGATTTTAGTAACACAAACACTAACAAAAAAAACCCAAAAAAACTCGCTCGGCGAAGTTTTGCCCTCCCAAGTCGTTGACCCAGGCAGAGAGGGACCGGAACAGCTTCGGGAATGTGTTGCTCTTCACGCACGACCCAATCAACAACGACACTGTCGCCTCCTGCGACAAGAACATAGGCTTGAAGGACATCACCGTTTGCAAGTCCAAGGTTCAGATCTTCCAAGAGCCGAACCGCGTTGGCGTGTCTTTCAAACCGGAGGTCGTCCCCGGAACTCGCATCCCTTTCCCAGGCTTCCCGTCGATGAACGTCCTCCCCTTTGCCAACGTCGAGCTCAAGGGCGTGGATTTGAACTGCTTTGGCACGATTAGCAAGTATCAAGCCACAGTGTTGACTCTGCAGAAGCTCCCCCAACTCCCCTCGGCAGAAATACTTTCCAAGAAGGTTTTGGGCGCGCACGTGTTTGTGAACTGGCCAATGATGCACGAGGCAAAGATTGTTGCCGTCTCCGACTCCAACTGCGAGGTCAGGGCACAGGGCAAGGATGGCACTTTTGTCACCAATTGGTCCCCCGAGAAGCAGAACCGGTGGCACGAGGAATCTGAAGCCATGAAGCTCCAGTACCTTTCCGGCACCGGCCTCGTCGGCTCCGGCGGTGTGGACATTGGCGACATCCAAATCAGGTTGAAGGTCGTGGTTCTCCAGGGCATGAAGAAGAAGGGCGACGGCTCCAGGCGAAAGGTCTTCGGAAACACAGAGGCCGAGGTCCCGCTCCACATGTGCCTGTGGAAGGACCCCGCTCCCGACCCTCGCTTCAAGGAGAACGGGCCAATGTCCGTCGCCGACCTTTACGCCCCAAACACCGACGTCATTCTCACCCTTGGCAAGTACAAGGGCTGCAAGGGAGTTGTGAGCGGCGTCTACGAGGTGCCCGAGGACCCAACCGCCAATTCACCTCCCAAGGACAAGTACCTCATCAACACCAAGGTCGAGGTCGTTCCCGCCGAACCACCCTTCGGCCTCGCAATTGTGAGGAGGTGAGCGAGCGAAATACTGCGAGCGAGCCTTGATGAAGACGAGAAATACATACGAACCACCAACTAACAATTATATCAATCAATTACATTACATTCGTTTTGCTCACTCGCCCCCCCCCCTGCTCCATTAAAAATGCGCACAATCTCGCTTCGCTCGACGCAGCGTCAACGAGGGCTACATGAGCAGCATGGAGGCGGCCAAAATTTTGAAAATGCCCGTAAGCGTTTTCGGAAAGCTCACGGGCTCCTTCTCCGTCGACCCGGGGAGGTACGATTTGGGCTTGAACTTGAAGCACCAAGGAAGCCACTGCGTTGTTGGCTACACCAGGAAGAGAAAGGAAAACGGCAAGAAGGCCAAGGACGCCTGGGAGGTCAAGGACAGCTTGCTGGTAATTGGCAGCGGTGGCGCGACCACTGCTGCCAGTAGTGGCAGTGCTGGAAACGGCTTTGCCGGCAACAACGACGACAAGGTGACCTGGGAGTACACGACGTCCGCCCTCAAGCTCGTGGCATTGTACCAGACGAATTTCCCGCAGGTTGTCAACCACCTCAAGAAGAATCCCAACGAGAGGTTCTACGACGCCAAGAACATTTTTGGGAGTGGTGCTGGCACCGGCGAGGAGAAGGTGAGTGAGCTAAGCTAAGCGAGCTAGCCTTGAGGAAGACGAGAATACGAGACACTACTAAACTAACAGAATATTATTCCACTCAATTCGCTTCGATCCTTCTTTGCTCGGCGCAGCTAAGGGAGGTCATGGACTGGCTCGGAAAATGCGAAACGGCCAAGATGCCGCGGGTCCCCATCACAACCGACGCAATCGGCAAGAACGCCGTCCTCGCCATCGAGCGTGCTGCCGAGGTCCGCAACAACTCGGTCAAGGCTAAGGGCGCGAAGAAAATCGTTCAGCTTAGGATCCCAGTCGACGCCATCAAGAAGGCCGGGAGCACAACGGTCACCGACGTTTTGAGCGTCGTTGAGGGGGCTCCGGAGCTCGGCGACCGCATTGCGAACTTGAGCGCTGGGGGCGTTCCCTTCGGAGCGAGAGGGACCGTCATTGCCATCCACAACAAGAACGCCTGCGTGGACGTCGTTATGGACGAGGAGTTCATGGGAGGCAGCTCGCTGCAAGGAACGTGCAGCAACTTTCGGGGCAAGCTTTGCTACTGGAACCACCTTCTCAAGCTGAGCAGCAAGACCGACGGAAAGACGGTCGAGCAGCTGGTGCCGGGAGGGCTGGGAAAGGTCGCGATTGAGGACCTCATCAATAAGAAGGAGGTCGAGGAGAAGAGGGAGCGAGAGCAGAGGGAGAAGAGAGCGAAAAGTGTTGGAAAGACAAACGGGAATGGAAGAGACTCAAGCGCGGGAAAATCGCCGGGCTACTCGAAGCGCATGACCGGGGGAGCGTACAAGGAGGCTACTGGGCCGCCGATGGAGAACGGAGTCGCCAGGGGCATCGGCTTCAATAAAGGAGCTGGAAGGGGCTTCAGCAGCGGCCTCATCGCGAGCGGAATTTTGGAGGATAGAAGCGGCTCCACGAACAAGAAGAAGCAGACCAGCACGACTGCCAAGAGGATAGGAAATACGAATACAATCGAGAAGGAGGATCCAGCCAAGGTGGAGAATGCCAACATCGGCGTCGGCGTCGCGAAGGTCAATAACAAGGAATCGGACGTTTTGAAGGGCATGTTGGGCTTGGGTGGGAGTGGGAGTGGGAGTGGGAGTGGGAGTGGGAGTGCAGACAAGCCCCCACCGGCGCCTCCAGCCAAGCCGACGGCGGCAGATGCCTTGATGGCGCTTATGATGGGCGGCGGGGAGGATAGCGGCGGGGATGGTGCTACCGATGGAGGCGGAGGCGGAGGCGGAGGGTTTAACTTCAGCTACACCAATGCTGGGGACGATACGTCGGCTAGTGCAGAGAAGGAGAAGCAGGAAAACCAGATAGAATTGCAAAAGCAGAAATTGAGGCTACAACAAATGTCCGTGACAAGCACAATCGTGCCAAGAGAGGAGAAGAAAACACAAGCACAGGGAGAGGAAAAATCCACCGAGAAAAAGAAGAAATTGGCGATGAAGCCTTCTGCTGTCCTCAAGCCTGCTGCGACAATAAAGTAAAGCCTAAACTGAATCGTTTTCGTAACTCTAATCTAACATTTTTAGCTAAGCCTTAAGCTCCGTTAGCTCCTTGTTTTGTTGCTTCGTAAGGACCATTTGGAAACTCGTGGAGAGGGCCTTGAGGAGAGGTGTGTTTGCTGGTGCGTATGTCCAATTCTTGTGAAACGCAGTGAAACAAAACACGGCGAGCAAGACCATGCTTGCGAAACCATAATACAGCGGCACGCCCAGCGCCGCGGCCTGGTCATCGCCAGTATAAATACTAAGACATACTGAGGTTGCAATGCCGATGTTCTGATAACATACTTCTATTGAGATGGCAACTCGTTCAGGTTTGCCCAGGTTTTTGGCACACGCAGTTGTCACAAAACTAAAAATTAGCGCAACAAGACCAGGAAATGATACGCCGGCATAAAATGATGCGCTTCGGTTCCAGATTGGACTCTTTGTATTGGAGGAAGAGAGGAAAAAACTCATTGAAATGAGCGCTAACCCGCTCAAATTTCCGATCAGAGTACAAGCCCGAAGTATTATATTTTTTTTGTGCTGTGCAGAGACGACCCCTTCGCGTGCGTTGTGCTCGCTGTTTTCTTCGTCGAAGACCTGTTGCTCAGAGAAGTTGAAAGCAAACAAGACGCCAATTCCAATGCCCGCCAAGACAACACCAAGGCTGACTATTATTGACGCCCAATCTAAACTGGAGTCGTCGGAGGAGAACGCCAAGAAGGAGTAAACCGCCACATTCAGTGGGAGAAACACCACGGAGAAGATGGTGCTGGCGCCTGTCATCGCGACCGAGAGAGAAAGGTCTGCGTTAATAAGGGAGCACCACCAGTTAGAATAGCTCCCCCCGGGGCTGCTGCAGATAATTATCAGGACCGTTCCAATTACGCGGTCCAAAGAAAACAACTTAACTGATATAAATGCCAGGAAAGGCAAGACAACAAACTGAAACCCCATCCCTATGAAAATACCTGTTTTTGATTGCACGTGGTACTTCAGGCTTTCTGGGGATGAACCTGCAGTCATACCGAAGATTAGCATGAACAACAAAAGGTTCGAGAGGATTCCAATTAGATTCATTCTTATGGCGAGCTTGGCAGGAGCTGGAAGAAGACCAACACTGCCCTTAGTGGCTGGATACTTTTATTTTTTTTCAATTGTGACCCCTCCAGCGTAGAAGTGAGAAGAGTAAAGGGACTTAGCACCTCAGATGTTTTATATCTTTTTGTTTGCACCAACCAAAATAGGTCCACGAGGATTATAAAAGCGTTCTGTCCGTTCCGTAGCTGTTCTATCAAATATTGAGTGATCGAAACAACTTTATGGCTTCACCAACAGATGTACTCAACCTAACCAACTCGAATTTAGAACAGTACCTTTCTTCCCTCTCCTCATCCCCATCAACTCTCCTTCTCCTCAATTCCCCCTCAACCATCGCAAAGTACATTAAAGACAACAAAATATCTCACGTCCTCTTCGACTGCGATGGAGTAATCTACAGGTCGTCAACCCCAACCTCCCCCACCCTAATACCCACCCTTCGAAAACTAGAGAAGTCCCTGTCCATCTCCATCGGCTTCGTAACGAACTCCAGCGGAAAGTCCCGCCTCGCCTGCATGGAGAAGATGGTCCAAGTGACCGGCCTGGACGACACTTTCAGGCTGGAGGCGTTTTTTCCGGCCGGGTACGCTGCGGCAAGGTACCTGAAGGAAGTTCACCCGACGGTTAAGAAGGCGTTCGTTATTGGCGGGGAGGGGCTGGTGGAAGAGCTCGAGAATGTTGGGATTGAGTGTTTGGGGGGTCCTGCTAATTGCCATGGCGCGAATGCGAATGCGAATGCGAATGGCAGTGGCTACGACTTCAGCGTGGACGAGAAGCAGCTCGAGGAGCTCGAGTTCGACAAGGACGTCGGCGCGGTTGTCATTGGAATGGCAAAGGACTTCAACTACAGAATGCTCACGCTAGCGACGACGTACTTAACCTCGAACGAGATGAACAGTAAAAACATTCAGTTCGTCTCCACGAATCTGGACCCGTTCGACGTCATCGGGCCCAAGTCTCGAAGGCAGCCTGCTGCGGGCTGCATGGTGAAAGCGGTCGAGTTCGCCGTGGGACGGGAGAGCGTCACTGTCGGGAAACCGAGCGAGTTCCTCTGGGATGTTGTCAGGAAGGAGTTGGAGGGCGAGAACGCGAATGCGAACGCGAACGGCAATCTTAAGCTTAATCTTAATCTTCAGCCGGAAAATGTTCTCATGGTGGGGGACAGGATTGACACGGACATCAGGTTCGGGAAGAATTGCGGATTCAAGACGGCGGTGGTTTTGAGCGGATGCACGACCGGGGAGGAGCTGGCGAAGATGGAGAGGGAGGGGGCGGAGGAATTGCCCGACGTGGTGATTCCGCATGTGGGGCTATTTTGCTACGAGGATGGGGATATTGATTTAGAAAAAAAAATTGGACTGTAGGAAGCAGGTTGAGAATTAATTTCAAATATTCTTTTCAACCTCTCTCTCAATCATCAGCAAGGTTCAGCAGCTCTCTCACGCTGTTGACTGACGACCTTCGCCGTCTTGCACCTCCAAGTTCCTCCAAGTTCTGCTGCGGGATAAACTCGTCGGGTATCTTGCTGATGAAGCCAGGCGTAAACCACGATGGCTTCGTCCGCTCCCACTCGGCCCAGTTCTCCGCCATGTATTCTATAACGTCAGTTTTGATCCGCTGGCTCATGCTAATGTGGTTGGTGAAGATCGCGTTCATCTTTTGGAACGGGTCGTCTGAGCTCTCGAACGTCGCGATAACACACTGCCAGCCAGTTTGCGGATCCCAAAATGTTTTGCGATATTTCCGCTTGATAAGCAGGAAGAATAGCAACACATTGATAGCCCACGCCCCTAGCAATGCCCTCAATGCCGTTTCCAACTCTTCTAGGTCGAGCTTATTCTCCACATCGTCGCTCATCTTGTAAATTTCGAAAGCCACGAACGGCAGCACCTGCGCCTCAATAGTGAGGGCGAGGAACATTGCGCCGCCCACAATCTTTGGCCCTCGGAAGTGGATTAACCCCGTAAAGTCTACAACGGTCTTCGTTACCACGTGAAATACTAACGCCATAAAGATTTTAAATCCGCCTTCCACACCTGGTGCAAACATCGTGTAATCCCGGCGCAGCAGCCTCGCCAAGAGGTAAGCCATCATTTCTCCCCCCAATACGATCATTGTCGTTTGGCCACTCACTACAAGCAATAGCGCCACACCAATGCTCTTGCTCAAATTGTGCAGCCCGGCGAGCAGAAACATTACTAGAAATGTTGCGGTCCGCTCGAAATTTGTGTCGCCCATGAAGCCGTAGAAGTCGGGGATTTTCTTCCGCTGGTCTGGGCTGGCGTCCATGTCGAAGGACATTACCGCACTGGCAAACGCTGTGGTCATGGTCGAGATGATTATCGACACCAAGTGTAGGGTGGATTTCGCAGGGTTTGTGATGAAGACGTAGATTTGGAGGACATTGCCTGGAATACTTTCACATGCTAGTTCGCATCCCTTCGAGGTTACCATCTCTTGAAGCGGTGAAAAGTTCAGTTGATCGTCTTCGTGGCCGGTGGCAACGCGATAGGCATCAACGGCCGGTTTTAAAAACGTTACGACGAAGAAAAGTTCTCGAAGGATTTCCGAGCGGCTCTTTTTTATGTTTTGTGCGAGCACAATAATGACTTGACAGAACAGGCTCATCACGACCATGGAGATGAGTCCATACGCCTGACCTGTCCTGCCCTCCTCAAAGTACGAGAAGATGACAGTCGTATCGCTCACCAAATCGCCAACTGACAAAAACGCCCCCAAAAACACCCGCAACTTTAATCCAAGGTTGCCGCTCGCAAGCAGCCTCTTTGCGATCGTTTGCATCATCGGTTCGAAGAATTGGTGATCGTCGAAGAGCGGCTGCAAAGCAGAGTTTTCTAGCCGCCAAGCATTCACCGCAAGATTTGGCTCTGTCGACGTTAGTAAAAACATGGCGAACGAGTTGCCGAATTTCGCCGCGTCCTTCTCGCTGAGTGTTCTCAAGGTGGAGCCAGCAGTGACTGTGACTGTTTGACTTACTGTCGATGCTTGTCCGGGGCCCAAATCAATCCCCACTTTTGCCGCCGCTCGTTTCCTCTTTGTCACGTGCATGATTTGGTTTCTGAGAACGCCCAACATCATTGTCCTGACGTGCGGAAAAGTCTCCTTCAATTCCTTCAGCGCAACGTTCTTTTCAATGAACGTCGTCAACTTGTTTCCTACGTTCCTGTTGTTTCCCGTTATGTTCTCCACAAGAGTGGTGAGCATCGTTCCCATCGCTACGCCGTCCTCGGGGGTTAACTCTCGCAAAGCCCGAAGGTGCTGAAAATGCTCTTGCCACTTCGTGGGCGTGCTCATGAAGTTGTGGAGTTCGTGGTTGACGATCCATCCATCGAGATAGCCTCCGAGCTCAATCTCGGCGTAATAGTCGACTCGTGTCTCGCTATTACTAACCTTTGTCAGGAGGTACATATTTCGAATCGCAGCACGAACTCGGTCGGGGCGGAGTGGCCTCTCTAAGACTTTCTCTTCGATGAAGCAGGGAACGCTGACAAAAATGATCTTTTCGGCTTCAACCTTAGTGATGACGGACTGGTGAAATTCCCGGTCACTCGCTGGCTTGGGGAGTGACTTTGCGTAGTAGTTGATTGAGTGGTGGTCGTTGTAAGCCTCCTCGATCTTCTCAACGTATTCGGAGCTTACGTCTTCGGCTTCAATGTAAGCGTGGAGCTCCTGCAGACCGCACGGGACTCTTGTGGTATAGTAACCAGTGGTCGTGTGCTGGTCCTCGGCAAGGTGCTTCTTACCCTGAGCAAGGGGGGGAAGCAGTTGTCATCTTTTTGTTGTTGTTATTTGCATCAATAGAGGTGGCAATTTTATGGAGCTGTTTGAAAGCATCATTCTCTTGGGAACTGAATGGTTCCTCGACTAATGTTTCCTCCTCCACTCCGGAAGTTTCCTCGTTCATCCCAATTGTACAATACGTTGGTTCCAAATCCCCTGTCACCCTGTGTAAGTAGTGTGTAAGTAGTAAATTTTCCAAAATCCGTTGTTTCACGGTGCACATCTTTTTGCAGTCACGTAATCACCTTTTCCTTTTATATTAATTTGCATCCCAACAGGATTTACCAAATCTCCCTAACTCCCCAACATCCCCATCGCAATGTCAGCCTTGACTGACCAGCCCCCGAAAAGGTTCACGAAGTGCCCCGAAACAATTCTTATCGAGGCCAACATTCCTGAAGTTAAGAAACACATCATGACCAACACCGATATAAAACTCTCAAACAATTGGGAGGGTGAATCATGGGTGTTAGAAAAGACATTCAACTCCATTCGAGTCTGGAGCTCTTCTTCAAAACTGACGAAGGCGAAGCACTTCCGTGTCTCGATGGTGCTTATCATGACTGGAATTTCTCTGAAAGAAGCATTCAAGCAGATTTGTTGGTATCATCTGCGTTTAAAATGGGATGACGTGCTGAACAAACCCAGAATTATTAGGCGGTTTATCAAAGAAGAAAACGTCACCGACACACAAGTTGATATCTGCCGCTACATGACTAAAGAGGTTGCAGGCGGCCTCATCTCACCTCGGGTTTTCACAGACATTCGAATGTTTTACGGCTACGATTCTGAAAATCACATGGTGTTGGGCAGCTCTCACGCCCTCCCCCCCGCCCAGAACAACCTCATCCCCCCTTCGCCACACGAGGGAAGTGGGGACGTCAGCGAAGGTTCCCATTCCTCACCCATAGAATTTACCCCGAAAGAAAAAAAATGTACACTCGCAACAAATTTAATTGGGGGGGGTATGAGGTGCGACGTTCTTGAGGGACGCTCAGACATTACCTCCGGAGCGCAAATAACAGGTGAGCGAGCGAAGCGACCGAGCTTTTTGGAAGGCTCGAGCATACTCGCGATGAAGTGCGCGAAATGGCTACAGACGGCTACATCCCCTACTAAGCAAACCCACCCAATTCGTTTGGCTTGTCCTTCATTAAAAATGCGCCTCGCTTCGCTCGGCGCAGTTAGATTCACTATGAGTTCCTTAACGAAGCTGGGTGGCTGGCTCCCCCAAGCGCTTATAAATTCATCTACAGGATCAGCAATGCACAACATTTTCCGAAACTACGTGGACAATTTCCATACTTTCGGCCCAGATGCAAAGTGCGAGGTAATACCTGATGTGTAACATTGAGTAGCGTTAAAACATACAGATTTTGGTTTTTATTATTACATCAATAATTTCTGGTCACAACTCCTAACCTCTCATTTATTGCTCAAACTCCTTCTTCTCCTCCCCACCTCCACTTCCTCCACTCCCGAAAGTCTCCAAACTTCCCTCTCCCAGCTCCAAGTTCTTGTCCTCCAAGCTCCCCTCCACCACCTCTACACTCTCCACGCTCTCCCCCCCCTCATTTCCCGGCCCGTCCATCACCTCCACCTTGACCGGCAAGGCACTATCATTGCCGACATTGCCGTTTTTCACCATGCTCTTTGCCAACATTGCCGCCTTGGCTTCCTTCTCCGCCTTCCTCTTGCTCAAGCTTTTGGGCATCAGCGCCTTCTTCTTGATCATGTGCTGGTTGATCTCCTGGTCCCTCTGCTTGAAGATGCCGTTGAAAAAGTTCTCCTCCGCCTCCTTTGCGACCCGCACCTTCTCGTCGAACAGCACCAGCTGCTCGACTCGCACCCCCTCCCCGTTGTCGTACGCCTCCTCCAGATGCTTACCGACCAGCAAACTGTCCGCCAAGATTGGCTTGACATTGTCCGCCACGCTCCCGTCCCTAACGCCCATCCACCCCTCGCTCTCGATGAAGAACAGCCAGTTCTTGCACATGACGAGCGTCATCTTCTCGTGCGCCGACAGTCCAACCTTGGCCTCGTCGAAGCCAATGAAGCCAACGCAGGCCGCAATCTTCCCCCTGATGTCCTCTTTGGCCATGCTCTTCTTCAGCACCCTCTCCAAGTTCCCTCCCCCCTCTTCTGCCCCGCCGCCAGCGCCTTCTCCAGCTTCTTGAACGCCGCCATTGTGGTTGAGTTCTGCTCGGTCTTGGCCGCTTCCATGGCCAGCACCTCGCTGCTCATCAGCTCGCTAACGGGATCGTTCCCTGCCATGTTAAAGAAGTCTGTCGGCCTGTCCGGAGGGTCCGCAAGGCCAGTGTGCCGCCCGAGCGGCTTCCACAAATCGACAATGACGCCGTTGTTCCTGCCCACCTTGAGCTTGGCCTCCTCCTCCTCCCACAACAGCATCAGCAGCTGAACGGCGCTCATCATCGACCGGTCCGACCTCCACGCGGTGAGGTAGGGCAGGGACCTCGGGTTCCGCACCAGGTCCGCCAGAACGCCGCAGATCTGACTTCGCTGGAGGGCCGGGCAAATCTCGAGCAGGTCCAATAGGCCGTCGCTACCGCTCACGTGGAGGAAGCGCGCCTCGCTGCTCTTGTTGCCAATGACCGCGTTCCAGATGCAATCCACCACGCCAATGATTAAGCTCGAAACCTTCTCCTTGGCGCTTCCGCCCATCAAGCTTCCCTCGTCCTCCTTATCCTCCTGGGACTTACTATCCGAGGCATCCTCCCCCCCTTCCTTCTTAACGACCGCCTTCCCGCAGATGACCCTCCGGTGCTTGCAGTACTCCTCAAGCTCCTTCACCAGGCTCACGATCCCAACGTGCTTCCTGAACAGCTCCTGGTTCTCGACGTTCCCGGCGCAAAGCCGGCTGATGATCCGAACGGCGTCGGCCCGCAAGCTCTCAGGAGCGTCAACGTCGTTGAACCGACCGAGCATTATTCTGATGGCGTCGAGCTGACCGAGCTGTATTGTGTTGTGAAATATGTTGTGTTGCGTTGTGTTTGGGTTAGTTGTGCTGGTGCTGGTGCTCTTTCCTCTCATCCATCTCATTTAGCTCACCTCCTCCTGCAACCCCGGCAAGCCAACCACGCTAATCAGCAGCATGAGCGCCCCTTGGACCAAATCCCTATTCGCCTCGCTCTGCCCGCACCAGTCCAAGAATTTGAGCGTGATGACGTGCCCCCCCAAGCTCCTGAACTTCTCGGGCGCTCGGGGGGCCAGGTTCAGCAGCACGGTGATGGCCTGCTGTTGGAGGACGCGGAGCTGGGTGCGGGGGATTCGGGAGATTATGTTCGAGCTGTTGTCAGCAAGCGGCCTTTTTTTATTGGTAGAATTGGCATTGACATTGACATTGTTGTCCATTTCCATGTCCATGTCCATGTCCATGT
>Ga0302114_10000899_pt1 | contig 20127 bp, 26 predicted proteins | sample AG5_Surface_MG_FD_203107 | JGI IMG/M metagenome (GOLD analysis project Ga0302114, IMG submission 203107) | Marine microbial communities from Western Arctic Ocean, Canada - AG5_Surface | ecosystem: Environmental > Aquatic > Marine > Oceanic | place: Canada: Western Arctic Ocean | collected...
TTGCTGAAGGCGGTAATGCATATGACGAGTTTGGCAAGCATATTACAAGTTTAAGTGAAGAATTAGCAAAACTTAGAAAGTTCAAAAATTACATGGGTCGCTCTAGTGTAATGGCAGAAAGTCTAAGTGAGTATATGGACGTTGTTAAAGAACGTGTTGTGACAGTTAAGAAGACAATTGAATCATTACAAAAGCCAAAGTTTTATGCAGAAGCATTTGAAGCATTTGCTCCGGTTGTAATGGAAGATGTACCAGCAGACGTTGCTGAAAATTGGATTGACCAATTAACTATTAGACAGTTTAATGAAGAGCTGTCAGATGTATTTCCATACATTTACAAACTAGTAAGTGAAGCAAGTAAAGCAGAAGACATTAATCCAGATGACTTAGACGAGACAGGCTTACAGCGTTACACAGGTATTAAGAAGTACGGCAAAAAAGGTTTTGAAGAATTACAAAAAGCAGGGCGTGAAGGCGCAGGCGAAGAAGAAAAAGGCAAAATCAAAGACAAACATTTAAGCAAAGAAGAAATAGAAATTGAATCAGCGTTTGAACAAATGATGGGCCAGTTTGCAGAAGCTCCAGCACAAGAAGTTAGTAATTGCTGTGGCGCTCCTATACAAGGAGAAGTAGATAGTGGTCATGGTAGATGTTCACAATGTAAAGAGATGGCATCAGTTGAAACTGATGAAAGTTTTGATCCAAATGCAGAGCCAAGTCAGGCAGACTTAGCTATGGAAGAGTTTATGGATACCTATGAAAAAGGTGGCGAAAAAGCATTAGCAGCTGCTTTACGGATTAGCGAAGAAGAACTTGATCAAGATATTAACGAATGGTGTGCAGCACACGGCAAACATGCAGACGATGATAGAGACGAAGCAATTGAAGGCGTTGTTCAAGAACTAGTTGACGATACAAATTTTGATGAAGGCAATGCGTTTGCACAAAAAGTACGTCAGGCTAAAGCAAATGGCAAGAAAAAAGGTGACAAAGTAGACGGACCAGACGGTGACGAGATTACACTTGAAAAGGACGAAAAGACTCCATTAGGCGAGTTCATACTAAGTTACTTTGATAGAGATAACGGATCATTTCCAAAGGGCGAAACAGCCGTACTAACTATGATCGAAAAGGACTATGGTGAAGAGTATATTACTCCAGCTAAACAGTTCATTGAAAGAATTAACCAAACATTTGAAGAGTACCAAATGCGTGTACAACCACAGCAAATGGAAAATCCAGAGTTTGACAGAATACGTGAGTTAGCTGGTTTAAGATAATTAGCTAACCGCTTATAAGTTTTTATGTATTTTCTTTAAAAAAACACTTGACTTTATTTGTAAACCAGTATATAATATAGACTGTGCTACAAATTAATAGGCACAAAAACGTAGCAATGTAGCTACAAAGCATAACATAGGCACTTATAGGAGGCATTCAACTATGGCATCATTAGCAGAAATCCGAGCAAAGCTCAAAGAACAAGAAACCCGCTCATCGGGCGGTGGACAAAATCAAGGTCCAAACCCAATTTACCCATTTTGGAATATGAAAGAAGGCGAGAGTTCAACTCTACGTTTCCTTCCAGACGGTAACGCAGATAACACTTTTTTCTGGGCAGAACGTTTGATGATCAAACTTCCGTTCGCAGGTGTTAAAGGCGAAACTGATAGTCGTCCAGTACAAGTACAAATTCCTTGTATGGAAATGTATGGTGAAACATGTACTATCTTAAATGAAGTACGTGGTTGGTTTAAAGATTCAAGTCTAGAAGACATGGGTCGTAAGTATTGGAAAAAGCGTTCATACGTATTCCAAGGCTTTGTAACTGACAATCCAATTGCAGACGATCAGTCACCTGAGAACCCAATACGTAGGTTCATTATCGGTCCACAAATCTTCCAGATCATTAAGCAGGCGCTTATGGATCCAGACATGGAAGAGTTGCCAACTGATTACACAGCAGGTGTAGACTTCCGTTTAAACAAAACATCTAAAGGTGGGTACGCAGACTATTCAACTTCATCTTGGGCACGTAGAGAGCGTCCATTAGATGACAGTCAAATGAATGCTGTTAACACACACAGCCTGTTTAACTTGTCAGACTTTTTACCTAAAAAGCCAGACGAAACAGCGCAAAAAGTGATGCATGAAATGTTTGAAGCATCAGTAGATGGTGAAGCATATGACGCAGAACGTTGGAGTCAATACTTCCGTCCTGCAGGTATGCAAGCACGTACAGGTGATCCACAAGTGGCTGCAAGTGTAAATGCAACAGCAACTTCGCGTTCGGAAGCACCAGCGGTAACTCCGGCTCCTGTAGCAGAAGCAGCACCGTTTGAAGCAGATGTCAAAGTAGCAGAAGCAGCTATTGCGGCACCGGCAGCACCTGCAGCACCTGCACCTAGTGAAGGCAATGCAAGTGACATTCTAGCAATGATTAGAAGTCGTCAATCACAATAAAATAGCAATTGAAAAGGGTTGCTATGTAATGTAGCAACTCTTTTTATATTATAGCTTAATAGGAGAAAACATGGCTAAATCATTTGATGTAAGTAAGTTCCGCAAGGACTTAACTAAAAGTATCTCAGGCATGAGTACTGGATTTAACGATCCTACTGATTGGATCAGTACATGATCATATGCACTAAACTATCTTATCTCAGGAGACTTTCACAAAGGTGTTCCGCTAGGTAAGGTTACTGTGTTTGCAGGTGAATCAGGAGCAGGAAAGAGTTACTTCTGCGCTGGAAACATTGTAAAAGACGCACAGGATCAAGGTATATTTGTAGTCTTAATTGACTCGGAGAACGCACTTGATGAGAGCTGGCTACAGGCTCTAGACGTTGACACTAGCGCAGAGAAACTTCTCAAGCTAAACATGTCAATGATTGATGATGTAGCAAAAACTATCTCAACATTTATTACAGAGTATCGTGCTATGGACGAAGAAGATCGTCCTAAAGTATTGTTTGTAGTTGATTCGTTGGGTATGTTACTAACACCTACTGACGTTGATCAGTTTAACAAGGGTGATATGAAAGGTGATATGGGTCGTAAGCCTAAGGCATTGACTTCACTTGTTCGTAACACAGTTAACATGATTGGTTCACTTAATGTAGGCTTAGTATGTACTAACCACACGTATGCATCACAGGACATGTTTGATCCAGATGATAAGATTAGTGGTGGCGCAGGCTTTATCTATGCATCAAGTATTGTTGTTGCAATGAAGAAGTTGAAACTAAAAGAAGACGAAGACGGTAATAAGATCTCAGAAGTTATGGGTATCCGTGCTGGTTGTAAAGTAATGAAGACTCGATATGCAAAACCTTTCGAAGGTGTGCAGGTTAAAATTCCTTATGAAACTGGTATGAATCCATACAGTGGGTTAGTTGAATTGTTTGAGAAGAAAGGCTTGTTAGTTAAGCAAGGCAATCGACTCAAGTATATTAACCTATTAGGCGAAGAAGTTCTTGAATATCGTAAGGCTTGGATGATTGATGGTAAACTTGATCAGATCATGTTAGAGTACAACGAAAAAATGAAGCCGGTGGTAAATACCTCTGAAGCAGAACTAGAAGAAACACTAGACGAAACTGTGACAGAGGAGTAATTTTATGGAAGTTGAACAAGCGATAGATGTTTGGAATTTGTTTAAAGAGTATGTAGACAAAAAACAAGTCGAATTAGTTGCTGAGAAATTTGTTGATCTATTAGCCGATCATGGCTTTGACGATCAGCAAATAAAAGAAATTAGCGGCTTTGATAATCATCTAGATGAAGCAATAAGCTACTACTTAGATGAAGACGTTGAAACATACGATGACGAAGAAGAGGACTTTTAATGGGTTGGTATAGTGAAGTATCACGTGACGTAGGTAAAATTCCACAAGCTATTCAATACTTTGAAGACGAACTGATTGAAGGTCGTTTAGATGTAAAGCTGAAAGGTAATGTTGAACGTGCCGCGGCAAATATGCCCGGCATTGTTGAACAACGTTTTAATCAACTTCAAGAGATCGAAGCTATACTATACTACTTAAATATCGAGCTACGTAGATTGCGTAGCTCGTACTTTAAGAAATACTTAGAAAACTACCAACGAGCTCTGTCAAGCCGTGACGTTGAAAAATACGTAGACGGTGAGGCAGACGTTGTTGACTATGAAAAGATCATTAATGAATTTGCATTGCTACGTAACAAATGGTTAGGACTGTTAAAAGGCCTCGATCAAAAGCAATGGCAGATTACTAACGTTGTTAAACTTAGAGTTGCTGGGATGGAAGATGCCAGTCTTTAAGAAAGATGACGATAGATTAATTTACGAATACATATCTGATACAGCACCTAAAGACATGTTTATGTTAGACGTAGGTGCTAGGACAGGCAAATGGTGTAAAACATTTGTAGATGCATTTCCAGAAGCAAAGTTTGCTTGCTTTGAAGCATTACCAGAACAATATGAAAAATGTAAAAATAGATTTAGAAAAAATGATAATGTTACCGTACATAATTTTGTTATAAGTAATCACTGTAATGAAAAAATAACTTTTTATAAAGACACTGACAGACTAGGATGGAGTGGTTTACAAAAACATTCTTATATGGAAAACTTTGAAGAGTTAGCATTACCTAGCAAGACGTTAGATAGTTTTTCTTTAGCACCTTATTTTGTAAAACTTGATGTAGAGGGTGCAGAATTATTGGCACTACAAGGCGCAATATTTACACTAAAGGAAGCAAAAGTAATTTACTTTGAATGTAATGAAATACACACTAAAGATTATGATTACGGCACTGATCAAATATACAATCAATTAAAAAATAATAATTTTACAGTACATGACAAACATCTAAATGAACTAACATTAGATGAATTTGTGTATCGTACAGCTGATGCTAGGCGTTACGAAAACCCAAAGGGGTATGAATCTAATTTTGTAGCACTGAGTAATGTACGTACATAAATATCTATATGGAACGTATTGTATTAGTCACAGGTGGATTTGACCCACTACACTCAGGCCACATAGCCTACTTTAAAGAAGCAAAAAAACTTGGCACCAAATTAATTGTTGGTGTTAACTCAGACGAATGGCTCACACGCAAAAAGGGTAGACCTTTTATGTCGTTTGAAGAACGATGTGCTATTATAAAAGAACTATCTGTTGTTGATCAAGTCATAGGATTTAACGACACTGATGATAGTGCATGTCATGCGATTTTTCAAACCCTTAGCACACATAGCAGTGGAACAAAACTTATCTTTGCTAATGGCGGAGATAGAACAGACACCACGACTCCTGAATATGCTACATACGGTGATTATCCACATGTAGATTTTGCGTTTGGTGTAGGTGGCGAAGACAAAAAGAATTCAAGTAGTTGGATACTAGACGAATGGAAAAATCCAAAGACTATTAGAGAGTGGGGTTGGTATAGAGTATTAGACGATCAACCCGATAAAGGATACAAAGTAAAAGAACTTGTTATACTTCCAGGTAAGAGTTTAAGCGATCAGAGACACCATTATAGATCCGAATGTTGGTATGTTACTCAAGGGCAAGTGTCTATGGCTATTCAAATAGACGGTGACCCCCAACAAGGATTTGAGTTACCTGCACTTACAAATAGTTATAACATTGGATCAAATATTTGGCACAAGGCAATGAATAATCAAGATGTTCCAGCACATGTAATTGAGATACAGTTTGGCGAAAAATGTATTGAAGAAGATATAGAAAGAAGAAATTAATGAAAGTATTCATAGGCTACGACCCAAGAGAAGATATTGCATACCAAGTATGTAAGCATAGTATACTAAAGCATCAACCCGATGCAGACGTGCGCCCATTAAAGCAAAGTGAACTACGAGACGGCGGATGGTATACTCGTCCTGCGGACAAACTTGCTAGTACAGAATTTACATTTACACGCTTCTTAATACCAGAACTTGCTAACTTCAATGGCTGGGCTGTGTTTATGGACTGTGATATGATACTTACAACAGACATTAAAGAACTTTTTGATCAAGCAGATGACCGTTATGCTGTTATGTGTGTTAAGCACGACTATAAAGTTAAAGAAGAATTTAAAATGGATGGACAAAAGCAAACTATATATCCACGCAAGAATTGGTCAAGTGTTGTATTATGGAACTGTGGACATCCTAGTAACAAAGTTGTTGATCAAGACATGGTAAATGAAAAAGAACTTAACGGAGCATACTTCCATAGGTTTAACTGGCTTAACGATGAAGAGATTGGTGAATTGGATCATACATGGAACTATCTAGTAGGTGTATATGACGACATTGAAAAACCAAACATAATACACTACACAGAAGGTGGTCCGTGGTTTGAAAACTATCGTGATTGCGAATTTAACGAATTGTGGAAACAAGAACTTTATGATATGTTTAAGTAAAAACAAATCAGACGAATATGTAAACATGTACGCTAAAGGTGCAAGTTTACCAATACACGATTACGACTATGATTATGAAAGTAAAAAGGCACCTATACTAATACGTAGCCTAGCTAAACGTAAAGTAATATGGAAATGTTTACAAGATAAAAGACCTTTCTATTATATGGACAGCGGGTATATAGGTAATTATAAAAGTCCTATTAACCCTATGGGCTGGAAGTTGTTTCATCGTATAGTTAAAAATGGACTACAGCATGATGAAATAATCGAACGTCCTAGCGACAGATGGGAACAATTAGGAATAAAAATACAAGCGAGAAAGAAAACAGGTAGTAATATTTTATTGGTAATGCCCAGTGAAAAGCCTTGTAAGTATTACGGCATTAACGCAGAAGAATGGAAACAAAATACAATAGCGCAAATTAAAATGCATACAGATAGGCCTATTGTTATTAGAGAAAAACAACCAAGACATGTACGTTTACAAAATACAATATACCAAGACTTAGATAATGCATATGCACTAGTAACCTATCAAAGTATAGCGGCTGTAGAAAGTGTGTTGTATGGCGTCCCGGCTTTTACACTTGCTCCAACAGCAGCTGACCCTGTTGCTAATAAGTACTTGTACAATCTAGAAAAACCAGAGCGGTACGATAAAGAGTACATCTATAGTTGGGCATGCCACCTAGCATATGGACAGTTTCATATTAATGAAATGAAAAACGGCACAGCTCATAACTTTATAATGGAGGAACTTTATGGCAATTAAGTACGTAGTAGTTCATAGAACTGATAAAAATAATATCGGCGACATGGCCAGTAACCCCTTGCAATATTACTTACCAGCAAGTGATTATCAAGTAGTTGATATTTTAGATATCGGCGCATCAAAATACCCAAGTGACGTTCCACTAATAGCAGGCGGTGGCGGGCTAATAGGCAATCAGTTCTTAGGAAGTGACCTTTCGTATGCTCTTAACAACAGCGATCAAAACGCATTAATGACAATGTGGAAGGAAGCATGGTCTGTAGTAAATCATAATAACATAGATGTACGTGACGAATTTTTACGTAAACTACAACCTATGATAAAAGAATATATTGATAAACTAGACAATACTACTGCCCCTCGAATTGTATGGGGTGCAGGACATAACGAAGATACTAACAAACGTGTAAAGCGTCCAGAGTGGCCCGATTGGTTATCTAACTTTGACCTTATTGGTGTTAGAGATCACGGACAGCCTTATGAATGGGTTCCTTGTGCAAGTTGCTTAGACACAGCGTTTGATAAAAATTATAGAATTAAAAACGATGTAATTTGGTATGAACATAAAAAACAATTAATAAAATCTACACACTTTGGTAGCAAACCAGTTCCTAGATATATTAACAGCGGCGCAAACATGGAACAAACTATCGAGTTACTTGGTAGTGCAAATACAATTATTACTAACAGTTACCACGGAGCATACTGGGGTACATTATTAGGTAAGAAAGTTATTGTTGCCGGTGCTTGGAGTAGTAAGTTTCATACGCTAAAGCATAGAGTTACATTTATTAATCCGCAGGATAACTATGAATACTTACTTGACAATGTAGAAACACATCCTGAATCATTACAAGAATGTAGAGAAGCAAATAATACTCACTGGAATAAGATTAGATCGTTATGAAAACTGTAGTAGGATATGCATCGGGTATACCAAACCCACATAAGAATCAGCACAAGGTTGATATTTTAAAAAGATATATCGACGGCGTACAAAAGCACGGCGACAAGGGTATTTTACATTACGGTAACAATATTATCGACAGTGATGTAAATTTAATCCAAGGCTGGGTCCATGCAGGATCAGCAGCTAGTCCGCACTTAGTACTACGCAGACGTGCTCATGAAATTAATATTAATAAAGGTAAGCATTCATTTATTGCTGACAGTAATCTGTTTAACTATGCTGTAGGTAAAATGCATAACATGCAATATCTAAGATATAGTATGGACGGTGTATTTCCTACAACTGGTAATTATTTTACCAATACTGTTGACCCAAACAGATGGAATCAGATACAAAAAGATCTTAACATTTCAATGAAAGATTGGAGACCTCAAGGTGTGCATGTATTAATATGTACGCAACGTAATGGTGGTTGGAGTATGGGCGGACTTAGCGTTGTGGACTGGTTAACTAAAACAATTAAAGAAGTTAGAAAACATACAGACAGACCAATTATAGTGCGCGGCCATCCAGGAGATAAACATGCTCCTAAATATCTTAAAAATAAAGACTGGCAAGTAAGTAAAGCACCGTCTATTATAGACGATCTTAGAAACGCACATTGTTCTATTACATATAATAGTAGTCCAAGTGTTGCAAGTGCTATAGAAGGCATACCAACATTTATTACAGACCCTACTCCACAAATTAGTCAAGCATATGCTGTTGCTAACACTGACTTATCTAATGTTGAAAACCCGCTAATGTTTGAACGAACAGAATGGGTACAAAAATTAGCAATGAGCCATTGGAACTTTAACGAATTAAGTTCAGGCGATGCGTGGGCACACATGAGAGATTACGTATGATAAAGATGATAGGCTTTCCGCCTCCGGCTTCTAAACCCTACTTCCATTGGGCAAAGGGTATGGAAAAAGTAGGTGATCAGTATATAGTAAGTGATGACTTAGATAGTAACATTGTGCGTGATGCTGATGCTTACTATCAAACTAATGAACTAAAGCCTAAGTTTTTACATGGCGGCAGAGCTGAATGGCATGGCAAGTACATGTTACATATTCAACAAGCAAACAAGCCTTACATTGTTAGTGAAAGCGAACCTTTTCGTGAATGTCCTGGATGGCTAAGATTTGGATGGAACAGTTATCGTTGGAACGATGCTAACTGGAATAACGAAAATGTAGGTCCTGAAAGATGGAATCGTTTTGAAAGTATGACTGGCATCAAATTTAAAGATTGGCACAGCCCGGGTGACTATATTCTTATTATGGGGCAGAAGGAAGGCGATAGTAGTCTAGTAAATGTATATAAAGCAGGCTATGCTAGTATATACGACTACATTGCAGAACAGTGTAAAATAATTAGACAATACACAGATCGCCCTATAGTTATACGACCACATCCTCGTAACTTAGATAGAGGTGCAAAGTTAGTAACAAAATTGTTAAAAGAAATGAAACTTGAAAATATAACAATGAGTCCTAACCTTACACGCGGCGGATCACAAGGCGGCGAAGGACTAGACAAAGATTTACAAAACGCATATTGCGTAGTTACATATAATAGTTTAAGTGGAGTTGAGGCCGTAGTAAGAGGAATACCGGTATTTGCTCTTGACGGCGGAAGCATGGCATATCCAGTAGCACATACAGACCTTTCAATTATTGAAAATTTAAATTACGATATCGACTTGCAAGAATGGAAAAATAAAATTGCTTACTCTATGTGGAATAAGCAGGATGTACAAACCGGTGAATGCTGGACACATTTAAAACAAGTATACTTTAAGGATTAAAAATGCTAAGAACTATTTTTACTACACTAACTAAACGGTGTGACAAATTTCAACATTACTTTCCGTTGTACGAAAAGCACTTTCAACAGTACGTAGGTAAAAGTCCTCGCATACTCGAAATAGGTGTACGCGGTGGCGGGAGTTTACAAATGTGGAAAAAGTATTTTGGTGAAGGAACATATGTACACGGAGTAGACATAGATGCAAAATGCCAAGCACACGAAGATACTGACAACAATATACACGTAACTATTGGTGACGGCACTGATCCTATATTTTGGGAACAGCAATTTAAACAAAAAGGTATTAGAGATTTTGATATTATTATCGATGACGGTAGTCACGAAAGTCCAGATCAAATTGTAACTTTAAAACTTACATACCAATTACTTAAAGATGTAGGAGTATACTGGTGTGAAGATACACATACTAGTTACTATCCAAATAGACTCGACGGCGGCTATGACAATCCAAAAAGTTTTACATCATATGTAAAAAATATAGTTGACGTACTAAGTCATCATCACACTAGTCATGCAATTGGATTTGGCCCAATAGACGGGCCGCATGTTCCTAAGAAGTTAATAAAGCCATTCGATCAAATACAAGGCGTTGCGTTTTACGATAGTGTTATTGTAATTGACAAAGGTCCAAGATTACATTTTAAACGGATAGTAAAAAAATGAATTCGTGGGACGTCTTTGACACATTAATTGCTAGACTACATTACCATCCTACTTCTATTTTTGACGAAGTAGGGAAGCGTATTGGCGATGCAGATTTTAAAGACAGGCGTGTTGCGGCATGGAAGCAAGTTAAGAAAACTTGTGTAGATAAAACATATAATGACATATATGATATACTTGTAGACGACGATCCGCAGATAGAACTTGATGTAGAGTTTGAGCATAACTTTCCTATATATGAAAATATAATGAAGGTTAAAGACGGAGATCTATTGATAAGTGACATGTACTTGCCTGCAGAATTTATAATGAAGATGCTACGCAATGTCGGATTAACAGCAGATGTTAAGATAGTTGTTACAGCTGACGGTAAGAAAAAAGGTTGGATATGGGAATCAATTAATGAAAACTATATCATAGATAACCACTACGGCGATAACGAAAAGAGTGATGTAAAGTCTGCACACGAACATGGTATCAATGGAGTACTATACACAGGTTATAAACTTAATAACATTGAAAACTTTGTTTACAAATACGATAGACAGTTAGCATTATGGATGCGTTGTATTAGATTACAATGTCCATTCAACGACGAAAGACATATTAAATTTTGGAACGATCAAGCTAATATTAATATGCCTGTACTAGCACTTGCAACATTAGAGTTGCCTGATACTCCTATAGCGTTTACATATAGAGATTGTTTTAATTGGCAAAAGATCTACGAAACAATGACTAACAAGACAGGACTTAGGTTAGATGTATCACGTAAAATGTATCTTGGACCAAATGAGTACTTTACTAAGTACATGGAGTTTGTAAAAGAAGCTAATGCTACTATTGTAGATTTACAGGGCAAAGGCCGAAGCATACAAAGTTTTTATAACGGTGCGCCACCTAACACAGTTTACATAGGCGGTAGACCCCCACCGTATGTTAAACGTTTAGTCGACTATCAAACTAAAAGCATGGAGAAACATAACTGTTTTGAAGAAGGTCCAATTATAGATTACAACGAACACGGGCCTGTTAGAGGAGTTAATGATCATCCTGCCGATGTTGCAGACATACATAAAAAAGCAGGCCAAGCGGCTGTTAGATATCTTAATAAGTTTAAATTTAAAAATAATTTATTATTATTAACCGAGCTAGTAAAGATGTACGATACACAAAACTTTACTAATAAAAATGTTAAATGGGCAAAGTATAATAATGAATGAAGTTACAAGACGTAGACTCACTAGAGAATTTTGGAACGATGAAAAGGAATGTTATCGTAGACTAGAATCTTGCCAGCAAGTTCCGACTCTTATTAGATCTAATATGACTGACTTAACTATAACAACATCGTATGCAGGCACAAGTTTGTTTATACTTACAGCGGTTCAAAAAAAGAAAGACATTGTAATTAACAATCCGTTAGAACAAATTAAAACTTTTATTGATGCTTGTAAAGAGCAAGGTATTACCCATTTAGATTGTCATCCCGGTAATGTATTATTACTAGACGGCAAACTTTCAATAATTGATTTTGAAAAAGTTGCATTAGACGGTACTACCCGAAATACAAAAATGAAAAAAAAGTATGATAAATTTATGTCCAAGGGCGGGTGGGATTGGATACTAAATAGATATACAAAATACTTTGATAACTTCGATAACTATATTTGGTTTAACGAAGAAGTCTTACAAAAAGGAATAAGGAAATATGGATAATAGAGAGCACCAGGAACAAAAGTTAAAGTTCCAAGAAAAGACGATTAAAGATCAAGAGAAACAAATAGCCGAACAGGCTAAGCGTATTGCAGAACTTTACAAAGGGAAGAAGAAGTAGCATGGCTAAGCATTATAGTAAATTTACAAACAACTACACAAAGATTTATTACAAAAATAAACTTATATCAGACGGCTCACGTGATCCACTAGAAAGAATAAATGCTATGCCTGTAGACTTTAAAGATAAAACTTTATTAGACTTAGGGTGTAATTGCGGTGGCACAATGTTTGCTGTTGCAGATCAAATTAAACAAGGATGGGGTTGTGATATTAATCCTGATGCAATTAGTTTTGCAAACGACCTAGCAAAGGAAAATAATATTAATAATGTTTCTTTTAGTGTTGCTGATCTTAACAACTGGCAAGAAGCTAACCTTCCTAAAACAGATATACTATTTGCCTTAGCAATTGCAAAATGGGTTCCTACTTGGAAAGAAATAATTGCACACCTTGATCCTAAAGTATGTGTGTTTGAAGCACATGGTAAAGGCAGTATGGTGCCTGATCAAGTTGCTTGGCTAACTAATCATTTTAAAAGTGTAGAAGTAATACTCGACGGGTATGAAGCAGGCAAACGTAGACTTTACCTTTGTGTCCAATAATCTTCTTTTCGATTAACCATTATATCTGAACTTTTACTTTTACCAGTGTTTTTACGATCACCTTTCATGTGATCCATCCACTTACCTAATTCAGTATTAATTAACGGATGTCCGCCCCCGCCCGACTTTGCTTCGCGCAAATACATTGAGGCACTATAGTCATGACTAGGAAACTCTTTATACTTGTTAAGTATTTCACCAAAGATATAACTGTCATGCCACTCAGGTAATTTAAACATACCATTGTCGGCATCTTCGTACATGCGTTCAAACTCTTTAAGGAACTCGTGACACACAGGGTGATTAAGATTAAGGCCGTAAAAGCCGCACTCGGGCCACGTCTGTGATCCTTTACCTCTACCTACATATGTAATGTAGTCGTGTTGAGGTAGTAAGTTATTAAATTCTTTGTGCTTCCACGGACTATGAATAAATGTATCAGCGTCCATCCATACTACCCAATCGTTGTGCTTTTCACAAGCATCAAATACAGCATATACTTTATTAGCAAAGCGTATAGCGTCCCATTTAAATCCTTTGTTCCAATCCTTACGTCCGTGTCTAGCAGAGTGATTTGCAATATCGCCGTTTGCATGCGGAACATCCTTCCAACGTTCTTTAAATGCATTTAGTTTTGGTAATTCTTTAATTGCATCTAGTATTGTAATTTGATCTGGATTTGGATTCTTTGGGCTACAGTTTTCTGCATACACGACTAATTTAACTTTGCTCTCGACATTTTCGGCAAAGCTATCTATAAATCGTTGTCCGTATAGACTAAGTCCAGGTTGGTGAAACGTTGTTACCACAGTTATTGATGACATATTAATCCTTTGAGTAAATATACTATATGGAGTATTTAACCAATGATTTTCTGTCTGTACACTGATTATGGCGCACTAAACAGTCAACCTGTATTTCATGCATTCGCTAAGAGTGTAGTTGATGCAGGACACACTGTAATATACAATGAGCCTTACCGGCTCATGGATCACTACAACAACTATGACGTTGCTGTAATATGGAGTGTATTATGGAATGGACGAATGGCACAAAACAAGACAGTATGGGAGCAAAATCGCTTACATAACAGACCAGTAATTGTTTTAGAAGTAGGTGCTCTTAATAGAGGCACTATGTGGAAGGTAGGACTCAACGGCATTAATAGAGATGCATACTTTGCACCAAAGAAGAACAATAACGAACGTGCTAACATGTTAGGGTTAAAATTAAAACCATGGACGTATAACGAAGACGGCCCTATTGTAATTTGTTTACAACATAATAAAAGTCAACAGTGGGCAACTATGCCGCCACACGATAAATGGTTAGACAACACACTATCAACTATACGAAAGCGTACTGATAGACTTATAATAATTAGGCCGCACCCACGTTGTCCAATCCCACTATTTTCTGACAAATATAAAAACGTAGATGTTCAATACCCAGTAAAGAATAACACCACATATGACGATTATGAATTTGATATGTCAGATGCATATGCTGTTGTAAGTTGGAGTTCTAATCCTGCTATACAAGCAATACTACAAGGAGTTCCTGTTTTTGTCGGACCAAGTAGTTTGGCTTACGATGTAGCACAACACAGCGTTAAAGAAATTAACAATCCAATAAGACCTGACAGGACGCAATGGCTAAATGACCTTGCACATGTGGAATACAGTACACATGAAATTGCCGCAGGCTACCCATTAAAACACTTGACATTACAACTTTAAACTGTTATACTAGTTACATATTACAGCAGGAGTACCTACGTTTGCAACATACAATTGAAGATTGTTTGGAAATTGTAGCAGGCCTTAGAGCCAATATCGATTTCAAACTTGACAGATTAGACGGGTCAATTACCCTTAGCATTGCTAAACAAGTCTTTAGGGGAACATCTCTTAGTGACAAACAATACAAACTAATGAAGGAAAAATTAGTAAAGTATAGCGATCAATTTAAAGAACTAGATATTGACATCCACGATGCTGTGACTCGAACAAGTATGCCGTTGCGGTCTATTGATAGGACTAAGTTTATTAAGTTTGTTGATTTAGAAGACGTGGTAGCAGCAGACTCAGTAACTACATTTGGTAGAAGAAAAATAGAATTATCTAATCTACCCTGGATTGCTATACGCTTTCCTTTTTCTAAAAAACTAATTTGCAAACTAGATAACCTTCCAAAGTCAGCTACTACGTATGTACACAAAAAAGGAACACATACCCATTACTATGCACTTACTGAAAAAGTTGCATACGAATGTATAGAACAATTTGGAGTTAATAACTTTGAAATTGATTCCGAAATATTTGAGTTACATAAAGAAATAAACACTTGGAAGAAGGAAGATTATGTTCCGGGAATTTATAATAACAAAATTAAAAACTTGCCACAACATGTAATCGATGAAATGATAGGAGAAATGGGCGAGCCCTGCATAGAAAATATGCACTTGTATCATGATAAGAAGTTTATGTACGGACTTGAAGAAGTTAGTGGTGGCGCATATCATTGTAGTATATTATCAAAAACTATTGCAGAACGAAGCAAAAATTATGTTCACATAGATTCAAAAGAACACCCGTTGCAAGAATTATTTAAATCAATGATAGAATTAAAACGCTATCCTATTAATATTTTAGTCGAAGAAGAGTCAGCATTTGATATACTAACACAGACACATCAAATTGTTCGTAATTATATTCCTAATGATCAAATAAGTGTATTGTACAGAATGGATAATCAAACTGACACTGAAGGATATAACAAGTACATTAAAATACATGAACTTAATACTCCGGTTGACAAAGACACAAAAATAGTGTATACTCTAAAGAGTAAATTAAATAAACCCTTATTAAAGAGTGACTGTAAACCTATTACTAGTTTCTCTTTTTCTAGTAACAGATATCCAATGAGTACGGCTGCCGTACTTGAACATATGGATTTGTTAATTGAATATTGCGAAGATGCACCTCTTTTTAGAGACTGGAGAAATAAATTTTAATGGCGTCATGTAGACTAATAATAGAAGATGAAGTAAATATCAAGATAGAAGGTCTTGATGTAGATATCAGACGCAAACTTGCAAATGCTCTTAAATTTGAAGTGCCTTACGCAAAGTATATGCCACAATATAAACTTGGACGATGGGATGGCAAGGTTGCTTTCTTTGGCATAGGCGGCACAGGTTATGTTAATCACCTTGATGTTGTTGCTGATGTACTTGCAAAAAATAATGTTGAGATAGCTGACATTGACGATAAACGCAATCCTATACAATTAAACTTTACACCGGTTACAGAACGTTACTGGGCAGACCAAGGTGTATGCTGGCCTGAAGGACATCCTGTAGCAGGTACAGAAATTATTCTACGTGACTATCAAGTAACAGCTATTAATAACTTTTTAAGTCATCCACAGAGCTTGCAACAGATTGCTACTGGTGCAGGCAAAACAATTACGACAGCAACCCTGTCACATATAGCTGAGCCATACGGTCGGTCGATTGTGATTGTTCCTAACAAATCGTTAGTAGAACAAACAGAAGAAGACTATATTAACTGTGGGCTCGACGTAGGGGTGTACTTCGGAGATCGAAAACAGTTAGGTAAGACTCACACTATTTGCACTTGGCAGAGTTTAAATATACTCGACAAGAAGCACAAGGATGGCACGGCTGTTTTAAGCCTAGCAGAATTCCTAGACGGTGTGAGCACTATAATCGTCGATGAAGTACACCAAGCGAAAGCTGAAGTTCTTAAGAACTTGCTCACTCGCAACCTACGTAACGCTCCAATACGTTGGGGACTAACTGGCACAGTGCCTAAAGAGAAGTTTGAGTTTGAAAGTATACACGCAAGTCTTGGACCTGTAATTGGAAACATTACAGCAAAAGAATTGCAAGACAAATGTGTGCTATCACAATGTCATGTTAACGTTTGTCAATTAATTGACACTGTTGCACATAGAGATTACCAAGGCGAACTTAAATATCTAACATCAAACGAAGCGAGACTACAGTACATTGCTAAGATGATGAATAAGATTTCGGAGACAGGCAACACACTAATACTAGTAGATAGAATTAGCGCAGGCAAATTATTAGAAGAACTAATACCTAACAGCACGTTTGTAAGCGGCGCTGTAAAAGTTAAAGACAGGAAAGAAACTTACGATACAATTAAGGAAGGCACTAATGAAGTTATTATTGCAACTTATGGTGTAGCGGCTGTTGGACTTAACATTCCTAGAATCTTTAATCTTGTCCTTATCGAACCTGGCAAGAGTTTTGTTAGGGTAATACAGAGTATAGGCAGAGGCGTAAGAAAGGCAAAGGACAAAGACTTCGTGCAAATTTGGGATATCACTTCAACGTGCAAATTTGCAAAGAGACATTTAACACAACGTAAAAAATTCTATAAGGAAGCACAATATCCTTTCACTATAGAAAAAATTGATTGGAACTAATATATGAGAATACTTACACTTGAAAACAAATGTTTTCATCTTGATAAACTACCAGAAGAAATAGATGAGGACATACGTTTTAGTGTGCTTGATAATTCAGATCCAAAGGAACCCGACTTCTTTTTTATTCCTTTGATCTTTTTAGAATCATTTAGCGCACCCGCTATGGTCCTTAATATAAACGGACACGAACTTACAATGCCAGTAGATTGGCATATTGCTGTTGGCGACCAAGAGGCAGGCATGGACTTAGAAGTATTGCCGCTGACTAGTTTAAATGACAGAGGCTTTGAAGCATGGATGTTTAACCCATTAACAGGATTTAAATCAGACTACGGAAAGATAGAAATTGTTAATTTTTATAATGATGTAAAATGGTATTTCCCTAAAATGAAAAACGGACAACTATTAAGTATGCCGCTAACAGATGGAGACAGGCCTGATTGTGTATTTGTTGCTAAAGATATTACACGACAGAGCGAAGTGATAGAATATGCATCACTTATATAAAGGAGAGTACAATGGGAATTAAAGCAGGAAAAATCTGGGGTAACACAGAGTTAGTACATGCAAACGGTGTACTAGAATTTCACCGTATTGAATTTAACAAAGGATTTAAATGCTCTGAACATGAACATGAATTTAAATGGAATGGCTTTTTTGTAGAGTCAGGAAAAATGATTGTACGTGTTTGGCAAGATGACCAAGACGGTCTTGTTGATGAAACTATTTTAGAAGCCGGCGACTTTACACAAGTAAAGCCTGGTAAAATACATCAGTTCGAAGGACTTGAAGATGGTGTAGCGTTTGAACTTTATTGGGCTGAATTTAATCACAATGATATTGTTAGACGCACTGTAGGAGCGTCAGTGAAATAAATGTATTCGCTGAAGTATATAGAAGAACTTCGTGTTATACATGCCGACCGTAGTCGAACAAAAGGCTTTGGTGGCAAGACTAAGAACCTTGGCAAGTTTCACACGTATGTTAAACAATGGCAACCTTTAACTTTACTAGATTACGGTTGTGGTAAAGGAGGCATACTATCTGACCTAGAGTCAAGGTACAGACACATTAAGTGTATAGGATATGATCCTGCTGTACTAATGTTTGCTAACAACGCAACAGAAGTAGAATGTGTGTTTAGTAATGATGTACTAGAACATATTGAACCAGAGTTTCTAAATCAAGTTCTCGGTCACATAAATTTATTAAGTACAAAATATGTATGGCTTCGTATAGACACTAAGCCTGCACGTAAAAGACTTAGTGACGGAAGAAATGCACATTTAATTTTAGAAGACCAAACATGGTGGACTGAACAAATTAACAGATATGTTGACGGCACTATAGTTTATAATAATTTAAATGATAAAGGGAAATTAGATGTCGCTATTGAAAAGTAAGTTAACAATGATTCCGGGCGAAGCATTAATATATGAAAGAGCTGACGGAGTTGTATATGCAAGATATAGAGATAAGCCACATAATAAAATACCTCGTTGGATTGTCGGCGGCGACCCTGCAGGCGTTGCAAGAGCACAAGGCGAATTATTAAATTATTCTGAATGGCAAGAGTTGTGTGAACTGAGTTTAGAATACCCTACACTAAAAAAGCTCCTAGATCAGTTAGTAACAACTTACTATACAGTAAAGGATCATAGGAAATGATACATCACAAATCGTGTGTAAGTAAAATGACACTAATACAATTAGAACATAGTAGTAAGCTTCTAGCAGATTTAGTATCAGATAGATTTGACGAATTTTACAAAACTTTTCCTAAGGGGTATATGGGGTTTGCAGAAGGTAGTCGTAGTACAGAGTTGTATGAAGCATACAATGTGTTCCTATGTCATTACCCAGGGTTTACTGATCTATATAAACAAATTGTAACTACAATTAAATCCAAAATACCAAACTGGCATGAATACGCAATAGCAGGTTGGGTGAATGTTTATAACAAAGGCGGCTACTTAAACTGGCATAAACATGGTCCAGAAAATCAAGTACATGACGGAAGGTGGCATGGGTATGTTTGCGTAAACGCAGAACCTAGTCAAACAATGTATAGAGATAAAGATGAAGTTATTAAAACAATTGACAACCAAGATGGTTATATAACACTCAGTCCAGCAGGTCTATATCATCGTGTTAGCGAGTGGGAGAAGGATACGCCTCGTATAACAATAGCGTTTGATATTATTAAACGTGAACAAATAGATCCTTTATTATTAAACAGATGGATACCAATAATATGAGAATTATAGCAGGACCATGTCAGCACGAATCATTACCACAAAGTTTAGAGATCGCTCGAGAGTGCAAACGTGTATGTGATAAGTATGGTATTGAATATTATTTTAAAGCAAGTTTTGACAAAGCTAATCGTAGTAGTATGCAAGGTGTACGTGGGCAAGGTATGTCAGCAACACTAACAGACTTCTTGGCACTAAAAGTAGAACTAGGTGTAAAGACACTTACTGATGTACATGACTATGTACAAGTTGCTCGTATTGAACGTGAGTTTAGAGATGCTGTTGATGTTTATCAGATCCCTGCATTCTTGTGTAGACAGACAGACCTAATAAAGGCGGTCTGCGCCACAG
>Ga0302114_10000901_pt1 | contig 20122 bp, 16 predicted proteins | sample AG5_Surface_MG_FD_203107 | JGI IMG/M metagenome (GOLD analysis project Ga0302114, IMG submission 203107) | Marine microbial communities from Western Arctic Ocean, Canada - AG5_Surface | ecosystem: Environmental > Aquatic > Marine > Oceanic | place: Canada: Western Arctic Ocean | collected...
CACCAACAATGACAGTCACAAAGACATGGGCCAGCGGCATGGCCGAAAAATCAATCCTGGTCATCGCAGAGGCCACCACCTGGCAGCGGGTCGACGCAACCAGAAGCGTCGCATCGATCGCGGTATCCCTCGAAAACACCGACGTGGTCGCGTCAAGCCAAAAAGACAGCACAGAGGTCCCGCTACACAACGACTGCTCAATGTGGACCGATGCGGCATCCCCGGCGCAGGGGGCGCCGCCAGGGTCACCGGTGTGGATCACAGTAACAAACGGCGAGTGGCCCGCGATCGCCGTCGGCGACCATGGCAACTTGCCAAAGAACAAACAGCGCTACCTCATCGGTTACTTATCCATCGCCGCACTGGCCGGCGACCCAGAACTCATGGTGCACTTGAAAAGCATAAGGGGCACCACCAACGCCGCAGCGGCGGCAGCGACAGCGACAGAGCCAGCGGCGGCGGCGGCGGCAGCGCCAGCGACAGCAGAGCCAGAGCCAGCGGCAGAGCCAGAGCCAGAGCCAGCGGCGGCGGCGGCAGCGCCAGCGACAGAGCCAGAGCCAGAGCCAGCGGCAGAGCCAGAGCCAGAGCCAGCGGCGGCGGCGGCAACGCCAGCGACAACAAAGCCAGAGCCAGCGGCAGAGCCAGCGGCAGAGCCAAAGCCAGAGCAAAAGCCAGAGTCTGACTCTGGCTCTGGCTCTGAGCAGGAACAAGAGGAAGAAGAAGAATTCGTACCGGGAGGGATTGCTGAAGTGCTACCCGGTTTGATCGCTTCAGGGTGGAGCGCAATAAGCACCATCGCCACAACCATTGGGGCCGCAATGCCATCATTTACAGGCGATCCCAAACAGGCTTTAAAGAAGGCATGGGACGCTCAAGAGAAAAAGGACACGGAAGCAATTAGCGAATTAAGAGAAACGTACGACGCGATGAATACCAACATAAAAGAAAAAGGATTGACGAAGAGTCGTCAAACAGCTGTTATAGATTTTTATAATACCTGGATCAAACATATCGATTCTTCGAGCAGTACGTACACCGAAGCATACAAAGCAGTCCCCATCCCACCCGCAGAATTAACGGAACAGTATACGGAAGTAATCAAGTGGCTACGAAAGGAAAAAGAAACATCCAAAACTACCATACAGAAGCTGAGCGAGTCCAAACTGACACCGGATAAACAGGTCTCCGACGCACTAAGTGCAATCGTCGTGAGACACAGACAAAGCATTCAACAAAGGAAGGTGGCACCGCAGGTTAAAGAAATGCATGACTTGCTGACCGTCTACGAAGGGACACAAAACATACAACAAATAAATTCCCGTATATCAAATTTATTCACGCAGTGTACCTCCGAATACACATCCGCTGCCAAAGCCATTGCAGATAAGAAAACAATTACTGATGCGGATAAAGAAGACTGGACCAAAATGACCCAAGATGTTATTGCCATGTCGACTTACAAACCATCCAAAGATATCCTGAATACCCTCAAAATGGAATTAAAAGCAGCACAAACACACATCGGCGCCCAACAAAGCGGTAAAAAGTGGGTCAACAAACCAAAAATCAAAGGACAAAGCGTTGCGCTCGAAGCCGCCGCGTCATTCACGGACGGGGCCACACAGCCCAATGCGCAGGCCGCAGGGCCCCCCAAGAAACGGGCGCGTAAACGCACACAGTAGGCCCGCGCTTAAAAGACGGGCGGGGGTATATCCGGCGGAGCGACCGGGATTCACGCAGAAAAATGGCCGTAACGTATCAGAATACGATGGAGCCGCCCCGCGGCGCAGGGCTCACTTACTCGGGGATGATGTCCACCCCGGCCATTGCGCCAGCCACGCACCCGGTGATTGTCTGGACAGACCAAACGCAGGAGGGCCTCGAGCCGTGGCCAATTGCCCGCGGCAGCGTCTGGTTCATCGACAAAACGGAGGGCCCGCCGATCGGCACGCCGGGGCAGATGAAACCAACCATGAAAATCGTAAAACGGCCAGGGGGCATCACGGGGAGCGAGCCCATCGTCGCAGCCGAAGCAGTGCAGTGGGTCAGAATCAAAAACTCACAATACTACATGGCCTCGTTGGCAGTCACGCTGGCCGGCACAGACGTCATCTCGCTCGACAAGGGGCCGGCAAACAGAGCGCTGGACATTGTAAAGGTTCGAGGCGGCGTCTTGCCCGCCGGCAGCCCGGTGTACTTGCAACTTGCAAAACACATATCCAAGACCAATGTAATTATCGATTGCGGCGGCCCCCCCAAAGGCGCCACGCCCTGGTATTCATCAAACACCCAGGGGTATGCAATGACATACAAGCTGCTGGGCTACACGTCCACGGTGACACGGCAGGACGACCCTTACGCCATGGTGCACTTTGTGCCCGGCCACATTGTTGCAAAGTCGACATAACGCGCCATGTGGTACCCCGCAACAGCTGGCGCCCGGGTGGTGGTGCCCGTCAACAGCTGCCCATCCGACCCGTGGTTCACCTGGAAGGCGGGCACAGTCATCGCGGCACCGAGGGGGCCCCGGCTGCTGGTAAAGATCGACGGCGGCAGCCGCTTCAAGGCCCTCAAAGTTTCCGTCCGGCCGGTCGTCGCAAGCGTCCCGGCATCGACCACGCTGGCGGCCCGCGAGTGGCTGTGGGGGGAGCAGGCGCCAAACTCCCCGATGCGCTGCATGGCCGACGCAATGAAACTTGCCAGACGGTAGGCGCGCTGTATATTTGAAAGTTTATTACACCATCGCGCGCACAACAATGGAATCGGCAGCCATCGCAGTAGCCGCAATCGCAGTGGTCGCAACCGCGCTGCTCAAACTTCTCGCCACCGCCGCGACGGTCGCCGCCGAACCACGCAGCGAAGATGTCGAGATAAACCGCCAGCTGACCAACGAGATCGCCGCGCGGTACCCGCCAAAGCCAGGAGCGCCCTTGGACGACGGCCTCCCGGGGGGCGCAGCAGTAGTGCCGTGGGGCGACGGCGCCACAGACACCATCACCGAGGCCGCGGCCGCAGCAGCCGACTCTGTCGCAGCGTTTTTGAAAATCAGCGACGACCTGTGCGCCATTGCCCCGCGCGCCGCGGAAACGCTGAACAGCACCAGCCGCGCAGTCGGCATCGCGTCGGTTGTCGCCGCCGCGGCGCCCCTTTTGTACCCAGGCCGCGACGCCGACAACGTGTACGCCGAGTGGTACTGGCAGCTGGTGCTGGTGTATTATGAGCCATCGGCCACCGCGCCACTCGGGCCGCCCCCGAGGGTGGACGTCGAGCTAATGGCGCCGCTCAAGCGCGTCGTATATGCCGCAGCGGCGCGGCGGTAACCACGCAATGGCCGCCACCGAAATCGTGCTGCCAGAGGCGGCGGCAATCGACGCCATTGCCGCCATCACAGCGCCGCTGCAGCTGAAGGACACCAACATCGACACCACCGACTGGGAATCAATCATCGCCGTCGCCGGCAACGAGGCCGGGGCCGCCGCGCGGCACTACATCACCGCGCGCACAAACACCGCCGCCAGCGTTTGCCGCGCGCTGACACTGGCGGACCTGGTGGCCGCAGCAGGGCCCGTTGTAAGGGCCACCGCGCCGCACCCGTTTGTCGTCGGCGCCGCAAAAACCAACAGCGTTGTCGACTACCGCGTGCTGGTCATGGCCGCCGCGGCCGCAGCCGAAATGGCCGCCGGCATTGCCGCCGCCAAACGGGCCCCGGCGAAATCAAAGTTCAAAGACGCCGCAGTGGTCCGCCAGTGGGCCGCAGCTCGACAGCACATAGGGGCGGCCGGCGACTGGCACTACGACGAAAGCATCAGGCCCCCAGCGATGACCGCCGCCGCCGCCGCCGCAGCCGACATCGCGTTTGTGTGCGGGCTGATCCAGCAGGGCAGCACAGCACCGGCACGCGACGCGCCGACAGCAAACGCGCTGTACGGCGCCGTCGCGCTGCTGGCCGCGCTCACAGCGCCGTCGCAGCCAGGCGCGGCAGCCGCCGTCCACAGGTGGGCCGCAGGCGCCGCCACCGCGCTCAGGGTCGAAGCCGCCGCAGAACTTCGCGACCCGCGCCCACCGGCGTCGCAGATGAAGGCAACAGACGCGCAAATCCTGCTCGAGGCGCACAGCGGCTGCTTGCCGCCAAAGGCAGCGTCCAGGCTCCGGCTCGCCGTTGCGCTCAACGGCTATATTAGCGCAAACGAAACACCGGCAACCATAACAGCCGCCACAGCAGAGCCTGCCAAGTCGGTGCTGGTTATCCACATCCTAGAGGCAGCCGCCGAAGCAGTCGCCGCGCTCTGGGGCGCCGCAACAACACGCCGCGATGACATCACGCCGTACAGTCAGTACATGGCTATCAGCACATGACGCGGCCGCGGCGACAGTCGCGGCAGTCGCGGTCGCCGCAACGACAATGCCAGTCGAATCGTCAAAAACGTGCTACACGGACGGAAACGCTTACATCGGCAGCAGGCCGGACGGGCTCTTCATCCCGGAAGACCTCCGCATCGAGTGCGCGGCCGTCTGGTGCGGGCTCGCGATTGCCGCCGCGGTCGTCTGGTGGAAACCAACAATTGCCGCAGTCGCCGCAACCGTGGTGGGCTGGGCAGTGGCCGTCGGGGGGCTCGGATCCATCGCCGCAGTCAGCAGCTGCGCAGACGACACAGCAGGCGCAGGGTTCTGGTGCGCTCACATCGCCGCCGCCGCCGCCCCGTGGGTCCTCGTCACCCGCGAAAAGTGATCAACGCCCACAAAGAAAACACCAACGGCCGCCGCCACAGACCCGCCCGCCAGCGCAGCCGCGGCCACGGGCTCCGACATGGCGCACTGGTACGTCACCGCAGCAGGAACAACAGCGGCGTACGCGCAAATCAACGAAACGCCGGCGACAGCCCCAGAAATCACAACAGGGGGCGGGCCGCCCGCCGACGCCAACGACGAAAAGCCGCGCGCGGCGGGGTAGTAATGGATCAGAAAGTTGCCAGCAATGTACCCAACCCCGCCGAGACTCGCAAACGCGTCGAGCAGCACGCCGCACCGCACCACCGACATAGTCACGGTGCCCGCCGCGACCGTCAGCGCAACTGTGGCCTGCGCCGCCGCGATCGCCTGGCAGTGCCGCCGCGGGAGCACAAGCGCGGCAGCGTCGGCCGCCGCGAGCGCCGAAACGCCCCACCACGTCAGATGCCGCGATCGCGGCGCCAGGCCGTCGTCGGCGCCAAGAAACACGATGATCAAAAGCAGCTCCGCCGCGTACAGCGCTCCGGCGCCAATAAACGTTGACACCGCGCCGGCCGCGACAACGATTACCGCGCCGTCGACAGCGGCCGCCGCGGCGCACGACACCCCAAACGCGTGAATAACGACGGAAACGCCGACCGCCGCCGCTACGGCCGCTACAGACCGGCGCCGCGAAAACACAGCCGCAAGCATCGCAACGGCCAGGGCCGCGGCCCGCAGCCAGGTCGTGTCGCCAGCAACCGTCAGCGACAGGGTCGACGACCCCACCGCGGCAAAGGCCGCAACGATTAGCCCGCCGCAGGCGCAGCTCGACACCGCCGCCAAAACCCCGAGCGCGGCCGCAACAAGAAGTGAAACGGCGCTGCCCGCCACAGACGGCAGAATGACGCACGCGCCCATTGAAATGTAATGCTGATTGTAGAAATAAAAAACAACGCCTATATAAGCAGAGCGGACCGCACGTCCTCGGCAAGCGCGCGCGCATCGGCCGGGGCCATGGCAGACACAGGGCCCGCCGTGGCGTACTTGGCCATCAGGCCCATAACGGCAGGCTCCCAATCGGGGGTGCGGAGCGAGGCAGGAATGACTCCGCACGCAGACGACGTGTACGGCTGCGAATCAGAAAGCCGGATCTGACGCGTCACGTAGCTGGGCGCACCGCCAGCCGACGTCATGGCAGCCTCAACGTACGGGCGGGGGATGGCAGTTACAGAGGTGATTGCACCGCGGACCGTTGTCACAGCGTCGGGGTACGACGGAAGCGTCGCGCCGCTGTAAACAGCGCCGAGCGTGTCGGCCGTGGCGGTGGTCACATCATCAATCGGGCCGTTGGTGCCGAGCAGCGCAGCTTGCCGCGCATCGGCCATCGGCTGGCCGTGCATCTCTTGCTCCTCCGCAATGCGGGCAAGCCCTTGGAACCCAGCACCGCCAGAGGCGCCGGGGGGGATAAGCGCGCCGCCAAACGGAAGCGGGTGGCCGGCGACCTCCGCGGCGGCAGAAAGCGCAGCAACGGCAATGCCGGGGGCAGAGGCGGCCGAAAACGACGCGCCGGCCGCCTCGGGGGGTGTCGCGGCAACAGTCGCCGCCGACGGGCCGTCGGCCATTGACGACATGGAAAACTCCTTCAGTTGCGTCGCCATCGTGGCGTGGTGCGGGTCAAGGTGCACCCGGATCTCATGACGGTCAGTGGGGCCAGCGTCGACCAGCCAGCCAACAAACCGGTAGCCGGACCCTGTCTTGGCGTTGTCGTTCATTTTTTTCCGGGTTCCAATGCGCACAGCAAACGGCCGGAACGACGCGTGGATGCCACTGATCGCAAGCTCTTTGCCTTTCTGTGGGACAACTACCCACACGGGGTCGCCAAACGTGGGGGTTGGTCCGCGGTGGTAATCGGTGTTGGGGCAAAACACAGTGGCGACCCCGTGCATCTGGATCGACGTCCGTGCCGCCGCGTTGGGGTTGCGCCTGGCGTTTTCGGCGTCGTGGACCCCGTCAATCGTCACACCGGCAAACCGGAGGTTTTCCCAGTCGTCTGTATTGTATAGGGGGTGCTCGTAGCCGGTCACCGGCATCACAGGCGTGTGGTCCCGGCCCCGCTTGACCCCAGTGCGCGGGCGCCACACTTTGCCAGACGTCATGGTGACAACATTGCGCGGCAGCAGGTAGGCCTGCGGGGGGACGGCTTCAAGCGCGTTTTCGTTCGCGGGCACAACGCCGGGTTGCGCAGGGTCCACTATCACCTGGATGCATTGGTCCACCGAGGGCGGGACGGGGTCAAGCACGCCAAGGTAGGTGGTCGCCATGGCGCAGTTGTAGACGCGTATCTGCGCGGCCTATATACGGTTGCACCGCCGCAACGCCGCCGCGGAACAGACGCAATGCTTTGCGCAGCGGCGGCGGCGATCGCCGCACTCGGCATACAGCCGGCGTCGCCCATCAACAAGTTCGGAACCATGAGGTCCGCGTGGGTTGCGGGCACGCAAGTGGCCGCGGTGGCGTCAACAGAGGCAATTGACGCGGCTTCTGTGGCAAACGCGACGCTGGTGTGGGCAACAGGCCAGGTCGACGTCGTCACTTGGATCGACTCGTCAGGGCGCTGGGCCGTTGACATGGCCGCTGTCGCCGCAGCGTGCGGCACCGTTACCATCTGCGAGGGCGTCGTCTACGCCTGCGGGCACGGCGACTCGCGGTGCACCGCAATGCCGCCGACAAGGTCGTACACGTGCACCGGCGGGACCGCAACGTGCGTGGGGCCAAACGGCACAGCGGTCACCGCCAAGACAATCGCGGACATGACCGTCGTGTGGGGGGACAGCGGCAAGACCGTGTGGGCGTTTGAACGCCCGCCAAAAACGGGGGGGATGATCATCTGCTGGATCTTGCTGGTTGTCATCAACGCGCTCCGCGTCAACGCGTTTAAAACACGCAGCGGCCGAGTCGACGCCGCGTTTGTCGTCGCCAGCGCGCTGGTCATCAGGGCCGCGTTTGGCGCCAGCGCCGCCGCGCCGCCGCACATATGGTCGCAGACGGGGGCCGAGGCGGTCGACATCGCAGCGGCCGCAACCGCAGCACTGGTCGCCGCCGCCGCAATCGCAGCCGCCACGATGACCAGCGTCGCAGACACGGAGCCGTTTCGCGCTACAACCGAAATGGCCGCCCTCGCAGCAACAGCAGCCGCGTTCCCGCAGTCGGTCGCAGGGCCAGGGCCGGCAACAGTCATCGCGCTCATGGCCGGGCTCGCCATGTGCGTCGTGGGGGGGCGAAGCGGGTCCGCCGCAGCGGCACCAGGAATCGTGTGGGCAACCGCAGCAATGATATACCCGGCGATCACAGACGCGGTCGTAACCAAAGAAAGTAGCGCAGCCGCCACAGTGGCAGCCGTCGTCGCCGCCACAATCACAGCGGTCGCCGCGGCCATCAAAGCCTGATGGTCGCCGTCGCAGGAACATGGTACAACGCCGCCGCAGCAACGGCAGACCCAAGGAGCAGCCGGAGGGGGTACACCATCAGCAGCGCCAACAGGCAGCGCATCGCCGACCAGCTGCCAGCGGCGCCGCTAACGTACGAGCACAGAGGGCTGGCTGCTGCAGCCGCAGCCACGAGCGACACGGCAGCAACAAGGGGGGCGCTGGAAAACATCGGGGCAGCGGCGTTTAAAGCAACGGGGTCGACCAGGGCCCTTGGTATGCAGCCCGTCGGCGTCGTCACAGACGCGTGGGTCGCAAAAAACGGCGACGGGCACTTTGCGGGGCACATCCTCAGCTCGATGCCCGCGGTCGCCGAGCTCGTCCGCAGGGGGAACATCGCCGCAGTCTCGCTGACCCACGACGTCGCCGACTGCACGCCAGTCGAAATCACAGTCACCGCCGAAGCCGCGAGACCAGGCTGCCGCATCCAGGCAATAGGGTTTGATGCGGTCGCAGCGTATAAGCGACACGGCCGCACAAGCACCACCGCACACGCCGCCATGGATACAACGCCACCAGCTGCCCAGGCCGCCCCCGTCGAGCCCACCCCGCTCGAGGCCGCGATGGCCACGCTCGACAACACCGCCAGGGCCACCATCGAGGCCCGCATGGAGGAGATGGTCGCAGCCGCCGACGCCGCCGCAGCACGGGCCAAACAGCTCGAAGCGCAGGGCACAGACTACGAGGTCATGCGCGACCAGCTCGAACAGATCAACAGCCAGCTCACAGACCACCAGCGCAAAGTCTACAACATCGAGCCGGCAACCGTCAAAGCCCAGCTCGAAAGCCACAACGAGCAGCGCATCCTGGGGGCCACAAACCGCATGCTCATGGCGTGCAGCGCCCGCATGATGGAGCTGGCAGACGGAGCGCCGGAGGAAAGGAAACGCGCGCGGCACGCCGACCCGCCCGAACAGGTCGCTGCCCCAGAGCCGGCCGAGCAGTCGTCTAACTTGCGCCGCGCGCTGGCAAACTCGTTTGAAATGGCGTAATGCTTTATTTTGTAATTACAGTTCGTCAGCAAGCGAAGAGGCCGCAGCGGCGGCCCGGGGCGAACCAGCCCGGGGCGGCACGCTCCGGCGCGAAACAGCCAGGGGCGGCACGCGGAGCTTAGATAAAGGCAGCTTGTTTGCGGGCAGGGGCGTAGACTGGGGGGGCACCGCAGAGGGCACCGCAGAGGGCACCGCAGAGGTTACCGCAGAGGTGGCATCAAAAACAGCGTGCGGAAGCGTGACAACCCACTCGGCGTAGAACGCATCCCAGTCGGCAGCCGTCGCAAACCCAAACCGGCTGTCGGTAATGCGCGACGTCGTCGCAAACGTCAGAGCGGACCCGCCAACGTAGCCAAACGCGTACCGCCACGGCATCATCGGGCAGGCGTAGTGCCGGCGGACAGCGGCAGACGACGGCAGCGCCGCCGTCATCGCCACAACAATCTCCATTGTGAACACGGCCGCAGAGGTAACGCCGCCCTCGGAAAACGAGCGCATCGCAGCCGACGAACAAAAGGCGTCGACAACGGTGGCAGGCATAGCCAGACGGCGCGACGGGGATTCTTGCAAATACCAGCACACTGCACCAGCCCACATGGCAGACGCAACAGACAGCAACGAGCACCGCGCGTACTGGCTGACCGGCACGCTCATCGCAGAAAGCCGATCCGCAAGCAGCACAGGGCCAACCCAGGCCGTGGGCGCAGCCGTCATCACAGCTTCTATTGCAACAGGCACCGCAGCCGGACAGATGTTGCCGTACACGGACACGGCCGCGCAGATTGCCAGGTCGGCCTCAGTCATGAGGTGCACGTGGGGGCGCAGAGGCGCGATCAGCAGCGCCGGAAGCGCTGCAATTGACGGGGGGGGGCGCCCAGCCGCTTGCCGGTGCTTTGTCGCAGCGCGCGCGTACTGCACCCGCGACACTTCGGACGACGTCACATCCATCAGGCGCACATCGTACCCGGAAACCACATGGTACACGGAAGACGACGGCGCAGCAGCAAGTATTTCCCGGTAATCAACAGCGTAGGGGCACACGGAGCCGTCCACGGTAACACACAACCGCACGGCAACAACGTCGTCGGTGTCGGGGGGGCACACCAGCAGGGGGGCGCCATTGCGGTCGTAGCCCCACAGATGGGCACGCAAAGGCAACAATTGCGCCACCGTGACAGTGGCCATCGTGGTTATATTGGCGGAATGATCGAATGTCCTGATATACTGCACGCCAGCTTATTGGATAAAGATTTCTGCGTGTACGCTTTTTTTGTTTCAGGGTCGTCAAACTGGTAGATACCCACTTCCGCACGAGCCAGGCCGCGTGTGTATGGAATAGGTTGGGTGCTAGTTCCGGACAATGATATTGTAGCGTGAGTATTTTGCGCCGTGTGAAAAAAAATTAGTTTCGCCACCACTTCCATCGCCGCCATTTCCAGCAACGCCATGCCGCCGGAAAATGCCGGCGTCACGGAGTGAAAACCGATAACAGAAGCAACAGCCGCCAACGCGTTCAGCGCAAGGTTCGATGGCGATCGATTGTCGACCGGCGCATACGATACGCCACCGCCCACAAAGCTTACACCAAGCGATTTAATTAACGCTGCACCTTGCATGACTATCATCATGGCAGTTGCAGGGCTGACAATAGAAAGCCAAGAGTCCCAGGTGGTCAGGTCCGCTTCGAACTCGTGCTTGAGGCCAACGGAGGGGGTGACGTGTGTGCCAGTTACATATCGGTCCTTCTCATATTGTTGTACGCTTGATTGATATTGTGCATGAAAACTGGACGGCTCCGTCAAAAGGGACGCGGCGTACGAAGAGCAAAGGAGCTTAATGACACTGCCGTCGTTCGCGTCTTTTGTTTTTTGCACCGCGGATTCTGCGAAGTCTACGGCGGCTTGAAACACCTTTACGTTTTGCGCCGTGATTGGCGTAGCAGCCAGAGTTAACACTTCGCTAAAAATCCCGCCAAGTGACGTGTTTTTGAGAAGATACTGCTCGATCGCGGTTGCCTTTGCTCTCATTACCTCATCAGTGCCATTTTCAATTGTAACACCTGCGTTTTTCCAAAATGCGAAGGTTGCATACTTGGCCAGAAGAGCTCTGTGCTCATCAAATAAATCGCCGGCGGCAGTTGCGACAGGTATTGCAGTAACATCCCAAACTTCATACCGCACATGCGTCGAAGAGTCCGTGGGTTTGGTCCACGCAGTTCTGAGCAGGCGCACTTTTACAGAGAGAGTGTCGACGACTATAATATTGTCAAGCACTTTGTCGTCTAGGGAAGCGGCAGAAATTTCGACGTCGTAGACATAAAAATCTAAAGAGGTGGTAACTGTTCCACCCGTTTTGGCGACAATTCCGCTTTTGATGCCGTCAGAAAGCTCTTCTGGAATACTGGTGCGCGTGGTTAACTTAGATGTAGCAATATGCACTTGCGGGTGTTTGTTGTAAAACGGGTTGGGCAAAAGAGCAGGGTCGGAAGTTTCGGATGACACAAGCCCCAAGGGGTGCTGTAACACAAAAAACCGGTCTACTTCGCGGCCGGACCCATTTGGTCGCTGCCACACTTGCACAAGTCGGCCGCCAAGCGCGTTTGTTGCTGCTGACGATGTAAAATGCGAATCTCCGGTAGTTAATTGAGAAGGCGCAGTAGGCGTAGTGACTGTAATACGGTTTAGGTTGGTTTGGTAGTCACTGTCTCTGGGGCGCGTGGCTTTTTGTTTCTCAAACCACGTTTTAAATTCATTACTCCCGTAGATTTCGTTGATGGTTTTCCCTTTTACAAGGGCTTTAAAGTTTTCCAATTCGGCGTCAATGGGTTCTGTAAATTCGCCGTAGGTTATTGCCGCGAACAAAATACGGCCAACAACTTCGTTGCTTTCCATGGGGGCGGTAGCATGATTGCCTTGGTAGGACAATCCGCGAACACGGTAATTCTTATTGTCGTCGACAGGAAACGTTAAAGAGGGTGGGGGGACAACATACACACCTTGCGGCAGAGCGTCGTTTATTATCGGGGCAGCGGGAACAACTTCGCCGAATGAATCGATAACTAGAACCCCTTTGTCTGCGTACTCTTCTTTCCACCGGCGCGTGGCGTCGGCTAGTTCAATGGGGTCGATTGACACGTCATATTCTTCAACGGTGCCGGCGGCCGCGTTCTTAATTCCAATGTGGGTTACCACAACAGAAGCTTCGGTGCGGGTATTGATACTAACCGGTGTATTAACCCGTGTTAACATGTATTCCGTTCCTTTGGAGCACACTACGATGCTGTGACCCACAGGCGCTGAAGCAAGGTTGCGTTTGACAGCATCGATGTCGGCACCGTTCGCAGCATCACACGTAGAAATACAAACGGGCGCGCGTGGAGGGCGACGGGTGATGTCTGTCGAGATGTGGGAATCAGGCGATACAAGTTTTACGCCAAAATTGTTGAACTTAAAAGGCGGAAAATTGTCAATCGAGCCCTGAAATGGTATTTGGATGTAAGGGGTGGGCCCGGTGGTGGCGTACGTCAAGTACGCAGCTAACTTGTCGTCATGGGGGAGGGGAACATGGAAGGCTGTGGTGTCGCCTTCCTTGGCCCAAACAAGGTTGAACTCAGTAGGCTGGCCTTCATTCTTGCTTGACGTAAACGACTGGATTGATTTAGACTCGCCGGCAACACTTAGGGCCCCGCGGGTAACACCGTCCCATTCAAGCGTGATTCCATTTGTTGTCTGTAGTTCAAATGTGGCCGGCGCCTTCGCAGTCGGGATGACAATGAATGCCGAAGAAAGTGCGTCGACTATTTCGGTGCGGGCTTTTTCAATTTTGCGAAACAGGTCGATGAACTCACTCACCGGGCTCTCGGAGGTGACTACTGTGTCACTGAACCAGGCGCTCATTGAATTGCGGCGGGTAGCAGCGTTAGTTAGGAGTTGATCACGGGCGCGTTTTACCTTTGCAAATTGGGCTGCTTTATTGATGGCAGCGCTTAGCTTGCCCCTGGTATCGTAATTGCCGTTAAAGCTAATTTCATCATTCTCCGTAATATCAGAACCGTCATACTGGTTGTTGTTAAGTTTGTTTTTGTCATAAAGCTTGCCGGGGAACCACTTCTTATTTGCTGAGTCATACCGGTGAACATATAGCCCGAGGGGGGGAGCGGGAGATTTGGGAGACGACGGATCGAAAGCTTTGTCTCGCACGTTCTTTGCAAACGAGTGCTTCGTTCGATAAAATCCACCGGGTGGTTTGTCGCGAATAGATTTCCAAAAAGTTTTCCAAAATTCAATGGCATCATTGCCTATAATTTCTAGGCCTTCCATGGGAACGTTGGGGGGGGTGCCGTCGGCTGGGGGCTTGCCACGAACCCGGGCTTTGTGATAGACGCCATCCTGATTTTCCCATTTGGCCGCAATGCGCGCTGTAACAATTGATCTGGCGATTGGTTTATAAGTATTGTCTGCAAGGCCGTTAATATTTAGGTCGGTGGAAATTGTATCCTTTACTGTCTCCCATGACGCTGATTCGTTGCCGTCCAGATACGCGGTGGCGGTTTCAATTGCTTTGTTGATGGCGTCATTAGTGTTGGTAATAGACGTTCTTGCGGCGCGGGCGGTTTCGAGTGCGGCGCGGGCGGTTTTGAGTGCGGCGTTTGGATTTGATGGGATGTTGTCACGTGCAATTGTTGCGAATTTGCGGTAGTCTTTCACCGTTTTCCAGTCAACGTCGGAGCTAAACGTACCCACAATGGTTTGCTCGGCTGCAATTTTCGCTGTGAAATCTAGGCTTACCTTCTCGCCTGTAGCGCTGCTGCTTGCCGCGCGGGAAGCCAGAAAGTAGTCCATGTTGTGCTCAACATTGCCTTTGACGTAGCCATGGTATTTAATTTCGCCAAAGCGCACCGGCTTTCCGTCCGCATATTCCTTATTTTTCAGTTTTAAATCAGGAAAAAACCCTGACAAACTTTCAGAACCTGCAAGTATAGTTTGTATTTCCACCAGTTCGCCATTGTATAACACATGATCGCCTGCTTCGAGTTCACCGCCAGTAGTAACAAACTGTTGCGTGACGGTTACGGCGTCGCACGCTTTATTGGGCCGCATTGCCAGCCGGCGTGCATATAGGTTCTCAGTTAACGCAGACACGTCAATGCCGGAGTTGCGTAGCACACGCTTTGCAGTAAACGCGTCGGCTACCTTGGCTGATGTGACTTCTTGCATAACCCCAAAGCTCTCCATGTCCGCCATTTGCAGCTTCGTCAGCGCTTTCCGCGCGCTGTCGGAAAGTTTTTCACTGTCATCAAGAAATAACAAATACTTGTCGAGGGTTAGCAACGCATTAAATTGGTCCGAGTTCATTTTGGCAAGCGTTTCCGAAAAGTCACTCCCGGGTAAGTCAGAGAGTGGCCACTTGTCCATTAGCGTCGGAACGATTCTGTCATAAAACTTTTTGTCGGCATCTAAAGCACTGGAGTCTAGGACGGCGCTATACGGTGTCATTGTTGCCGGGGTTGTGTCGTCGTTTGAGGGTGTCGTGTCAAGTTGAAATGGCGTAAGGGCACTCCCTTTGAGGTAGGAGTCCCAGTTAACTACAGTGCCTTTTTTAAACGTGGGCGCCTTTATGAGATCCCAAAATACGTGGGCACAAACAGACGGACTGATGGTAAGTTGGCCCTGATGTTGGGTGTAGGCAGCGGGTTCGCCTTGTCTGACTTCAGCGCCGTCGGGGAGAAGAATGGTGGGGTCTGTGGCAGTATTGAACGATTTTTCAATTTCTTGTATGTTTAGAAGTTTTGGCAATAAGTCGTTGACAGATTCCATGAAGACGGGGTTTTCGTTTTCAAATTCTGTCTTCTCAACATCAATCTTCGAGGCTTCGATAATCTTGTCAGGCGCACCGTCCAACTGTTTGAGAGCTTCTATAAAGGCGGTCACTTTTGTGCTCAGGCCTCTGGTGGAAGGGGCAGTGTCCGTGCCGGTACCATACACACGGACGGCAAGTAAGTTAGATTCGGGGATGGCGTCAACCTTAACAACTCGGGTTTCGTCAGCCGTTGCTTTGAACCACTCTTCTGCGACCGCAGCATTAAGAAAACCTTCGGTCGGGCACATGCTACGGGAAAGTTTGGGGCTGTTTGACCACACGTTTTGGTAGGAAGTGCCGTTAAATGATTGCAGCAACATCGTGCATTCACCCGTGGCTTTGGCGGCTTTGAAGGCAAGTCCGGTTTGACCGTCACGTGAAATCCCGTTGGGCGCCGTAAAGTCAGCACAGTTATGTAACGCGGCCGTCGCAAGTAACGTAGCTGATACAGCAACAGCAGCGGAACACGCGGCATACGTCGCGGAGAAGCTGGTAGCGGGGTTGGTAGCTACGATTACTTCAATCCCGGGGCTGTACCATGCGTCTTTCATACGCAACCTATACAACCGATGGCAGGTGTCGAGATCGGCATCGGAATACACTCGCGCAATAGCACCGCGAAGAAACGCAATGTCGCGTTTGTCGCGTTCATTCTCGGGGAAATAATCAAGTTTGATTGTTATCTGATTTGTCGCGCGAATGATTTTGTTTCGTCCTTTGAACACAAGGTTGTACAAATCTTCGTCGGTCACCATCAGGCGCGCAGCAACGTGATGTTCAGTTTTTCCATTGCTAAACGCGTGGTACACACTGGCGGCTATTTTGGTGTTGCTGGGCCGCTGCCACCACCACCAACCCGGGTCGCCGAGCGCCGGCCGAATTATAGGTTCGATGTCAAACCGGCTAAGACGCCGCCAAAACTCCCATATTGGCGGCTCGCTGCCGCCAGGGTACTTGGAACACGGTGCGGGCACCGTGAAGGGTAAATCGTGCGCGGCCTCGGTAAAAACAGTCGAATGCACCGGCTCCTCACTGATTTGTTGCACGTTGCACATAAATCCCGGGTTTGGGCAAAAATCACTAGACGGATCAAAAGGCAAGCCACATTCGCACACGTTAGAGACTGTAGTCTCTAAGCCCCCAAATTGGGCCGGGCCCACTATGCACAACGTCGATGCAACGGCAGCAAGATCAGCTGTGCCAACAGCTAACACGCGTTTCCTGTCGTAAATTAGCACCGATTGCTGGTTTGGGCGACATTTATCGGGGAAGCGACGAAGGCTGGCCAGGGCTCTTCCGTTGTCGTCTTTAAACAGCATGTCGGTTTTGGGGAAGGCGGGAAATTGCCAGTGCGGCGGCGCCACCGGCATACGTTCCTGATAGGCGCACAGCGGCTTACAAGTGGAATTGGGATTGTTGAGGCCTGCACCAGAGTCATAATCACCGACGCCGGTTCGATCGGCTGTGCCATCTTTGCCAAAATTGCTTATTGCTTTGATTACAACCGGAGTAAAATCGGCTCTTTGCTTGACGACTTTGTAGTGCGACAGTGTTGTAGTGCCCGAGATGCGGTCGGTGATGTTGAAGGGGTTGCCGACGGTGCACAGCCCATCGAGCCGGGCGGCGTCTGTCATTGCCGACGGCTGGTTGCCAAACGGCTACTGCCATATATAGCCGGGGGGGGGCGTTACCGCAGCCGGCCCGTTGTGGCAGCCGAAATGAAAACTGCCGCAAGCAGAGCGGGGGGGGCGGGGGCCACGCAAACAGTCACCAGGCCATAGATGCATATAATCACCCGCACGTGAAAGGCGTCCGTCGCCGCCGCAGACATTGGCACAAGCGCCCGAAAGCCCCCGGTGGCAGCGCAGAACAATATGATTAACGCCGCGGCGATCGACGACATCGGGCCCCGCTGCGTCGTCGTCACCGTCGCCGCCCACGTCGGCACAAACACCGCGATCCCAACCGCAGGGGTGCCGCTGCTCCTCACAACGCCAGACTCGCCCATCTTTCACGACGGCAACGCCTTGCTCACAGTCGCCAGCAGAACCGCACCGGCCGCGAGCTGCATATACGCAGGCGTCGTGACAAGCTCGCAGCCACGGCAGTACCTCGCCGCAGAAAACATCGTCATCATCTGCGTCGCCGTCGAGGGCGCAGTCACAGCGGTTGTCGAAACCAGCGGCGACAAACCCCCGGTCACGGGGGGGGGGGTCACCGAACAGGCCACAGGCGGCGTCGCGGGCACAATCATAGCACCAACAGGAATGATCACCCCGCAGCTGTGGCGGTGCATTCTGCAGCTTGAACCGCCTGGACGGCTCCGCGCCGGAGAGCACGACGGGGGCCGCGCCGGCGCCGGGTTATTTTTTTCGTCGCGACAAGATGCGACAGGCCCCCAAGGGTAGGCGACTCCCGCGCCAGGAGCACGTCAAACTGGCCAGAAAGAAACCGCACATCCACAACGTGGGGGGACGCCATGATCCGGTCAACGATAGAACCGTCAACAACCGTCATCCCGGTGAACCGCACAACCCGCGTCGCGCCAGACGCCCGCGCCCCGAGCTCGGTCGCAACAACAGACGACGAAAGCGCGGACACAACGTCGCCAGGCCAGTAGGCGCCCGCAAACGGCAACGGCGTCGACCAGTTGGCCGTGGGGTCAAACGTCACCGACACCGCGGTGGCGCTAAACCCAGTGGACACGCTGTAGCCGCAGTTGTGGCTGCGCGCAATGTCCGTCAGATCGCGCGCGTCCGTCCCGCGCACCGCAACAGAAAGCGACCCGCCAAAAATCGGGGTGATCTCAAGGTCGCCGTCGTCAGAGCCAAACCGCGCCTCGAGCGCAGCACGCAACATGCCTGCCGGTATAACGTATATGGGGGGGGGGAGACGCCAGATATACACGGCCAGAACACATGCCACTTAGCGTCACAGCAGTGGCAACAGCCGCGCTGCCAGCGTACCTGGCAATCAAGTACAGGGTACGATGGTTCGACAGCAGCGCGCCGGACATTCGAGGCGCCGCCGCCGGAGTGTCCACCGCGATGGCCGCGTGGGCCCTGTGGATCGCACCAGACACGTGCGGCACAGACACCATTCGCTGGTCAGGCGCACAGGAGATGGTCGTCATGGCAGCCGCAGCGGTACCGCTCGTCGCAGGAAACGCGATCAGGGCGCACGGGGGGCCCGCGGCGGTCGCAGTGTACGTGGCAGCACAAATGGTCCGGTGGACGGGGGGGCAAAACGAATGCACCGCAGTAGCGATTGCAATCGCTGCAGCGGTTGTGGCAGCAACCGTTATATCCGCCGGCGTTGACGCAATGAAACAAACATGGCCGGTCAAGACTTAAAAAACAATATCACAGGAACGTGGGCAGGGTCGTGGGCAGGCGCCGCATCAGGGAACACAACAATCAACGCCATCATCGTGGGGGGCACTGGCCCGTGGACAATTATAAACGAACACATAAAAAAGGTCGGGGCCATACAAATCGGCGGCAAAGAACCGGCGGCGCTGGCCGCAACGGTGGCATCATTTAACGACACCGCAAACATAGGAGGGTACACAGAGTACTTCGAACCGGCAGTCGTCCGGATCAGAGGGCCAAGCACAAGCTGCATCGCAACACCAATGCGCATCGAGGGGTACGCAGTCAAAACAGCAGCGTACACGCAGGCCGCAGATTGGGTCATCAAAGCTGTCGTCGCGTTTGCCGCCCCAAGAACCCACTTGTCAATCACGATCAAAGACTGCGAATGGATTAGGGATGGAGCCGGAGATAGCAGCGAAGTCGTACAAGCCGCCGCGTCCGCAATCAGGCTGGCATCGCGCATCATTGCCGCGTCAAAAAGCGACTACAACGACCCGTACGCGCGGAAAGCCGCAAACAGGGAATTTGACATCGCCGCCGCCGCGCTGGCAAAACTCATTAGCACAAAGTAAAGGGGCACCCCTGGCGCGCCAATGGCCTACATGCACACAGCAAAGGCGCACCCCTTGGCGCGCCGATGGCCTACATGCACACAGTAAAGGGGCACCCCTGGCGCGCCAATGGCCTACATGCACACAGTAAAGGGGCACCCCTGGCGCGCCAATGGCCTACATGCACACAGTAAAGGGGCACCCCCTGGCGCGCCAATGGCCTACATGCACACAGTAAAGGGGCACCCCCTGGCGCGCCAATGGCTGCACCAGGCGGCCTACATTTACACAGTAAAGGGGGCACCCCCGACGCGCATGGTGCACCGATGGCTGCCATTGGATGGCTTGCCCACCACACACTTATGGCCCCCATACAAAGGGCCCCCGTCGCACCTCCCCTTGAGCGCAAAAATCATTAAACGAAATCCACTCAACACCATCGTGCACTACACTCACAAGCGCCACAGTATGCATTTTGCCATCGCACACCACGAATCACACGTCATGGTTTGACATTAGTTCACGTCGTGACGTCATTGTACGTCATGGTTTGACATTTGTTCACGTCGTGACGTCATTGTACGTCATGGTTTAACATTAGTTCTCATCGTGACGTCATCATTGTACGTCATGGTTTGACATTAGTTTACGTCATGGTTTAACATTAGTTCTCATCGTGACGTCATCATTGTACGTCATGGTTTGGCATTAGTTTACGTCATGGTTTAGAATTAACGGTACGGAAATGATTCTGTAAATGTCATTGAAGATATGAAATTTATACATCAGCACATTCCGGCAGAGCTTGACTTTCAGACGAGCTCGTTGATTCAACCAAACGAGCTCACTTTTCGTTCCCTCTTGATCGGTGAGACCCTTTGCTGTGCTCGGCCCTGCTCTGCCCGCGCGCCCACGTGCCCTGCCCGCGCCCACAGGTCCCACGCCCCCCCATGCCCCCCCACGCCCCCCCGCGCCGCGCCCCGCGTGCCCCGCCCCCCAGGGCTCGTCCCAGGACACGTCAGGCAGACGTGTCCGGGCCGCGTGCCACAGGGCCCGCCCCAGGACACGTCAGGCAGACGTGTCCGGGCCGCGTGCCACAGGGCCCGCCCCAGGACACGTCAGGCAGACGTGTCCGCGTGCCCCGCCCCCCA
>Ga0302114_10000902_pt1 | contig 20115 bp, 19 predicted proteins | sample AG5_Surface_MG_FD_203107 | JGI IMG/M metagenome (GOLD analysis project Ga0302114, IMG submission 203107) | Marine microbial communities from Western Arctic Ocean, Canada - AG5_Surface | ecosystem: Environmental > Aquatic > Marine > Oceanic | place: Canada: Western Arctic Ocean | collected...
ACGACCGTGCTCGCAGATTGATGATCCACCGCACTCCTTGCACTGATAGCGCTGACGACCGTGCTCGCATATTCCTGCACCACCGCACTCCTTGCACTGATAGCGCTGACGACCGTGCTCGCATATTTGAGACCCACCGCACTCCTTGCACGTACTGCGCTGACGACCATGCTCGCATATTCCCTTCCCACCGCACTCCTTGCACTCACGGCGCCGACGGCCGTGCGGACAAGCACCGCACACCTTGCACTTCGAGCGAGGCTTCACCCCGTGCTCGCACGGCCCCTTTGTGGGAGGGGCTCTCTTCCGCTTCGTACCCTTCGTCGTCAACTCATCTCTCCACTTCTCGTCAACATCGGCACCGTCGATGTTCGGAACCGGTATCCTGACCTTCGGTCGCCACACCGTCGTCATCCTCCCTCCGCGCCCCGCGAAGTGACCTCGGTCGTGGCTTTTCTCTTTTCTCTGGGACCTGCCGAGACTGGAATCTGATTCACCCAAACGGTCGGCACCGAGCCCGTTTATTTAAGAAGCGCTTTTGGCCGGTCCGATGGCCCAGTCGCGAGTCAGCGCGAGAGTCACGGCGACGACCAGCGGCGCGTAGCTCTCCGGTGACCATGTCGGACACGCGGCTGGACGTGACGCGGTACGATGCCCCCCCGCGTTACCCGCACCCGCCTCACCGAGCCCCGCGAAACGCCCGCTTCGAATAAATCACGCATCGATGCAACTCTCAGATTGGCCCCCGCTGACCACCCACCCCTTACCCGTTCCCATCAGGCTGTGCCTGGCCGCGGCCGAGGACGATGTAGACCTCATCCACGATATCGTCGAGCGAGGCGGCGTCCCGGCCACCTCGCACGAACCCCTCAACCGCATGACACCCACGCACTTCGCATCCCGTGCCGGCAACGTCCTCGCCATCGTCGCGTTGCAAAAACTCGGCGCGGACGTCAACGCGGTGGACGCCGACTTGAACTCACCGCTCGTCCTCGCCGTCGAATCGCACCAGAAAGAGGCGGCGCACACGCTCATGCAGATGGGCGCGACGCTACAGGGTAACGTCCAGAAAGCCGCGCACAAGGGCATCGTCGCCAACCGCATTGCCAATCGACTGAGAGAACTCGCCACCAGAAACGACCAACGTAAATTCATAGGATACCTCGCCGCGGGTGCGGACCCGAACCACCTCGCGGGCCAAGCGGGGTCACTCGAGTCACACGCGCAGTCCAAAGCCACCGCGCACGGCAGGCAGGCGCACCTTCGCGGACGGAGCGAGGTACACACGCTGCACACCGCGGTGGCCAGGGGATCCTTAGACGTCGTCAGGTGTGTTTATTTTACTCTTTTCTCGCATTTGGGCGATTAGAAAATGACGGCGTGTTTTGTGTACAGGGCTCTGTTAGATGCGGGCGCCGACCTGCACTCGCCCGACGCCAAAGGACTGACGCCGCTGTACACCGCGATCGAAGCCGGCGCGGACGAGGGGGTGATATCGCTGCTCAAAGAACGGGGCGCGGAGCTCGTGTCCAACACGGTCAAGGCGAGAAAACGAGAAGATTTAATCGCGTGGCTCGCCGGGCACGTCAACGACTTGATCGAAAAACGTGAGCTCATCAAGGCCAAGGGGTTCATCCAGTGCGGCGTGGACATGAACCTCCCGGCGGGGTTCGAACGGAGGTCCAACGTGGTCATGGCCGCCACCGTGGACGGCTGCGCGGAGCTCCTGGATTGGATGCTCAAGAACGGGGGCAACCCCAACGCGACCAATCGAAAGGGTTTCACCGCCTTGGGCATGGCTATCGAAGCCGGGTGTTTGGGCGCCACGCAGGTGCTGAAAGCCGCGGGGGCGTTGATCGGCGGCATGGACACGATCAAGCTTCTGTCCACCGCGTGCGTCACCGGCGACCTCCACGGCGTGATTGGCATACTGAGCAAGGCGAGGAAGGATTCAAAGGAGGGTGGCGGTAAGAGTTTCTTTTTATTCATCTCGTATGGGCAATTAGATTGACGTCGTGTTTTGTTCACAGGCATTGACGTCAACACGCGCATGCCCGGGAATAGAACCGTGCTTCACCAGGCTGCGGAGGGTGGCCACCACGGGATCATACGCGCGCTGTCCCGTGTGGGCGCCGACGTCCACGCACGAGACGGCCACGGGCTGACACCCTTAGCGACGGCTATGCTCCGGGGCAAGTGGCTTGCGGCGCTAGAGTTGATGCGGTGCGGGGCGTGTCCCAACGTGAGGGTCTGCGAGACTGAACGGGCGTTTCTTCGCGCGTTGAAGATCGCGCGCGAGAGCGAGGCCAACTTGGTGTCCGTGTACTGGTGCGGTGGGTCGTCCCCGGCGCTGTCCGATAAGTTCATCGAAGCGGCGGACGGCGCGAGGGCGTACGAAGCCAAGTGCGCCTTCATAGTGGTTCACGTGAGTTTGTTTTTATTTTCACATGTTTTGCAATTTGATTGACGACGTGTTTTGTTTAACACTTACAGGTCTCCGTGGAGGAAATCTCCAGGGGGTGGATGTGGAGGTACATACCTCGGCCGGGTGAGAAGTACCCTCGCCCGCGCGTCGCGGGTGCCGTCGAGGACGAGCAGAGGATCGGGCGAGGGAAGAAAGGCATCAAAGCCGCCACCGCCGCGTGGCTCCGAAAGATCAAACCTTCTGGAGAACCTTCTGGTCTTCTCGCCGAGGTACGGTCCATCAAGGGCACCGCGGATCACCTCCCTTCTAGAAACAACGCGAGCGACAGAGCTTCACCCACGGGCCCGGGCGCGTCCGGGCGTCAATCCCCTTCCTTCCTCATGTCCAGAAAGGTCACCGGAGGCAAAGGCTCCGCAGGTGCCTTTTCGTTCAAAGTCGGTTTGAGCGCGACGCTGGCGCAGGCGAGGAGCATGGACAGCGCCGCACTCGCCAAGCTGCACATCGCCGCGCTGAAACAGGTGAGCGAGGCGACGCCTGACCAGATGCGCGCGCAGATGGAGGCGGCCAAGGCGCGCGTCGCCAAGTGGTCTCGCTCGTTTATGATTTTCCAATTTTACTCCGTACCCGGAGAGTCGGCGGTTGCCGCGTCGGTCAAGGAGCTGCTGCAGCCGTCGGACACTTCAAGTCGCGGATCGACCGACTCACCGGGTGGGGGATCCAATGGCGGCGGCGGCGACGGTACAAGTAACGCCAAGAAACGGCCGGGGCTCGATACCGTCGCGAAGAAGATGGCGGGCGCGAGGACGGTGCTCGGATGGGGCGGCATCGAGAACTACTACGCCGCGGTGCCCAAGAACTCCGCGTACATGGAACGTGTGTTGGACAACCACACACGACGGGTGGAGACGATCAAACGTGAGCGAAGGGTGGTCCGGGACGAACGAAGGAACACTTTGAGGGAGATTGCCGAGATGGAGAAGGAGGGTGGTATGCAACTAGGGTCCGAGGACGAAGGCGCCGGTGCATCCGGATCGATGTCCGGACGCGAGCGCCGGTTGTCGGAGAATGAGAAACGAAGGGAGAAGGAACGAAAGGAACGCGAAGGGTGGACGCAGGTGTACGGCGTGGAGTTGACGCGCGTGATGGACACCGTCCCGGCGGCGGCGGCGGCGAACGAGGTGGCTGAAAAAGATACCGATAACCTCGAGTCGCAGCGTAAGCTAGAGGCGACGGCGTCGGCGGCGATTGACGCCATCGAAGCCAGGCGGATCGCCGAGGAGAAGGTTGAGGCGGAGGCGGTCAAAGCGGCCCGTATGTATCCCAAAGGGGGATCCAAAGGGTCGAAAAAGGCCTTTGACCCCGTCAAGTTCGCGATCGATCGGCCGATTCGCGTCGTCATCCTGGAAGGTGTCAAGTACGGCATAAGCCGCAAGCGCGCCAAGCTGGGCGGGGACAAGTACAGGCAGGCGCACGTGGGTCTGTTCCTCAGCAACGCCGCGGAAGGCGTCGCGCTGAAACTGGTGGAACACGAGGCTCGAATGGCGAAACGCGACAGGCAGAACCAACGGCTGAAGGCGCGCGCCGACGACTTTCAGCGCAAGCTCGAGGAACAGCACGAGTCCAAATCCCCCAAGGCGGGAGCGAGGCGATCGATCGGGTCCGCGCGTGACGCTTCGTATCCCGCGTCTCCTCGCGGGCAAAGGGGGTCTCCACCGGGCGCGGGTGCTAAGTTCATCCCGCTTCCCGAGGACGACTTCGACGACCTGGGCGAGGTTGAACCTCCGACCAGGAATCAACTTTCCAACGCGGTTTCCGTCGGATCCGAGTTTCTAATCTCCGACGCTCCGTCCTCACCCACGGCTGTCGTCGAGTCCTTTCAGCACCAATGGGGCGACGACACGTGGATGGCGGACGACGACGTCGAGGCGGAGTTCGGCTCCACGTTCATGTCGGACACCAAATTTTCCAAACCGGACGAAAGAGACGCATCCGGAGACGAAGAAGACGATCTCGTCGTTTTAGTCGGACCCGGGCCGGTGGTGGAAGGGTTCATGCCGCACGCGCACTACGAGGAGACCATGAAGCGCACGTTTAACGAAGCTGTCCCGGGGTCACGCGCGCCCCTGCAGTTCGGCGATCCCGCCCGGCGCAGACGCGCCAGCGTGGAACTGGACGACGACGGCGACTCGATCTCAACCCCAATCGTCGATGCATCTCAATCGAACTCTCTGCGAATTCGAGATGAAGCCGGCGACCGCGTGCGACCGCTCGGTGCTTCCGACCCGAACATCTCGAACCGCAAACAAGGCTCTCCTTCGCAGTCGCCGATGATGAAGTCGAGGCTGGCGAAGATGACTGTGGGGACGGGATCGAAAGCCGGTTCCGTGCCCACGTTCACTCAGGCGTTTCTCGGTTCGTTCTTCGCAGCGGCCGCGTCTTCAAAGTCACGCGCCGAACGCGACGCAGAGATCGCGGCTGATTTCGAACAAGCCGCGGATGAGTTCTACGTCATACCGGACGCGCACGGCTGGGCTATTTTAGAGACTGTGGAAGGTGGGTTGCACGAGCGCGGGGTTTTGGAGGAGGAGTTCGTGATGCAGTTTTCGTGGCACGCTCCTTACGCCGACTGGCTTCAGGAATACATCGCGGAGATTGGACCCGAGGGGTTCACGCGCCGCCCCGCGTTCAGACGCGCGGCCGCGCGGGGCAGCGCGCACCTCGTCGAGTACCTCGACAGCACCGTCCCAAGGGCCGCGCTGGAGTCGCACCTCGCGGATACAACGTGGAAAACCGAGGCGGCTCCCGATTCCGGCCGAAGGGCGGCTTTGCATTTAGCGATGGTCAACTGCGACATCGCCGCAGTCGATGCGTTGATGCGCAGGGACCTGATCCGGCAGGTCATCGTCCCCGACAGCAAGGCGTGCATACCGTTGTTCTACGCCGCGCTTCGAGGAACGCGGATGTTAACGGCGACGGTGTCGAGACTTCGCGGGATCGAAAAGTTTACGGTGAGGTTCTTCTTTTTATTTTCGTATGGGCAATTGGAATGACGGCGTGTTTTGTTACAGGAAACGTACGTCTCGGAGCTGCTCGAAATTCCAAACTCGCTCGGTCTGGCTCCGCTGCACGTGGTGATCGAGATGGGCCACGTCGCGACCGCCAAGTGCCTTCTACGCGAGGGCGTGAGGCTAACCACGGACACCGACAACAGCACCGGGCGCAAGGCGCTGCACTCGCTGGCGCAGAGCGACGTCGCTGGCGGCACCGTGCGACGTCTCACCGATTTACTTTTATCGCAGCCGGGAATGGACGCGATGCTCGACGTCAAGGATGCGCACGGCGACACCGCGCTGTCCCTCGCGGTGAACAAGGGCCACACGTACCTCGCGTTGCAACTGCTGGAGAAGGGTGCCAGCTTGACCCCGGAAGCCGGAGAGGCGCTCGGTGAGTATATTTTCGGTTATCTCGTACGGGCAATTTGATTGAGCAATTCGTGTTTTGTGTGCAGGGCTGGACAACGTGTTGAAAGTGGCCAACGTGATGCACTCGCTCGTGGGGGCGCGGAACGTCTCGGCGATCAGGTGGCTGATCGTGCGGTCCAACTCGGACCCAAAGGTACTGCTGTCCAGGGATTCGAAAGGACGGACGCCACGGGATTTAGTACGACTAGGCGACGGCGTCGGTCACAGGATCCACTCGATGCTTCTCGCCGCCGAGGACGCCGCGATGGGCCTGACGGATGGATTCGTCGATGTGGGGCTAACCCGCCCGGACGACATCGTCGAGCAGCTCCAGTGGGATAAGTACGAGCGCGCGGTGGCGAGGCACATGCGACGGGTTCGCGCGAGGCAACGCACGCGGTGCCGGGCTCGGTTCGGATGCGAGTATTGCGCGAGTTCCTTCTGTTCCTGCCGTGACGATTCAAACAACGTCGATCCCCTAAAGACACCCTCGGTCACCCCTAAGACTTCCAGGCGAGGACGGCGCGAATCCGGCACTGTGACGCACGCATCGCGCACGAATAAGGTGGCGCCCGGTCCTGGACCTGTCGTGGAGATGGTGGATGTGACGATGGATGACGCGAGCGCGTCTGCTCCCGCGCCGAGGAGTCAGACGATGCGAAAGGAAAACTCGCATGCGAGTTTGGACGACAAAAAGGCTCGGCGTAAGCGCGCCAAGGCGAACGCGCAGCTTCGCGTGCGTTCGCACAATGACGACGCGTCTGTTGTCGAGATGGACCGCGCGGACACCTTGGTGGATCTCCCGTCGCCGCCGCCCAAGGAACCGAGGGCGGCGCTCGATAAACTCACTGGCGGCTCCGGGTCCGACTCCGATGAATCCGGCTTCGGGCTGGCTAAAGTCGGTAAATTCCTGGAGGAAGGCTTCCGCCTGAGCGACTCTTCGTCCGACAGCGACGTGCACATCGACTCGGACGAGAGCGAGAGCGAGTACCTCAACGCCATCAAGCCCGAACCAGCTCGCGGCCGCATCAGTCGGCACAACGATTTTCACGTGCTGATATCCGTCAGAACCGATAACTTCATGTCGCTGGACATGATCAAAGACGCGGTGGAAGGGTTCAGTCGCCGGCGATGGCTGCACGCGCTGCGGAGCAAGTACGGCGTCGTCAACCTACTCGCGCAGTGCTCCCACGCGGTACGCAGGTGGCGCGCGCGTCGACTGTGGCGATTCGCGTTGACAACCGCCAATCAACGCTCGGCGCGACTGGCCAGGTTGCAGGCTACCAGGCTCGTCAACTTACTCCGAGATAACGACCTCGCCGCGTGGATACTGGAGCTACCCGTCGGCGGCGGCGGCGTCAAGCCCAAGCCTGGAACCGATGAAGAGAACGTCCGTTGCGAGGTGTTGGTCGCGGTGAACGCGTCGAGGGACATGCTCATCGCGCTCGCCGACCAGGCTGAGCTCTTCATGGAACGCACGGACGGGCGCATGATGCGTTTCCGCGCCGGCGAAGCGGCCAAGTTTAAGCAGCACTCCGCGACGCGGATGTTCAACCCGTCCACCGCGCAGTCGCTGGTGCTGAGGCAGCTGCGCGTGGTGACCGCGAACACGCGGCGCATCGGTGAGAACGATCTCGACGATTGCGTGTTTTTTCTTCACGACCACGACGACGGACACGGCCGAGCAGTAGTCAGCCAGTGGATCCACCGGTACCTCCCGATGCCCCTCGGCAAGCTGCGCAACTACCTGTGGCCCGCGCCGTCGGAGAACAGAGCACGCGAGCTGATGCGCGACATCAACAGCGTCCAAGCCTACCTCGGGTCGCAGATTGCATTTTATTTCGCGTTTCTCACCGTGCTCACCGCGTGGCAGTGCGTCATCGTCTTCCCCGCCATTCTCTTCACCACCCTGCAGTTCATCTACGGCTTACAGATACGACTGGTGCTGTACAACGTGCTGTTCGTGTTGCTGTGGGCGGGGATGTACACCAAAGCGTGGGCGAACAAGCAAAGGGAGTTGAGCGCGCTGTGGGAAGGTGCCGAGGTGGACGAGGTGGACAGGTCGAGGCCCGAGTTTCGGGGCGAACGAAGGTGGCTCGCCGAGAGGTTCGTTTATTTACTTTCATTTACGCATTTCTATACGGCAATTAGAATGAGATTGACTCCGTGTTTTGTGTACAGGGACGCGTCGGGCAAAACCACAGGTCCGTCGGAGCTGTTCGAACTCGTGGAGATTAACCGGATCAAGTTCACGCTCCAGCCGCACTACCCGACCCGACGGCGCCGCGCGAAAGTGCTACTCTCCGGCCTCATCATGCTCGTCGCCGTCGCCACGTGCGGCACCATGCAGTACCTAGTGCTGGAACTCACCCTCAACTACGGCGACGAAGGCCTGGGGGATCCGAGCAACCCAAACTACGACTCGTGGTACAACTTCGAGTACAAAGTCCTCGGCGGCGTCATCACCGGTGTCATCTTACCAATCTTCAACGTCCTGTACCAGATGCTGGCGCGAGTGCTGACCAAGTGGGAGAACCACAGACGCGAGGTGAAGCACACCGACGGTGAGTCTATTTTTTTATTATTTCGTACGGGCAACTAGACTGACGACACGTGTGTTTTGTTGTGTACAGCGCTCGTGGTTAAATTTTTCGTCGTCGAGTCCTTCAACGCGTACTTTTCCCTCTTTTACATCGCGTTCGTGAAGGAGAACATATACCACCTCAGCGTCCAGCTCGGGTCGATGATCGCCACCAAGTTCATCGTCGACCAGTTCGTGGAGTACGGCATTCCTTTGCTCCTGAACAAGCTGAAGAATAGACGTAAGAGAAGGTGAGTTTCTATTTATATTTTTATCACTAATGGCAATTAGAATGACCTTTACGTGTGTTTACAGGTACATGAATCGCGCCGGTTCTTCCATGCACGCGCCCGGCCGCGTCGGGTTTCTCACGGAAGAGGAGGCTTCGTTCGAGCAGAGCACGCTGCCGCAGGTTCGTGATTTATACCTCGAATACGCGGAGATGTGCATCCAGTACGGGTATTTGGTCATGTTCGCGCCGGTGTTTCCGGTTTGTTTCCTATTAGCGGCGGCGAACAACGTACAGGAGATTCGCGGTGATTTGATGAAGATTGTGCACCTCGGTCGAAGGCCTGTGCCTAGAGCCGCGAAGGACATAGGCGTCTGGTACGTCTTCTTAAAGCTCTTCACGTTCATGGCGTGTTTCACCAACGCGGGGATCATCACGGTGACGATTGACACGTGGCGCGACGCGTCCGAACCCGATCACGACGACAACGCGGTACGTGTTTAAGCGTTTTATTTTTGTATATTTCTTTTTGTTCTCTGACTGTTTGCCAGTGCTGATGACTCTGTGTTTTTGTTTCAGTTTACGTGGCCGTTCGATCAGCTCGCGTCGCTGGAGAAACGGCTGCTGTTCTTCGTCATCGCGGCGTCGCTGTCGGCGATGTACATCCTGTACGAGTACTTCGTCCCGAGTGTACCGGCTTGGGTACAGTTTAAGATTTTGCGGTTGCAGCACGAGGTGATGGTGCCGGAGGATCTTCGGCAGGAGCGGCACTCGCTGGAGAGCAAGATTCACACCCGGAAGGTGTTCATGATGCCGCTGGAGGACATGAAGCGGTGGGCGAGTGGTAAGAGTCTGCTGGTGACCCCGGACGCCATTCGCAAGTGGCGGCTCTTCCGACCGCACAGGCACCGACTGGAACGGGACTACCTGGTCAAGCAGAAGAAAACGGAGGCGCCGGCGAGACGACTGAAAGGTCCGCTGGGGTTTCGAGGCGGAAGTGCTGAAGTGAGCAGTTTCCTGGGCGGGCGGCTGTTCCAACGACGGAGCGCGAACAAGGTGGCGAGCGGCGTCAACAAACACGAGTCGCAGACTTAGCCACGTAAAGTACGTACGACTTAATCAGTAGTCATCATGCGTAGTGTTCATATGTATTCAATACAAAGAATCTTCTTCGTTCAATCAGATCAACACACGACGCAGCCGCACCCGGGCGCGGCGGCGCTCCCGTCGCCGTTCCCACCCTTCCCTTTGAACCCGCCGCCCTTCACGGGCTCCGGCTTGGGCTGCACCAGGAGGTGGCACGTCACCAAGGACCCGACGGCTACTTTGTAATCGCCCAGGCACTTGCCCGGCTCCATGACTTTGCCGTTGTGGATGAGTCGAATTTCTCGCGGGTCCTCGGGGGGCGGCTTGCCGACCTTCTCCGTCGGCCACTCCGTCACGACGAGCTCCTTGACCGTGTGTATTTTGGTGTTGAGCGGGATGTTGAGCGGACCTGTGGATGGATGGATGGCAGGGAGGAAGGGTGAGTGAGTGGTGGTCGGTGGTGGGTGGGATCGTTTGTTGTGAGAAGAAGAAGATCTGGGGGTGTTTGTTTGTGCATCGTAGCATTCGAGGTGTTGAACGGGGCCCCGGGGGACGCGCGCGGCGACACGGGGCGGGGGTCGGAGCCCCCGCGGGCGGGTCGATACACCGCGCGTGATCTACCGGGCGAGGCGGGTGCGATTGGAACCCACGCGGGTTCCGATCGACGCCGCGGGGCGCCGCTCAGCTCGGGCCACCGCGCACGCCCCCCGGGCAACACTGCGGTGCCCAGCGAAGGGGCACGCTGTTGATCTCGAACGCGTTGGGAAGGGAAGACGCGCACCTATGTCCACGCCCTCGGGCATCCTGAACCGAATCTCCGCCTCGCTCATCGTGTCCTCCCGGTCGATCACTCTCGTCTATTGAACGTATCAAAGCCTACTCGTCTCGGCTCCCACGACGATCGACAGTGGCTCCTCCTCCGAGAAATATAATGCGTGCTTTCGGTCGCGGTTGGGCGACGCTCCGTTCGGCTCACGCGGACGGATGGACCCTAGCGCGCGACGTATACCGCGACGGATGGGCCGGACGTTAGATCGCGCCTCGTGGGGTAGCCCGCGCGCGGAGGCGAGTGAGCGCGGGCCTGTCGGTCGACGCGAGGACGACGAGGAAGACACGAAAAATGCAACCGACCTCGGTCGGACAGGCAAAGACGGCTCCGAGCAGTTGAAAGTTCGAAAACCATCGCGCGAGATCGGCACAGTTGGAGCCAAGCGATCGGCGTACTAACAGCACCGGTATACCAGGCGGGATACCATGGCGGGACTCATGCAGATGCCCAACGGGCAGATGATCGTGAGTCTTCATACTTTCGCACCACCCCACACCGCCCGATACCCGCCGCCGCCGCGTTTCCCGTCTCTCGCGAACGAAGTGTCCCGCCCTTTTCCTCCCTCCAAGATCATCAGTTGACCGCCGTCGCCCGTCCTCCCTTCCTCCCCTTCTGTTTAACAGCAACCCCAGATCGTGCTCCTGCGCGAGGGCACGGACACGAGCCAGGGCAAGGGCCAGCTCATCTCCAACATCAACGCATGCATGGCGGTCGTGGACTCCGTCCGCACAACCCTGGTGCGTCCCAGATCGCGCACCCACCGCTTTGAAAAAAAAACCCCGAACCGCCGCTTGGCACACCTTTTTGCCCCCCAGATCTACCCCAACTCACGCTCACACCATCTCCACCCATCCACCCACAGGGCCCGCGCGGACTGGACAAGCTCGTGCACGACGACCGCGGCACCACCACCATCTCCAACGACGGCGCCACCATCATGAAGCTCCTCGACATCGTGCACCCGGCGGCCAAATCCCTGGTGGACATTGCAAAGTCGCAAGACTCTGAAGTCGGAGACGGGACCACCACCGTCGTCATCCTCGCCGGGGAGTTCCTCCGCGAGTGCAAGCCCTTCGTCGAGGACGGCGTGCACCCGCAGAACATCATCAAGCACTTCAGAGAAGCCGCGCAGATGGCCATCGCGCGGGTCAAGTCGCTCTCTGGTGAGTTTTTTTTATTTCTTTTTGCCAATGGTGTACTGTATTTCCGTACGGGCAATTAGAATGACGTCGTGTTTTTTTTCACCTACAGTGTCCATCGAGGGCAAGGACGCCGCCGAGAAGCGCGAGCTGTTGAAGAAGTGCGCCATGACCACGCTGTCGTCCAAGCTCGTCGGCGGCGAGAAGGAGTTCTTCGGGCAGATGTGCGTCGACGCGGTGATGCACCTGGACCAGGACCTGCTGGACCCGCGGATGATCGGAGTCAAGAAGGTGATGGGCGGTGAGTTGATTTTTACAATTTTTATTTTTGCCCATGTGCTGTATGTATTTCCGCATATCCGTATGGGCAATTAGACTGACGTCGTGTTCTTTTTCACCACAGGGTCCATGCGTGAATCGTTCCTCGTCGACGGCGTCGCGTTCAAGAAGACGTTTTCCTACGCCGGCTTCGAGCAGCAGCCCAAGTACTTCGACAACCCTACGGTCCTGGCGCTGAACCTGGAGCTGGAGCTCAAGAGCGAGAAGGACAACGCCGAGGTTCGTTTGACGGATCCCGCCAAGTACCAAGAGATTGTCGACGCGGAGTGGAACATCATCTACGATAAACTTGCGAAATGCGTCGATTCGGGCGCTAAGGTTATCTTGTCGCGACTCGCGATCGGCGACCTCGCGACGCAGTACTTTGCCGACCGCGGGGTCTTCTGCGCCGGCCGCGTCGCCGAGGAGGATCTTCTCCGCGTCACCAAGTCAACCGGAGCTCGGATCCAGACCACGGTGAATGACCTCACCCCCGACCAGATGGGCACGTGCGAGGTTTTCGAGGAGAAGCAGGTTGGCAACGAGCGGTTCAACCTCTTCCGCGGGTGCCCCGCGAGCAAGACGTGCACGCTGGTGCTGCGTGGCGGCGCCGAGCAGTTCATCGAGGAGGCTGCCCGGTCGCTCAACGACGCGATCGAGATTGTCCGCCGAGCGGTGAAAAACGCCGCCATCGTTCCCGGCGGCGGCGCCATCGACATGGAACTCTCCCGCCACCTCCGCGACCACGCGCGCGGGATCGCCGGCAAAGGCCAGCTGTTCATCAACGCGTTCGCCCGTGCGCTCGAGATTATCCCGCGCCAGCTGTGCGACAACAGCGGGTTCGACGCCACCGACGTGCTGAACAAGCTTCGTCAGAAGCACGCGCTCGGCGACGGCAGCGGCGTTAACTTTGGCGTCGACGTCAACACCGGCGGCGTCATCGACGCGTACGAGGCTTTCATCTGGGAGCCCGCGCTCGTGAAGATCAACGCCATCGGCGCCGCGTGCGAGGCGACGTGCCTGATCTTGTCCATCGACGAGACGGTGCGGAACCCGCGGAGCGAAGGTGCCGACGGTCAGCCCATCCACGCGCCCGGGCGTGGCGGGCGGGGCGGACGCGGCAGGGGGCGCGGGCGCGGGATGAGGCGTTGATGCGGGTGAGGTATTTGGATATCGTCGCCGTTAGTGCATTCTTTTCGTAATAACCACACGCAGCTGTTCGTTGAATGATGACGCGAGCGCCCGTCTGTGCCCGGCGCGGATGACGAAAAATTTGAATAAGTGTTAGCCTTTCAGTTTCCGAGGATTTGTGTCACTTTCGGACGCGCTCGCCCCCGACGCCGCCCCCGCTGAATTCGCGGCGATGGCGGACCCGAGCACGATGACGGTCGCACAGCTGAGGAAGGAGCTGAACGCGCGCGGGATGGACGATACGGGGCTCAAGTCTGCGCTCCAGGCGAGGCTGAAGGCCGCGATCGAGGCACAAAACTCGGCGGGAAAGGCAGCCGAGGGCTCAGCATCGCTCAAGAGGAAGCGGGACTCCACATCGGCGGAAGTCGTCCCGGCGACGATCGTGTACCTGCGTCGCGGCTCGCTCGATATCCTCGACGCCATCGCCGCTGAGCTGCCGGAGGTGTTCACAGAGCACATCCTACCCAGGCTCGAATTGAAGGACACCCTCGCCCTTGCGCAGGTGAACAAGGCGTACAGGGACACCGTGTGGAGCTTGGGCGGGGTTCAGGATTTGTTTTACAAGATAGATGATCACATCCGCACAAAAGCAAAAAGCTTTGGGTTCTGCGAACCGATGGCGTGTGCGGTGGCACACGGCAACTTGCCCGCTATTCGGGCCCTACTGGAGTATGGGGATGATGTGAACGCAGAAACCACGTGGAAAAACCAGCCTTTCAGAGCTTTGGAAGTAGCCGCTCTGAATGGTCAAGCGGCGTCTGCTAAGGCACTGATCGAGGCGGGAGCGGATGTCAACTATCAGGATGACCAATACGACGAGAGCGCTTTGATCCTCGCAGCTGCCGAAGGACACGCGGCGGTTGTCGCCGTCCTCTTAAATGCGGGCGCGGATGTGAACCTGGCGTGCAACGAAGAACATGACGAAACTTTTCATCCTTTTGAAATAGGGGCAACCGCCCTTTGTAAGGCTGCTTTGAAGGGACACGATGCATGCGTCGCCTTGCTTCTCCAAGCCGGTGCAGACATTCACAAGGCCAACGCAGATGGCCTTACACCGATAAAGATGGCCAAAAGAATTGCCAAAAATCCGCAATACTGCAATCCGTCGGCTTGGCGCTCAAATTGTGAGAAGGTCGTGACGTTGCTTCGTCAAGCGGCTGCCATGCGTAGGTAGACTCATAGAATCGTGATGTTACATAAAGACTCGTAGAATCGTGATATTACATTACAACGACCGCGTCAGATGGTATCCTCGAGCCACTCGTCAATCTCCGCATCCGCACCCGCGCTCACGAACCGGCGGGCGTCCCCAGTCATCGTCCTCGGCGCCGTCGCGAAGTCGGGGCTTGCGAAAACCTTTCCATTTCCCTTCCCCTTCCCGTCGTCCGCGCCACCCGGCCGATGCGACGTGGGCAACGACTCGCCCACCGTCGCCGGCGCGGGTACGGTTGCGAACGGGGCTTTGCGGGAGAAGTGCCGGGGCACGGGGCTCGGCGGCTCCGGAAGGTCATCGTCCGCGTCGTGGAAGTCTTCCTCTTCGACGGTTATCTCCGATCCCGACACCGGGCCGAACGGAGCGGGCGCCGTCGCCTGTTCCTCCGCCCACGCGCCCACCCGCCTCTCCTCCGACCCGCGGCTGCTACCTCCGTACGACGCCGTGATGACACCGACGGGTGAATCGCTCAGCTCGCTCTCCGCGTACCTCGGCGGCCGACCCGCGCTCGACCGCGCCGAACCTGTCCCGTCGCTCATCCTCCTCCCGCCCCGACCCGCGCCCGCGCGTGCGTTGGCACGTTCCAGCTTACGCGCGTACGCCTCGCGCCCGGGATGGCAGTCATCGATGTGCACTCCACGCGACGCGAGCAACGCGCCGTGCACCAGCAGCACCGCGATGGGCTCGAACAACCCAGCGGGTCCTTTCTGAACCGACGCGGGAGGTCTGATTCCGAGTGACGCGTCCGAGACGTCCTGTTGGGACATGGCGCCGCTCGCGTTGAACCCGAAGGACACGAGCGGCCCGAGCAAGGCCCCGCGCACGGTCCCGCCCTCGGACGCGAGCGACGCGAGCAGCGACGGCGCGACGCCTCCGTCCGTGTCATCCTCCACGTCGAGACCGGCCCAGTGTTTTATTTTGGCTTTGTTTCTCCTGGTTGGGCCCGTCGGCGCTCTGCCGTCCAGTAGGCACCCGTAGACGTCCGCCGCCACCGACTCGGCCTCGTCCGCCTCCAACGGCACATCCCCGATGTGTCCGAACGACGCCCACGGGGACGCGGCGAACGCGGAGAGCACCGCGGCGTCCGCCATGCGTTTATAATCCGACCCGCTCCGCTTCAACCGGGTCTCCAACACTCTTCGTTGAGGATGCGTCGCGAGGGCGTCCACCGCGAGCCTCTGCGCCGGCGTGAGCCTCGCGCGCTGCGCCCCCGCGACCGCACCGAGCGTCGCCTCTTCGTACCGCGCGACGACGAGCGCGCGCGGTGTCTTAAGGATCTTCAGCGCACCGACGCGGCCGCCGGCGACGGCGGGCAAGGCGCATATTTCCCTCGGGTCGGACGCCGGGCATGATCCCGTCTCGGCTCCGGCGGTGAGGACCGACGCGAGTGTTTCCAGCCAGTTGGCGCGCGCGGCGTCGGGGCGGACGGCACCCGCCGCCTCCGCGATGTCACGGCCGATGCGCCTGAGCACGGAGCCGATGACGGATGCTCCGGCGTCCGCGTCCAGAGAAGCATCCGGAGAAGAATCGAGGTCTTCGTTCGCCCTCCTCGTCGCTTTCAGACCCTTGAGCGCGTCCACGCCACCCGCCGCGCGCGCCAGTATACCCTTCCCCGGCGTCGCGAGCACCCTCCACGCCTCCGCGTGCGGGTCCAGGTACCCGCGCTCGCGGCACAGACGTATCCCCAGCCGCATCGCGATACGTACCCTCTCCCTCGGCGGCAGCGTGGCTAACAACGCGAACGGCCGCCACGCTCCCCTCTCCTGCGCGCGTTGGGACCACCTGCTACGCCGCTGGAGGACATCGCGGACGTGCGCGGCGGCGGCATCAGCCGCGGCGCGACGCGTCTGTACCATCTCCCACACCGCCGCAGCCTCATCGGCACCCGGGCTCGCGCGGACAACCTCGCAGCGCAGGCACGCGCCCGTAGACTTTCCAATGTTTGACCGTCCCAGTCGATCTCCCCTACCGGCACCCGCGGTTGGCATCCGTGGGCGTTCGCGCGTGCGCATGACGCCTGGGCACAAATCGCACGGCGCGGTACCGCCCCCGCATACCAAACACTGGCACCGCGTCCGTGTTTTATCACGGACCAAGTGCGCGCATCGTTCGCCGCACCACGAACACCAACCCTCGGTTCTGTAAGAGTAAAGAAAAACACGACGTCAGTGTCAAATTGCCCATACGGAAATAAAAATAAACTCGCCTGTGTAAACTTGCGTTGACCGCGGGTGGAGCTCGCCAGTCGTATACGATGCCGAGGCACCGCGCGCACTGCCGGTCGCCACCCTTGGCCAAGCCGTAGTTCTCCTTGGCGCCCGGGGTGTTGTTCGCCACGTCGCTCGTGCACGTCTCGCATCGAACGGTCCTTCGAGCGCACCCGCCGCACGCAAACGTTTCCTTACCACCGGCATCCACCTGTAAACAAAACGTTTATATGGGCAAACAGTTAGAGAACAAATAAAAATAAACTTACCGACTCGAGCGAGTGCCTTTTAACGTCGAGGCACCATGAGCACCTCGCCTTGGGGTGTAGCCTGTCCACGAGCCACGCGTCGTATTTAGTGTCCGACCCCGACGGCCACGCGGGTACGACGGCGCGGTGTACGATGCATAGGTCGTCGTCTTTCCCCGCGTCGCCTCGCGCGTGCGCGGCGCATCCCGAACGGCGGCACGGGAGTGTCCGTCGGGCGCACCCGCCGCACCGGTACGCGGCTCGGAAGAGGAGGAACCCTTCGGAGACCTGGGCGTGCGCGCACTCGGCGAGGCACCAGGAGCAGTGCGCGATGCGGACGCTCGCGACGTCCTGCTCGAGCGCGCGCGTGTTGGAGACTCTCGGTCCGTCCGCCGCGGGTCCTCCTCGTGAGTGATGATTCTCGCCTCCTTCGGACCTTCGTGAGCGCTCGCTGCCGGCGTCTGAGTACAGCACGTTCATCCGTGGGCTGGCGGACTGGCCTATGGACACGCCGAGCGCACGGAGCGGCGCGATGAGCGCGGCGCCGCTGGAGCTCGCCTGGTGGGGGAGTTCGGTGGGGTGGGGTGGGATGATGGTCAGGTGGGCGACAGACGGAACAGGGAATCACTCTGCTCGAATTGGGGGAAGACGCGGGTCGCACCTCCGACCGGGACGAGCCGCTCCGCCCGCTCTTGAAGCTCGAGACGCTCATGCTACTCTCCGGTACCGGACTACCGCGGCGTCATGGTGGGGTCACTCCGCGCTCCGATACGACGTTCTCACGCGCGCCCGACTCTGCGAGGAAGGCTCGGCTGGAATTTATTTTGCCCGTTCGAGAGCGGAACGCCGGTTTCCTCCACGTGTCGGGGCTTTTCGAGATGACCCCGATGCCCTTGGCACACACCTGAGCGCGTGCGATGTCCGTGTCGACCATGTCCACCGCACATGCTCGGGCGTGCCCCGGATGCGCGCGATCCGCGCGATCGTCTCACGCGTCGACGTCGTGCACAGCTGTGTCCAAGTCCGGCGTCATCGCCCCATGCAGACGCAGAGGACGAACAACGATCCGATCGAGCCGTCGAATCGCCGCCTCATCCCCGGCGTCCTCTTCGTCGCCCCCCGACGGCATCGACGAGGACGAGGACCTACCCCCGAAGAAGGTTCCGACCCCCGCGGACTTCTTCGCCGTCCGCGCCGCGTCCGACGCCGACCTCGCGGACGTCCTCGCGTTGGCGAAAGCCTCGGGGGTCGAATGGAACGACGCGCAGATCGAGGAGGAGACGGCCAAGGGCAACTTCGTGCTCGCCACCCGACGGGAGGGACCCAAAGACATCGTGGGCGTGTGCTGCGCGTGGGTCGTCGCGGGCGAGGTCCAGATCATCGAGGTCGCCACGCACCCGTCCGCCCGGCGCGAGGGCGTCGGCGGGCTGGTCCTCCGAGCGGCGTGCGACCGGTGCCCAGAGGGCGACGCCTTTCTGGAAGTTCGAGCATCGAACGAACCGGCGCTCGGCCTCTACCACAAACTGGGGTTCAAAGAGACCGGCCGCCGACGCGAATACTACGCCAACGGGGAGGACGCGGTGTTGATGCGCATGTCACCGAAAGTGGTGTCCGCGCGGGAGCTCACGCGCCTCATGGCGGGCCTCACACGCGAAGAGGCGAGGCGACCGGCGCCGAAAACGCCAGAGGAGAAACAGAGGGGCGATTCGATGCACCCGCAGGACTACCCACGCGACAGGCCCGCGTTCAGGAGAGACGGTGATGCAAATACGGTCGGTAACGCTAATACCACAGTCGGTGGCTCTACTAGCGGCGGCGGGTTCAAGATGAGGAATCGCATCAGGGGCCGAGGGCGATAGCGCCGTGATAGTCGGCGTTGGTTGTTGGTTATTTGGTTATTGCCAAATGAATTTAGATTCTCCTCACAGCTCGTCGTGGCGGGCGCCCGCGTCGATGACCTTGGGGCACACGCGCTCCAGCCTGACGCAGAGGAAGTCCCTTAGTCCCAGGTGCCCGTCCGCGAACACGTGGTCCGCGATGCTCTCCCCGTGCCTCCCCAGCAGTACCTCGCAGTGTTTCCTCTCGTCTACCGCGTCGCCATCTGTATCTGTCACCACCACTTCGGATCCGCCGAAATGTGACTCGCAGACGGAGCCTAGGGCGTGTTCGATGGCGGCCTCGCTGCGTCCGTGGAACCCGCGCCTGCGTCGGCTCGCGCGCCTCGCGTTCTCCGCCTCCGTTAACTCCGCGTCGTCGTCGTCGAAGCCGTCCAGCACGGCCACCGCGCGGACGACCCCCCGCGCCACGCGCTCGCACGCGACGCACCGGGGCGTGGAGATGGGGACGTGGAGGTGGGCTCTTTCGGGCTCGACGTCGTCGATGGGTTCGGCGGCGGCGGCGGGGGGATCGTCGATCCCGGTGCCGCCGCCGCTGACGCCGGGGACGGCGATGAACCCGAGGGTCAGCGCCAGCAGCAGCGCGAGTCGCCGACGCGCCATGGTGGCCAGACGCACCGGGAAATGACAAAGTGCCTCGCTGCGCCGTTGAAGAAGTCAACAACGAACGATTCACTTCTTGGGCGCGCCGAGCTCGCGATGGGGATGACGACGGTCTGGCGGCCGCGCGTCAGGATTAACGTCGTGAACGTCAGTGATGTCGATGTCAATGAGGAGTGCAGAGATGCGTTGACGACTAAGGGCACGAAGCGGAAGAGAGCCCCTCCCCACAAGGGGCCGTGCGAGCACGGGGTGAAGCATCGCTCGGCGTGCAAGGTGTGCAGAGCTTGTCCGCACGGTCGTCGGCGAGAGAGGTGCAAGGAGTGCGGTGGTGCATCAATCTGCGAGCACGGTCGTCAGCGCTGTCGATGCAAGGAGTGCGGTGGGTCATCAATCTGCGAGCACGGTCGTCGGCGCCATAATTGCAAGGAATGCGGTGGGAGTTCAATCTGTGAGCACGGTCGTCAGCGCTCTCAGTGCAAGGAGTGCGGTGGGGGTGCAATATGCGAGCACGGTCGTGAGCGCACTCGGTGCAAGGAGTGCGGTGGGTCACAAATATGCGAACACGATCGTCAGCGCTATGCATGCAAGGAGTGCGGTGGGTCTGGAATCTGCGAGCACGGTCGTCGGCGCACTACATGCAAGGAGTGCGGTGGGACACAAATATGCGAGCACGGTCGTCGGCGCTATGAG
>Ga0302114_10000904_pt1 | contig 20102 bp, 12 predicted proteins | sample AG5_Surface_MG_FD_203107 | JGI IMG/M metagenome (GOLD analysis project Ga0302114, IMG submission 203107) | Marine microbial communities from Western Arctic Ocean, Canada - AG5_Surface | ecosystem: Environmental > Aquatic > Marine > Oceanic | place: Canada: Western Arctic Ocean | collected...
GGCAACGGAGCTTTGAAACGCAGCGACTCCATCTCGAACGACCAGGTGTCGCTGCCGAGCTCGACGGAGCAGCTGGACCAGCTGATGGACCAGGCGGACGCCATGTCGCTCGACGAGCAGGAGCTGGAGGCGGCGCAGGAGGAGGCCAGACGGATGATGGAGGAGAACATGAGGAACCGGGGTTGATTGGCGAATTCGTCGTGCGGAGCGCCGCGCCGGTAGTTTTGTGCTAATATCACATTTGCGTTCGTTTAAACACTAGCTCTAAACCCGTCAGCTCACGACGCACTGCGACGCGGACGACGAGGACCGCCGCCGTCCCTCGTGCGCACGTTCCACGTGGTTCAGCAGCGCCGTCAAGTCCACGAATGACTTTCCGCACTGCGGACAAACCTCGCGGCCCGAACTGGTCCCGAACTCACCGCCGCCTAAACTCTGTCCTCCCGTCACCCTCGCCCTGGTCGCCGCCCCGTGCACCTGATGCGCCTGCTCCGCGTGCGCGATGAGCGCCGCGATGTGCGGGAAGCTCTTGCCGCAGACGTCGCACACCTCCCTCGCCGCCGCCTCGCCTCGCTTCCGCATGCCGCTCGCGACGGAGCTGTGGCTGACTCGCGCGGCTTTGTCCCTTAGCTGAGCCTTCGTTTGCGACGCCCTCGCCGCGTTCGATGTCGATGCTCCAGCGCCGAAGAACGATGAGCTGGACGCCCGCTTGCTCTCGCGCTTGCGGTCGTCGCACGCGTGCTTATCGGGGAACCTGTGAGTCAAGCACACCTCCGTGCCGCAGTCCTTGCATCGGTACGTGTTGACGGTGGTTAGTTTTTCTTTACACCGAGGCGCTCCGCAGCGTTTCATCCGGCTCGGGTGCTTGTTTGGATCGCAGGAGGTGGCGGAGTGGCGCTCGAACGTGACGTGGATGCTCTCGCCTGGGACGTGCTTGACGCTGCTGCCACAAATGGGGCACACCACGCACGTCGTGTCCTGATGTCAAAGGGGAAGGGAGAAGACGAAGTAAGATCTCAGATTCAACGGCCATCCATCGGGTAACATCGCACCGAACTACCGACGTAGCCGCATCCGTGGTCGTTCCTGTGGTCCAGGCAAAAGGTCTGCGCGCATCCACGGCACACGAACGGCAGGAAATCCAACTGGCCGCACCCGCGGAACGCGCAGTTCTCGCCGAGCGTCGGTATCTCCATCTACCTGTATCGCGCGGCACCAACTCTGAGACTGAGAAAATCTTGGAACCGGTTTCGTAGAGCGAGATCTGCCGCCCTCTGTGTCGCGCGGCACAGGTGCAACGCGCGCGGCCGCTCCTCCGTCGAACTTCCACGATGGACGAGCCCAGGGACGATCTTCGGAACGAGGACGGGACGGTGCCGAAGTGGGCGCGCCGCGTCACCGACACCTTCGCGTCCAACGGAGTCCAGGACTCCAAGCACCGAGATCTCATCGACTCCATCGAGGCGGCGGAGAAGGCGACGAATGGGGTGTTCTCGTCGAAGAGCGCGGGCGGCATCCTCGACCTCAACGCGTACAGGGAGATGGAGGAGGAGGACCGCGCTGCGATGAACCAGGAGCAACTGAGGCGGAACGCCGAGGTCGCACAGCTGGCGGCGCTCCGCGCGGAGAAGGACCGGCTCGACGAGGAAGCCGCACGGGCGAGGATCAAGGCCGCGACCGACGAAGCGATGGCCACGGCGCCTAAACGGAAATCCGACGCCAACGCGCCGTTCAAGCTCGTCAAGGTGGCCAAGAAGAAGCCCGTCGCCGCGAAGGAGGAGGATGACGCCGGCGGCCTGGAGGGCCTCCTCGGCGGATACGGCAGCGACGACTCCAATGATGCCGACGCAGACCAATCAGCCCCGGGCGCGAAGGTGCCATCGCCGCCGACGATCCAGACGGTCCCGCCGCCGCCGCCGCACCAGCCCGTGGGTACCGAGGCAGCACCTGATGTGCCGGTCGCCGATGAGTACCACTCCGACAACGAGCTCGACGTCGCTCGCGCGGCGGAGGCGAGGAGACTGAGGGAACGCGCGGAGGCGGCGGAGGAGGCTGAGGAAATCGCCGCCGCGACGACGCGCCGCGAGGACGAGGCGCGCGCCAGGGCTCATGTCCAGGATATATATCAGCAGGAGCGCGCCATACGGGACGAGGAAGCCGCCGAGCGCGCGCGGACGCATCAGAGCATTGTTCCAGAAGGTTTCGAAAGGGTTCCAGAGGAGGAACGAGAGGGCGCGAGGGGACGGAACTCGAACGAGAGACGCCGCGGAAGGAGGAGCCCGTCCTCTCGGTCCCGGGGCTCCGAGTCCGACTCGCCCCCGAGGCGTGAACGCCGTCACCGACGCAGCAGGAGCAGGAGCGGAAGCAGAGACCCGCGCGATGACAGGGACAGGGACGACATCAGGGACAGGGAACGTGCGAGGCGACGGAGCCGGAGCCGCGGCGGGAGCGGGAGTAGAGAGCGGCGCCGGCGTTCGTCACCGAGAGACGCGGAGTACTGGACTCGGCACTACTCCGAGAAATTCGGTTTGGACGATGGAGATACCGGCCGGGGCGGTGGTAAGGGCGTGGACGAGTGGGCGAAGTACTACGAACAGAAGTACGGGCTCTCCAAATAGGTCGATAGCGTAGCGCGTTGTAGCGAGGGTACAAGTACCTCGTAGTTGAACGAAAAGGTTTCGAGACGATTCGGTTGATTCACTTTTTGCCATCCATGGGGAAGTCGCGGACGGGAAAGGAAAAGGCTGGGGTGAAAGCGGCGGGTTCCCCGGCGACGAGCGGCAAGACCGGGCGGGAGTCCAGCGCGTGGCCCTCATCGTGCGTCTACCTGACCAGTCTGGTCTGGGGCGACGACGTCCGCCGTGCGAAGGACGTCTACAAAAAGTACAAGTCCTCGGCCGATGGTAAGCACGTGGAGGCGAGCGCCGCGGCGACGAAACGGAACGTCCGATGGCAGCTCATCACGGACGAGCGTCACCCCGCGAAGGGCGAGTACGGCCTGTTCGCGCAGCGCAAGCTGGAGCGGGGCGAGCGCGTCATCGACTACCTCGGACTCGTCACGCTCAAGGGAAACGAATCTAAAACCAGCGATTACACGGCATCTTTCGGCGACGACAACGAGCTCGCGCTGGACGCCGAACGCATGGGAAACGAGGCGAGGATGATCAACGACTTTAGAAACACGGGTGCGCGAGCCAACGCGCTGTTCGACCAGTACAGGGACGCCGCCGGGGACCTCAAACTGGGGGTCTTCGCGGGACCACACGGCATCCCAAAGGGCGACGAAGTACTCGTGAGTTACGGGAAGGGTTTCTGGGAGAACAGGCTGGCGTCGATGGGCGCCGACGACATGGCGCAGTTCTGCGGCTACCAGGCGCCCGCATACGACCAGTGGCCGTAGCCGTAGATTATTAGCCGCTAGATGTAGTGGATGTGGTAGCTCACTCGAGTGTATTACGTCAATGGATGGATGGTCATTCCTCCTCCTCCTCGCTGCTGGACGCTTCGCTGGAGTCCGAGCCCTCGCCGTCGCTCTCCGAGTCCGCCTCTTTCAGCCAGTCCACGAACGGCTGCGCCAGCTTCAGGAACCTCTTATCCTCCTCGGACGCCAGCCCTTTCTCCTCCGCCCACGCCAGCACGCTCACCTCGCTCAACACGTCCATGTCGTACAGCAAGTGAAGAATCTTGGCGAAGGACGGCACCAGCGAAGCGCCGTGCATCCCTTTGAACACCTCATCCTCGGCGCAGTAATCCTCCAGTGTCAGCAACATCTCCACCTGGTCATCCTCGGACTTGAGGAACCGCGACAGGAGCGGCGCCCACTGCTTAAGGCGCTCGCGGATGGACTTGAGGAGCGACGGGGTGTTATCCGGAGCGTTCGCGGGGTACAGCCGCGAGTTCTCTTTGGTGACATCCTTGGGCGCGGGGAGGGATAGGCCTAGGATGGTCATCAGGACGTACCGGGCGATGTCCGCGAACGTGCGGTTCTCCGCCATCTTCAAACCCTGCAGCTCCACCACCGCGTTGGCCTGCTCGTACCCGTGCTTGACGCATCGGAGGAAAGTCTCGGCGACTTCTTTCCGGAAGTGAGCCTCGAACGCGCCGTCCTCGGCGTCCGAGCCCGTCTCGGAATCCGAACCGTCACCACCCACCGCCGCCTTCGCGCCCGAACGCACGTGCGCGGCGTCGTCGTCGGAATCCAAAGCGTCGTCCCGGGCGTACGCGGCATCCGACGACCCGGGCGGAGCGGGCGCGATGCTGAACCTCCACTCCTCCTCGCCCCACCGCGGCGCCCACGCGTGACCCGCGCCGCCCACGCCGACACCCTCGGGCGCCCACAGCTCCGTCGTGCCGCCCCCCGCGGTCCCGTCCTTCGCGCGCTGCAGCAAAACGCGTTCGTGGTCGGTGAGGAAGACGCCGCGAACGCCCGCGTCCGTCTCGTCGTCGGACCCGAACCCGCCGCCGACGCTCCCCTTACTTTCCGATCGCGCCATGAAATTACCCCTGGACGAATCGCTGTTGCGAGCCACGGCGCCGCCGAAGGAACCAATCTCCAGCTCGTCGTCCGAGTCCGCCTCGTCGTCGTGCGCCGGTTGGGGCGCGAGGGATATGCGGGAGTAATCCGGCACCGAGTGACCCGATCCGACCACAACGTCGTACGAAATAATCGCGCCCTTGCCGACCCTCGCGGACTCGTGGATCACCGCCCCCTCACAGATCAACGCGCTCGTCACCACCGCGTTCGGTGCGATCCGTGCGTTGGCCATTACGTACGACCCGGTGAGCCGCGCGTTCGCGCCGACGACGGCGCCGCGGCCGAGCGTGCACCGCTCGATCACCGCGCCGGGACCGATCACGCACCCGTCGCCGACGACGCACCCGCCGCCGATCACCGCGCTCGGGTCCACCGCACACCCCTTCTCCAGGTAGATCTGCGGCCACGTGTGTTTATACGACGTGGCGTCGCCCCGTGGAAGGCAGTTGACGTCGGGGCACACTGGGTAGACCCACCGGTTAATCACGTCGCGGCTCACCGCGTCGTAGGTGCGGAGGTTAGTCACGCGGACGGCGTACTCGCGCGCGCCGAGCTCGTGCGCGTAGATGTTGTTGCCGAGCTCGCGTTCGTTCAGGGTGCCGCACACGAAGTCCCGGCGCAGGTGCTGGTAGTCGAAGTTGTCGGTGAAGAGCATGAGCACCTCGGGCGCGCAGACGTCGACGTGGCAGTCTTGTAAATCGGTGCGAACCCGGACGCCGGGGTGTTCGCTGAAGAGGCTCGCGTCCAGGGACAGAGGCGCGAGCTTCGCCTTGGGCTTCTTCTTCTGGGAGCTTGCATCGTCGTCGGGTAAGGATGGCGATGCCTGTTCGTCGTAGTGGAGAACGCGGCCGGTGCCCGGGTCCATGGCGACGACGAGGTTGGATTCGCCTAGGTGTTCCTCTCGTTGTCGCCGCGAGATGGTCTTGAAGCAGCAGGTCATGATCGCGAGTCGTTCCGTCTTGCGCCGTTCCCTGTGCACTTCGAGCGCGCGTCGGAGGTCCATGTTCGCCACGGTGTCGCCGCTGATGAGGATAAAGTCGGAGCGGATGACGTGTTTGTGGTCGATCAGCCGGAGCGCCTCGCCGGCGCTGATGCAGTTGGTGCTCACGATGGTGTGGACGACGAAGCCGGCGGTGTTGCTCCACGCGCTGTTCTCGATGTACTGCGTGAGCTGATCGGCGTGCGCGCAGCAGAAGACGAATACCTCCTCGACGCCGTTGCTGGCGAGAAACTCGAGGGTGTACTCGATCATCGGCACGTTCGCGAGCGGTAAGAGGGTCTTCGGCCGTTCCAGCGTGATCGGGCGGAAGCGATGGGTGAAGGAGTCCGCGAGGACCACCGCCTGGAGGGGCACCTTGGCCTCCTCCGTCTTGGATCGCGAGGGACCCTTGGACGGCATGATGCTAGGCGGTAGACGAGTCGAGCGCGCGCCGGCGTCGAGTCGCGGCCGCGGCCGGTTGTGTGGCGCCTTCGTCGAGAAAAGCCCTACGATGTGAAACCCTCGGCATCGTGAAAAATTTGCAGCTGAGAAGTTCACACAAATACTTCTAATATGAGCCGCCGCCCCGCTTCCACGCGCCCACTCACGCGTCATCGGGGAGTTTCACCACATCCCCGCCGAGCGCCAGCACCGCATCGATCAACACCTCCTTCTTGTGCGCCCTGTACGCCGCCGCCGTCCTCGCACCCTCGCTCACGCGCGGGAAACTCTCGACATCCCCGGCGACTGCGTAATCCTCACTCAAACTCGTGGGCATACCCCTGAGCAACTCCGCGCACCGCCTCGCGATGTCCGCGTGCGCGCTGTCGATGTCAACCTGATCCACCTGCTTTCCACCCTCCACGCCCGTGTCCGTCCCCGCGTACGCCGCGGCGAACGCGGAGATGAGCCTCGCGTCGCACCGTCCCCCGGGTAACACCTTCAACCTCGGCTCCGACGCGATCAACGCCCCGTCGCTCGTCGACTTCAACGCCTTCTCCACCTCCCTCACCGCCGCCCTCGCCGCCGCCTCACGTACGTTCGTCTCCGCCTCGTCCCCGGCGTCCCAGAGCTCGGGGTGGAACACCATGTGCCACGAGAGCGCGTGGTCCACGTCGCTGAACACCACGACGTCGTCGTGCGGGTTCCGCGGGGGGACGAAGCCGTAGTACATCAGAAAGTGGTCGTTGCCGCGTTCGCCGTAGGACATGGAAGCCTCTTCGTGCGACGCGATGGGACGCGTCGCGGCGAACTCGATGATGCCCTCGTCGCTGAGCTCGGACCACGCGATGTTATCGGAGCAACCCGACGCGGGCCACTTGGCGGCCGCTGGCGCTTCATTCGCTCGGCCTCCTTTGGTGCCAGCCGGGGACAGCGCCGTCTCAGGGTACTCGTCGCCGCCGTGGTTGAGTAGGTCGGCGAGCGGGAGGAGCGCGCGGAAGTACCCCTCGTTTCCTTCCGCCGCGGACGCGATGCCGTACGTTCGCGAGTGCACGACGGAGACGGCTCGTTTGAACGCCTCGAGATCGGCGCCGGCGAGCGACGCGGGCGCCTCGGATTCAAGTTTCCGGAACCATGTCTGGACGGCGTCGCGCATCTCCCTCGCCTCCGCCACCGCGGGCGGGTACTGCAGCGACGCCACCTCATCGTCGGTGTACAGCAGCGGGGAACCAGGGACGGAGTCCGGGAGGAGCGCCACGTATGGGGCGAAGGTCGAATCGGATCCTTTAGTTCGTTCCTGTAGGAGTCGGCACGCGAGCCGGACGCCCCAGGGCGCGTTGGACATGACCTCCCACGTCTCCGGTGGGTGGCCGGCCTGATAGTCACATATGCCCATCTCGAGCGGTAGCCTCAGCACCGGTTCGCCGTCCTGTTTCGTGAGGGGAGGGGTGGTTGGTGGTGAGTCATCGGAGGTGCGATAAAAACGGTTTCGACGGATTTCAACCCTAAAACCTGAGCGTTCAGTTGGAGCGTACCTCGATGTCTCGGCTGGCCTCGAGCCCGCGGCCGCGGCCGCTGTCGTCCGGGAGGAGCACGGAGAGTCCGCTACCCTGCGCGCCCTTGGACACGCACCAGCCGACGAGCTCCGACACCGCCTTTCGCTCGGCGAGCTCCTCTTCGTTTTCCTCGACACCCTCAATGTCGGTGGCTTCGGTCGCCGCCTGGGACTCCGCCGCGCGCGGGATGCGACGGGCCCTGGACGAGACCCGCGTGATGCGGCGTCGCGACGATACATGGAGAGGAGCGACGCGCGCGGCGCGAGCGATGGTGAGCGAGCAACGTGCGGCCATCATCGTGCTCGGCGCTGCTCCTTCTGGATAAGAGCTCGTCACTGAATCTCGCTTTATCAGCTCGCTCGCCGGAATGTCAATGTCATTTCTCGGGGCGATGGGCGGCGAGATAGTGGATCTCACGGCGTCGGATCCCGAGGAGTCGGATCATGATCCAGGGACGAAGGATCCAGAGCGCCTCGAGGATCTCATCCCCGAAGCGGCGCTGGCGCACGTGCGGGCCGCGGGTAAAGGCGGCGCCGTCCTCCAGTTCCAGCAAGACATCGTCGACGAGCTCCTCGAGAAGGATGGGCTCACGTGCATCGCCGAGGGTCTCGGGCTCGTCGAGATCATCGCGCTGTTGCTGAAGGAGCACACCGTGCCGGGGGGCACGCAAGCCGGCCACCTGGCGCGCGAGATCCCGCGCCTTCCCGAGACAGAGGCCGCAGACACAGAGGACACGGTCGACGACGCGTCACCGCCCAAGCTCGAATATCAAGTCGGCCAAGGCGCGGTCCTCATCCTCGGCCTGAACGACTTCAACAAAGCCGCGCTCAAGGTACACTGCGGGTTACACGGCATGCCATTCCCGCCGGTGGTCACCGCGGAGGTCACCGGCACGCGACGCGACGAGATATACCGCAACGGTGGACCGATGTTCGTCACCACACGCATCGCGGCGGTGGACATCCTCCGAGAAGCCCTGCCCCCGTCCAACATACAAGGCGTCATAGTCGCCAACGGCCATAGGGTGACCGACATGTCCCAGGAAGCCTTCGTGATCCGTCTTTTCCGCTCCGGCAATCGCGCCGGGTTCCTCCGCGCGCTGACGGACAGACCCGGGGAGCTGTGTCGCGGGTTCAGCAAGGTTGACCAGGTGATGAAGTATCTCATGACCCGCGAGTTGCACCTCTGGCCGCGGTTCCAGCTGACGGTCAAGGCGTGCCTTGACTCGCACGCCCCCGAGGTGATCGAGCTGCGCCAGCCTCTGAGCGACCGGGTCCGAAAGATCCAGGAGGCGATCGTGCACGTCATGGACGAGTGCATGACGGAGCTGAAGAAGAGCCGGCACGTGGACACCAGCGAGCTCACCGTGGAAGCCGGTTTGTTCAAATCGTTTGACCGCATCGTTCAACGGCAGCTCGACCCGGTGTGGAACGTGGTGTCGAGGCGGCTCAAGCAGGTGGTTTGGGATTTGCGTACGCTGCGGAACCTGGCGAACTTTCTGCTGAGGTACGACGCCGTGACGTTCTTACGGTACCTGGAGACGCTGCGCATGACGGAAGGGTCGATGAGCATGTGGATGTTCACGGAGAGCGCGCACACGATTTTCGAGCAGGCTAGGCGACGGGTGTACGTCCTTCGTAAGACGCCGGCGCCCGCGGGTTTGGGCGAGGGCGTCGGGGTGGGCGCGAAGAAGCGCCGCACTCCGGCTACCGATAACCCCGCCCCGTCCGCGCTGCACATGGTGCTCGAGCCGATGCCCAAGTGGCGGTTGATCGAGGAAATCGTGCGGGAGATTGAGACGGACAAGACGAAACTCTTCGCAAAGATGGAAAAATACGGCGTCGACGACGCTACCCTCGTCGGAGACCTCGATGAATCCACCGACGAATCCATCGCATCGTTCTTACGGCACTCTTTGGACGTCCGGGTACCTATGGACGAGGGCGGGCCGAGTTTGTTGGAGCGGTACGGCCAAGGACCGACTTTAATCGTGGCGAAAGACGAAGCCACGGCGATGCAGCTCACCGGCATGCTCCTCCGCGGCGCCGACGGCATGATGCGGTCGATATGGCAAAAGTACCTTCGCCAACGGAAGGCGTCGGGTGAACTCGCGAAGGGGAAGTCAAAGCCGGCGCCCGCGGGCGGACGCGGGGGGCGGGTCGGGGGTGGTGGACGGGGCGGCGGGGGCGGGAGGTTCATGAGCAAGATGGACAGGATGCGAGCCGCGATGATGGGCGAGGCGGCGCCCAGCGGTCCCCCCGGCGCGGGCGGCCGCGGCGCGAGGGACCCGGCCGCGGGCCCGACGCCCGGCCGCGGCGGCCGGGGCGGACGCGGCGGCGGCAGGAGCATGAACGCCGCCGTCATCGGAACACCCGCGGAACGCGACGCCATCGCGGCGGAGGCGGACAGGCTCCACAAGGAGGAACTGAAAAAAACGCGAGCGATCGAAGCTCCCGCCGCCAAGGCGGCGGCGGCCGCCGGTCACAAGCAAGCCACCGGCGACCTCGACCCCGCGGGCCCGCCGCCCCCCAAGGGCAAGGGCAAGGGTAAGGGCGACAAGGGAGCATCGAAGGAGACGACGAACGAAGGGGAGGATGACGTGGCGGAAGAGCGTGCGTTCTCCGGCGACCTCGACGATCTGGACGTCGAAACCCCCGAGGGCGCCGCGATCGCCGCCGACTTGCTCGCGGAGAGGGACGTGTACGTCCACGCGTTGACCGACCGAGCGGCCGTGTTAGCGACGGTCTGGCCGTCGTTCATCGTCGTGCACGACCCGGACGCGGCGTTCATTCGCGAGATTGAGATGCACGCCGCGCACAGGCCCGGCGCCCGGATGAGGGTGTACTTCATGGTTCACGACACGAGCGTGGAGGAACAGCGGTACCTCTCGCAGATTCGTTACGAATCGGATTCGTTCGCGAACCTCATCGGAGGCAAGGCGCACGCGGCGATGCCATTCGAGCAGGAAGGCCGGGTGTACAACGCCACACCGCTGGCGATCGCGGGGACCTCCGGGGCATCCGCGGCGCCGGTGCTTCCGCTGCCGCAGTTGGCGCCCCTCGTGGACCCCAAAGCTCTCGCCGCGTCGAGGAACACCCGCCAACGAGGCGGCCAGCTGTCAGTCCCCACGAAGCTCCACGTCGTCGTCGACATCCGCGAGTTCATGTCCTCGCTGCCGAGCATCCTGCACCAGAGCGGGTTCAAGGTTATGCCGTGCACGCTCGAGGTTGGGGACTACGTGTTGTCGCCGTCCATGTGCGTGGAGCGCAAGAGTTTGCCCGATTTAATCGAGTCGCTGAGAAACGGCCGGCTCGTGACGCAGATGCAGAACATGTGCAGGCACTACAAGATACCAATCTTACTCATAGAGTTCGAGCGCGACAAGGCGTTCGGGATCCAAAACCCCGCGGACGTGCCAAAAGACCTCAACTACAACACGACGCAAGGGCGGCTCGCCATGCTCGTGATGCGTTTTCCCAAGATGCGAATCATGTGGTCGCGGTCGTTGCACATGACGGCGAAGATGTTCGCGGATTGGAAGTACGCCGAGGAGGAGCCGACGATCGAGGTGGCGTCCAAGGTGGGCGTGCCCCAGGGCGGGAGCGGGGAACCTGGCGCGGTGAACCACGCGGTGAACCAGGCGGCGATTGATATGCTGCGCAGGCTTCCAGGCGTCACGGATAGCAACTACCGGAGGGTGATGACGGCGCCGGGGATCACGTGTTTGGCGGACTTGGCGGACGTGACGATGGAGCGGTTACAGGAGATACTCGGGGACCCACGGCAGGGACGGACGCTGTACGAGTTCCTCCACGCGCAGTATCCGGTTCACATGATGGGAGGTGGGAGGTGATAGGGTGAGCGCGGGGGCGCGGTATTGAAGACGATTTGAAATCATAGTGAAGGGGCGAAATATAGCCGAAGCGAGAGTCACTCTTTCCCGCGCGCCACACGCACGCCACCCTCCTTCCCGCAACTTTCACACCCAACTCTCTCCCATGGCCACCTACAAGATCGAGCTCAAGAGCTCCAAGCGCGAATGCAAGTGCAGGGGAACCTGCAAGGGGATCATCCACGAGGCGCGTCTACGGCGTCGCACTTCTTCCGCCCTTCGTGGTATTTTTTCCCGCACGACTTTCAAGCTGACGGAGCCCCCCCATCATCCTTCCGCAGGACGAGCTCCGCATCGCGTCCATCTCCGACCCCGCGGAAGGTCACTCCGTGGCCTACTGGAAGCACCTCGCCTGCATGACTCCGACCGTCGTGAGTTCTCAAGCTCGCCCAACCTCTTCTACTTCTCGCCCTCTTTTTCCCCCTTTTCAAACGCGTGACCACGACTGACGAACCCACGACCGCTATCCACGCCCGCAGATCTCCAACATCATCGCCAAGTACGACGACCTCGACGACATGCCGGGCTTCGACGTCGCCGGCATGCGCGAGGCGTGGCAGTGCGCGCTCGCCGACGGCAACAAGGCCCAGATCATGGACGCTTTCCGCGCCCAGCAGTTCTCCGCTGAGGGCTTCGAGCCCGGCGAGAAGCTCGTCGAGGCTGCCCCCAAGAAGGACGCCCCCAAGAAGGCCGCCACCAAGAAGGCCGCCACCAAGAAGGCCGCCCCCAAGAAGGCCGCCGCCACGTCCGAGCCCAAGAAGCGCGGCCGCCCCAAGAAGGCCGACGAGGCCAAACCCAAGCCCAAGAAGGCCAAGGCTGAGCCCAAGCAGCTCGTCGCGCCCAAGACGAAAAAGTCGTCCAAGGCGAAGGTCTGGGACGCGGGCCCCGACCCTTACGGCGTGAAGCGCAAGCCGCCCGCCGGCATCAACGACGGCGGCAGGCGCTCGGGACGCCACGCCGACGATCCCGCCGAGGACATCGACACCGACGGCTTCTTCGTCTCCCCCTCCGCGCTCCCCGCGTAGAGTCGGGTTTCATCAACGATTTTTCCCCGACACAGCTGTGCAACCACGATACGACAAACGAAGCAGCACCGGTGCAGCTCACCATTTGTAAATATCAATCACCTTCAACACCTGACACCTAACGTCGTATTAAATAGCTCTCTCTCTCTCTCGGTTAGATCACTGCAGCCGCCTGAAGGGCAGCGCCTTTCGCCTCCGCAGCATCACCTGCTCGTCCTCGTTGATCTCTCTCTTGGTCCCATCCGCGTACGCTACGTACGGCTTGGGCGGCTTCATCGACCGTCCCTCCCGCCGAGCCTTGGCGTGTGCCTTCTTGCCGTCGTCGGCAACCTGGGGCACCACCAACAGCCCGTACCCACCCTTCGGCCGCCCGGTCGGGTGCTTGAACCGCCCGCGGCGGTTCAGTCCCGGTCCCGCGACGCCCGTGTTGTACTCGAGCGCCGATGTGAACTGCTTCACCAACTCCTTCTCCTCGTTCGCCGCGCGTTCCTCGTCTGTTCGAAACTTGGGAAGTATGTCCCGCAGTTCGTGCTCCGGGGTTCCGGCAGGGACGACGGCGAAGTTGGGCAAGGAGGGCACCACGCGCACGTGCCTCTCCCCGGAGCCGATGTGCTCCGCGCCGTGGATCTGTTCGAAAGCCGCCTCGAGATGTGGAAAAGTCGGTGAGCCCGCCTTGACGGTATCGTGCTGGATCTTCTTCAGCGCGAGGATGGCCATCACCCGCTGCTGCCGTATCTTGTACCGCTCCGCGAGTGACGGGACGTCCCACTGCGCTGGGTCTTTACGATGCATGACGTACATCTGCGTCTTGGCCCGATCGCTGAGGTGCGCGTTGCGAATGTTAGGGTTCCAATCCAGGGTGTGGCCTTGCTCGGTGAGGTCGAACAGCCACCCTTTCTTCTCCTGCGCGTCGTACACGTTCGGGTCGTCGGGGACGACGGCGACGAGCTGGATCTCTTCGCCGTCCTCCGCGGTGTCCTTGATGTCCTCCGTCTGGAAGGACACCGCCTTCTCGGAAGCTGGATTCGCCTCGCCGTCGTCATCACCCGCGTCGTCATCGGCGCCCTCGTCGGACGCCTCGATGGACGGCGCGTCCTCTCCCGTGTCATCTCCCGCGCTCTCGGTATCCGCGTCGTCGTCCTCGCCGTCGCCGCCGTCCGTCGCGGAGAACGATCTGTGCCACCGCGCGTCGTGCCCCGCGAACGGACGAGCGCGTCGTCGCAGATGATGCCCGGCGCCGCCCAGCCTGGCAGCCGCGCTCGCGACCAGCCGGCTCAACGCGCTCATCGCTTCCGTTCGATGCCGCCGCCGCGTTCACTGTGGGTAAAACGCGATGCGAGGGCACGTGCGTGTGTCCTCGAGCCGCGCGATCCCGATCCACGCGCTCTCTTGCTGTGAGGGCCGGCGCCGAGATCGGGTCAGGTTTTCTCACTGCGCACCTCGCAGCCTCGGGCCGTTGGCCTCAGATTTCATTTATCTCGCGCGTGCGTCGGAGGTTCGCCATGGGCATCATCGGCGAGAACCTCAGCGAGGGCACGCGCACGCACCACAACCCGCAGTGGGGCAACGGCGACAAGCCCGCCAACCCCAACAACCTCGCGGGCGCGCACATCAAGAAGAAGAAGCAGGAGAGGGAGAGCGGCACGGTGGACTGGGCGGCGAGGTTCCAGGAGGACCCGCGCTTCGCGGAGATGACGACGCAGCCCGAGATGACGCCGGCCGCGGGGCACGAGGAGGTCATGGCCGACTTCGCGGCGCTCGCCGAGCGCGCGCGATCCATCGCGGCGCACGCGCATCAGCAGGTTACCGACGTCGACCACGCGGAGGAACGCGCCAGGCTCCTCGACGCCGATGGCAAGTGGGGCGCGGCGCTCGCGAGGGACGGCAGCAAGTACTACTGGAACAAGGACACCGGCGAGACGCGCTGGGGGATGCCGGAGGAGCTACGGGGCGCGGGCCTGAGGCTGGTGCAGGGGACGGCGATGGCGGCGCCGTCGCTGCCGCCGGGATGGAAGGAGCTCAAGGATCAGACGCGGGAAGGACGGGCGTGGTACTGGGAGACGGCGACGGGGAAGAGGCAGTGGACGCGGCCGGCACCGGTCGCGGCGGTGCCCGCGACGGTGCTCGCGGCGAGGGTGAACCAACCCCCGCCGCCGCCGATGGCGCACCCCGACGACGACGAAGCCTTTCACGGGGATCACTGAAGCGGACGGTTATAGTTACTCTCAGCGCGAAGAATGAATCGGATTGAAAAAAGAATCATAGAGTCGATAGGCGACTGCGGTCATACATGTAGTCATACAAGTTCATCACTTCAGCGCGCCTTCCCTGGCGTCGTCGGGAAGCTCTCGTCGATCCACAACCGCATCGACGCCATGCCCGTGTCCACCATTCCAGCCGCGGCGGCTGGAACCTTCGATAGATCCCCGCCGGAGAAACCCATCGCCGCGAGATTAGCCACCATGTTATTCGCGTGAGTCCCCATGTCTCCGTCGTCGAATGCGTTATCCTTGCCGCTCTCCTTGTTACCTTCCGCGTCACCAGCCACGTGCGCCGTGAGCCTGGATGCGAGCTCGGCGAAGATGGGCCGCGTCTCCGCGAGGTACGCGCGCGTGTCGTCCTCCATTCGGGTCAACACGTCCACCCTGTGCTCGGTGAGCGAGTAATGCGCCGTCGGGGGATTGACCCGCACGTGCGAAGTCTGCGGCGAGAACCGCCTGATCATGGACGCGACGTGCGCTTCCTGCAGCTCGGTGTCGAACGCGAGGTTCATCACTTGTCCGACGATCCAGAACGGGTTATCTCCCATCGACCCTTTCGCCTCGCCGCACCCCAACGACAGTAACACGTCGATGCGCTGTCCGGGTTCCGCAAGGTCCAGGCCCTCGTTAAGCACCAACGACGATGGGTTGTTGTAGCCGCTCAACGCGCCGTCGATGAACGTGGACGTATCTCCGGTGGTGGCGTCGGTCCGAATGAACGGCGGGAAGACGGTGGGCGCGGAGGAGGTGGCCATGCCAGCCTCCCACTGCGCCCACCGCTCGTTCTGGTCGCGGCCTTTGTTTGGGTTTTTGTAGGAACGAATCAGACGAACCTCCAGCCTGTCCGTCTGCTGCGTGGACACCACGAAGCACTTCACGCGCTGGCCCGGGTCGTCGGTGATGATCATCGGCAGGTCCCCGAGGCCTTCCACTAAGAGCCGTTTGATCTCGTCGTTCTCACCCGCGTGGCCCTTGAGAAGCTGTCGCACGGCGCTCTGCTTGCCGAAGACCAACCGGGCGATGTCCCAGTACATTTCTTCCAAGTCGTCGAGCGGCGTACCCCGGGCGATGGCGAGCGCGATGATCCCGCCGGTGGATACGCCGCCGATGAGGTCGAAGATCTCGTGGATGGGTTTGCCCGCCGCGCGTTCCAGCGCGCGCAGCTGCCAGATCAGCGTCAGGCCCTTGATCCCTCCGCCCTCAAGCGAGAGGAGTCGGAGCCCCGGGCGCGGCTCGTGGGGCATCATGGGCATCATCGGGAGCACGTGGCCCTGGATATCCTCGAACGTCTTGGTCATCGCGCTCGTCACGCGGTCCCTGCTGTCCACGAACTGAAGCAGCACCCTCTGCACGGAGACGCGCCATTTATCGCCGGTCACGTCGTCGTCGTCGTCGACCGAACCCGAATTCGACGCGGACGAGGCGCCGGTCATCGCGTTATCGTCCAGCGGCGGCTGGTCCGCGAGCCACTCCTTGATCTCCGTCAACCCCACCGCGTTGTCCCCGTCGCCGCTGGTCATCTCGTCGAACAGTTTCTTCGCCGCGTCCTCGGCGCCTTTACCCGCGAGGTGACCGCGGAGACCGGTGGAGATGGCCTCGGTGAACTCGGGTAGCGACAGGCCGGAATTCGAGTCGTCGGCGTTGACGCCGGGCGGGCCGAACTGGTCCACGCGCGCGCGGCCGACGCCGGTGAGGAACGCGTCCATCGACCGTCCCGCGGCGTCCATCTTGTTCGACACGCCGGTGCGGATGGATCCGAGAAGGCCTCTTCCCCTTTTATTCCCGGATACGTACAGCTCGTTTCGTGCCGGTTCGAGATATCGCGGCGATATGGACGAAGCGTATGAACTGCCGCTCACCCTGCCGGCATCACCGCGCGCGCCGCCTCCCACGTCCACGAACACCGGGAGCGTACCTCCCGATCGATCGACCACCTTGGCCAACAACGTCGCGGCGAGGTACGCACCCTCGATCGTCAGCCGGTGGAACCTACCGAGTAAGAGAAAAGAAACGACGGGGGTGAAGACCGACACCGGCGCCCGCCAGCCGCCGCCGCCGCATCCGAGCGCCGCTACGGATATGAAACACGCGATGTTGGCGAAAAACACCCACCGCGTCAGCCCGGTGGTCATCCCCGCGGGTGGACGAATGAACGAACGGGTACTGGACCCACGTGAGGTCCCACCCAGCCGCCGGCTCCGAAGCCTTCTGAGCAACTTGGAATGCGCGAGCTGGCACGATAGGCGAATCGCGTCGAGCGCTAGAAACATCGCCAACGGGACCGCCGCGGATGCCGCCGGATTGACCCACGCGCCGCCGTGCGTCGCGGCGCCCTGGATCCCCATCGCGGTCCACGCGCCCAACAACAGCACCCAGTCCACGCAGGAGCACGCCAGCATCGCCCTTCGAAACGTGCGACCGCTACCGCTCTCCGCCATCAGCTTTCCGCTATCCCACATGCACGCGCACCAGTGCAGGAACCGTTTAAACGCGTTGGCGTCGGGAGGTACGGACCGAACGCCACCGAGACGCCGAACCTGCGTCGCGAGACGCATCGCGGCCACCTCCTTGACGGCGACGGCACGCGCGAGGGAGTCGAACGCGGTGGTCTCAAGCGCGAGCCGCGTGATCCAGTTGGCGATGGTCGCAGGCCAAGCCGCGACGAGCGCGAGCGCGACGCGGGGATCCGCGAAGTGAACGAACCCGCACACCTGCAGGCTGTGCAGTGTAACCAGCGCCAGTGATACGGTATCGAGGACGAGAAACGCCGGGGCGTCGCGCGGGTTTGTGTATCGGTCCTGGCGGTCTCGAGAGGAAGTCGAAAATGCCGCGGATGGTTTCACCGCTGATCGAACCGCCGTCTCTGTTAACAGGAGTAAGTTGACGATGACGGACGCGTGTCCGAGTCCGATGGCGGTTGGGTACGCGCGTAAGGACCACGCGGTGACGAGCGCGGACGTGAGCGCCAACGCGAGCGTCTGTGCGGGGATGTGAAGGGTCATCGGAATGTGAGGGGTAGGGGAAAGTTTTGTTTTTCGTGTCGTGTGCGTTTCGGGGCCGGGGATGTGAACTTTGTCGACGACGGGCGAGTGGGATGTGGACCGGGGCGACGCACCGTGAGGATGACCCCGATGGCGTTGAGTTTGTCATCGAATGTTTTCCTGCGATGATAACGGACGGTGCGCACGGTTAGTTTAACGCGTGGACGGGCGAGGGGGACGTCTCCGCGGCGGCTGTCCGGTAAATGAAAAGCGCGGGCGTCGTGCTGACTGGACCCGCGCCGCGGAACGCGGTGACCTGAATGAAAGATGCGACGAAGGTGGAATGGAACGGATTTTGGACGCACCCTTGAGCGATGCGGCGGGTCCCAGGGCTCGCGTGAGACCCCACGGACCATCGTGCGTCGGGATAGGCGGTCGGGTCCATCACCGCGCGAGGCGTCAGGCACCGCGCAGTTCTCCGCGGCCTCGACCGTAAAAGCACGGGAACAGCACGCGACGAAGTCTCCGACGCGGACGGAAAACGCGCGCCGAGCCGCTCGACCGTGGCCGATGCGCCGCCGCGTCGGCCGTATCGGTCGAGCGTGACGCTCGCGAAGCAACGCGCGCGTGTCGACATCGACGCGCGCCGCGCGATACCCGTCCCGGATGCACACGGCAGAACGGTTCGGGCGCCGGCAGGTTTCCTCGGTACTGGGAAAATCTCGCCTCGCGCCCGACACCGCACGCCGGCCTCCAACACGATGGAAGCGCCCGTCGCCATGTTCACGACGTGTATCGGGAACGTGCTCAAGTAGAGACGTGCCGATACGCCGATATCCGCGGAGGCTGCCCGCGGACGTGCGCGCAGTGCCGGTGTGTCCCGTCAGGAGGTTGAAGGGACGCGAAACGGAAAACGCACCGCTTCGTCTCGCAAACTCCGAGAATCCAATTTTACCTCGCGGCAGCCACATGCGCACGGTCAGAAATTGGCAAAATAACTCAAAAATAACCCGTTTTTAACCGCAATCTCTCAATCTCGCACCAATCTGCCAAACTGCCGCCCAATCTCTCGGCACCGGATATGACGATTTCGTGGTCCACACTGGTTCGCACCGAACCGTCGGCACGTGCGCTCATTTAGGCGACGAACGACGAGTCTTTACTCGAGAAGCGCGCCTGCCTCGACTGTCACACGCGTGAACTCTTACACTGCAGCTTTTATTATTACGAACGAACGAAAAAGAAACCTCGACCGCGCCCGCCACCTTCGTCCCCCGCGCGTCTCGACTCAGCTCCCCCATCCCTTCACGCGGCGTCCCGTCACTCACTCGCGCCGCGCCTCTCCATCGTCATCATCATCACCGAAATATAAATTCTGACTTTACCCAAAAATCAGCGAGCGGGCGCGCCCTTACCCATCTTCGCCTTGGTCGCCATGATCTTGTCCATGACGTCCTCGACCACCTTGTCCGGGGTGGACGCGCCGGAGGTCACGCCGATGGTGATCTTACCGGCGGGGAGCCAGTCCTTGGTCTCCACCAGTTCTCCGTGCGACAGCCGGTGCGTGATCGTGTTGCTCTCATCGTCCAGCCTCTCGAATGTATCGACCCAGAACGACGGGATGGACGCATCCTCGCTGATCTCCTGTAGGTGTTCGGTGTTCGAGGAGTTGAACCCCCCGACGACGAGCATCATGTCCGGCTTGTCGTCCACGAGCTTGTACATGGCATCCTGGCGCTCCTGCGTGGCGTCGCAGATGGTATCCATGACCATGTAGTGGTCGTTGAGCTTGTCCACGCCGTGCTTCTGCATCATCGTCTTCTCGAGGAGCTTACCGAGCGCTTCCGTCTCGCCCTTGAGCATGGTGGTCTGGTTCGCGATACCGAGCGCCTCCAGGTCGACGTCCGGGTCGAATCCCTCGGAGTAGGCGTTCTTGAACTTCTCGAGAAACTCCGCTCGGTCGCCGCCGTTTAACACGTAGTCGCAGACGTAGTTGCCCTCCTTCATGTCTTTAACCACGAGGTACGTCTTGGCGAACGACGCGGTGGCGATGGTCTCCTCGTGCGCCCACTTACCGTGGATGATGGACGTGAACTCCTTGCGCGTGTGCGCATCCACCGCGTTCCACACTTTACTCACCCACGGGCACGTCGTGTCCACGATGTTCACACCCTTATCGTTGAGCAGCTTCATCTCGTGCACGGACGCGCCGAACGCGGGGAGGATGACCACCTCGCCCTCCTGGCACCCGCTGAAGTCTTTCCCGGCCTCGGTCTCCTCGATGAACTGAACGCCCATCTCGCCGAGGCGGTCGTTGACGGTCGGGTTGTGGATGATCTCGTTGGTGATCCAGAGGTTGGAATCCGGGAACTGCTTGCGCGCTTCGTACGCCATCTGCACCGCGCGCTCGACGCCCCAGCAGAAGCCGTAGGA
>Ga0302114_10000908_pt1 | contig 20053 bp, 25 predicted proteins | sample AG5_Surface_MG_FD_203107 | JGI IMG/M metagenome (GOLD analysis project Ga0302114, IMG submission 203107) | Marine microbial communities from Western Arctic Ocean, Canada - AG5_Surface | ecosystem: Environmental > Aquatic > Marine > Oceanic | place: Canada: Western Arctic Ocean | collected...
GCCTTGTTCGGCGGCCTCAGTGATAAGATTACGAATCTTCGTGGAGGCGGAGGCAACAACGACATCATCTACAACAACGTATCAATAGCCTACTGCCCGGGCTGCGGCTGGCTCCATCGAGCACAGTGGTACGCCACTGAGCTTCTCCTCACGTTCAACGAGCGTCCCGTTCGAAAGAACCTCCCTGCCCTCCTTCACTCTTGCACTCTCCTCCCCTCCTCAATTTCCGGCACGTTCGTCATCACCCTCAACGATGATGTCGTTTGGCATCGTGAGGCAGACGATGGATTTCCAGAGTTGAAGGAGTTGAAGAATCGGATGCGCGATTTGCTGGACCCCAGAGTGGATTTGGGGCATTCTGAGTTACGAGGTGGGGGTGCAGTCGGTCCCTTCATTCCCTCCACCTTTCGGCCAAAGCCCCTTCTCACCAACAACCACCTCCAAACGATTGTGGGCGCGCTCTTTAGGCGAACGCCTCCCAATTTTTCTTGGGACGACCGAATTTGTGTTCCCACCCCGGACGGCGATGCTTTCTCTGTAGACATTGCATATGCACCCACACCCACACCCGCGCACAACGACCTCATTGTTGTCATGCTCCACGGCCTTGAGAGCAACTCCGATTCCCCCCTAGTGAAGAGCATGGTGAGTGAGCGAAGTGAGCCTTGATGCAGACTCGAGCGATAAATCCTGCGAAATGGCTAATCCACTACAAAACTAACCCCCTCATTATTTTGTATTCTTTTGCGTTCTTTTGACTCGCTCGTTTTGCGCTTGCTTCAGGGTGCTCAATTTCTGTCCGTCTCGAAAGCAACTTCGGTCCACTGCGTGAATTTTCGCGGTTGCGACGGACTTCCGAACAAAACGCCAGGGGCCTACCACTTGGGCTTCTTCAAGGATTTGGAGCTCTACCTGAGTATTATCAACGACGAACACCCCAATTCGAAGATATTTCTCTCGGGGTTTTCGCTTGGGGCCAACGCTGTGCTTAAATTCCTCGGCCAGAACAATAACGACGTGTCGGGCTCAATTAAAAATATAATCGGGGCGGCGGTTACTTGCGTCCCGTTTGACAGTGCGATGTGCCAGCCCAAGCTTGATGCAGACGGATTCAACAAAATCATATACAGGTGAGCGAGCGAACCGAGCGAGCCTTTTGTTACTGGTGATTGATTTTTTCCCCTTTTTGGACCGTCCCTGAACAACACCCTCGCACAAAAAGATGCGCCTGGCCGAACCCGCCGCCGTGTTCAAATATGGGCGTCTAAAACCTCCATACGATGAAGTTAAACCCGATTCAGTGATTCGCCTTTTTTTTCCTTTTTTGTGTTTTCACATTGGCGTGCACATGACCCTGATCTGGACCTTCCCTGAACAACACCCTTGCACAAAAAAACTAAGCTGACCCACCCAATTCGTTTGGCTCGGCGGCAGCAACAATTTTCTGATGACTCTTAAGAAAAAGGCAAGGGAGCAGCGAGATCGCAATATTTTGCCCTCTTCTGTGGATTTTGCGCGGCTCGAAAAGGCAACGACTATTGGCGAGTTCGACGACGAATTCATTGCTCCAATTTACAACTTCGCCGATCGTTGGGATTATTATAAAAAAACTTCATGTGGCCCAACTCTCTCATCAATCACCGTCCCTTTCTACGTGATCAACTCCCTCGACGATCCTTTCTTCGATCCTGCCTGCTACGTAAAGGCCACTTCCGTCGGCTCTAACCTCATGTCAACGAACTACCCCCCAAACGGTGGCCATTGCGGTTTTATATTTGATGAGGTCCATGGAGACCAGTGGCAAACGATTGAGTTGGGCCGTTTCGCAGCGCATACGTATGAAAACCAAATTAGTAGTTAATGTAAAAATCAACTCATTGCCCCCCCTTAACTGTTTGTATTCTCCTCATGATTATGCTGCTGACCTCCTTCAAAAAATCCGTCTCTTCCTCCCCAAGCAAATCCCCCTTCCCTTTATAAACCAAAAAACCCTGCCCGGAATTGCTCTCCTTCTCCTCCTCCCCAAAGCCAACAATTTCAAGAACCTCTCTTCCGTTTCGAACGTCCCCCTCCTGCTCCTCGGCCCCTTCCCCCAATATTTCAGCCAGATTGTTTTCGTTGAAATACACGAACACTGCATTGTGCCATAATAAAAACGAATTGAAATTGATTGAAATAATAAATTATATAACATAAATATATATATTAGTTTACTAGTGGCTCGTATATATATATATATATATATATTATTTCTCGTCTTCATCGTCGGCTCTACAGCCCGCTTCGCGACCTTCGCTCACCTTGCTCCAAACCCTTCCACCCCTCTCCGCCGATCTTCACCCTCCTGTACCTCTTCACCCTCGGGTGTCCGACGAGGTTGGACACGAACAGGTACAGAGACTGGAGGGCGAGGAGGAGGTGCTTTTTATGGTGGAAGGAGATGTCGGGGTCGGAAGTGGAAGTGGGAGAGAGGTAAAATGGGGGGCGGAGGGTGATTACGTTGGAGAGCTTTGTGAGTTGGGCCGAGTAGTCCATATTCATTTCTATTTGTGAATTCGGTGAAGGCTGTGAATTCGGTGAATTCGGTGAAGGCGGTGAATTCGGTGAAGGCGACACGGGAGTAGACCTCTTTGTATCGTTTTCGTAATCATTTCCATGGGTAGTGTCAACACAAATCCTCGCCTCCGCAGCCGCCAGCGCCAAGCTCAAATCCTGCACCTTCCGCTCTAACCCGTCAATCCTCTCTTCTGTTCTCCGCTCGTTGCCGCTCCTCAGCCCGGCCATCACGCCGGACAGCTCCGCCGTCTCGGCAGATTCGGCTGGGGGAGGAGAGGTAGATTTGGGTCGGGCGTTCATCCAGTTGAAGAGGGTAATTGCGAAGGTTATTATTGTGGCTTTTTGGAGGGTGGGGACGAGGGGAGGGAGGCGGAATGGAAGTGGAGGTGGTGGAGAAGGGGAGTCATCCAATGCCAATTTGTCAAAATCCAAATGCATTTGGCTTTCCTCATCCAAATCCTTCTCCTTCTCCTTCTCTTTCAACTGCTGGCTCTCTCTGTGCTCGGTGATTGCTTGCTCCACGAGGCTGGGTTCTATGTTCTTCTCCTCCGTTAAGAATTTGCTGATAGCGTGGGTGGACGTTTGCTCCAGGGAGGGGTGAGATAAAAAGTTCAAAATTTTGGCTTTTTTATCATCATCCACACACAATATTTTGTGCTTCGGTTGTGGGGGGGTGGGTGGTTGGGCAGTGGAGTATGGATTCATTACGTCTTGTATTGTGGCGTTCTTTTTTACCTTTTTTAAATCAAACCATTTTCTAAGACAGCAAACCAACACAGCCGATTCACTATTGATAATTAATTAATGTTGCTTGTGCTCTTCATCAACATGATTGTATTCGGCGAAACACTCAGACCTAGATTCACTAATCGTCGAGACTTCTTTGTCGTTCCAGTGATGGCAGTGGGGACAGTGGTTCAACAACCAACAAACGCTTTTCAATCCTCTTTTCCTGTCGACCTCCAGTCGACAGATACCAAACCACGCCCCTCTTCCCGAAAATCGAAGCAGGAAGTCAATCAGGAAGTGATGGGCCGACTCAGTTCCCACCCCTTCCAATTTACGACCAATTTAGACATCTACAGCTCCCTCGCCTTCACCCTCGGCCTGTACCTCCTCGCAGGTTCGCGATCTTCTCCTCTTTTGACCGGTTTTGCCAATCTTTTGTACGATCCAAACGAACCGGACGGGTCTGGCGACTGGGTGAAGGACCGCAACGAAGGTCTGTTCAGCGACCCGCCGCTCCCCTTCCTAGCAGCTGTCCTGTCCCTGTTCTCAGTTATTGGTCTCCTCACCGATAAAATTGTTCTTCTAGCGACATCCGCGGATGCTGCTGTCACTTTGCAGTTTGCGGTTTTGATGATAATTGCGGGAGGATTTTTGGAGATCGGGAGAATTGCCACGAAGGAGAAAGCACTCACACGCTCCGAAGACGAGCGAGAAACGACATTGGCAAACGAGTTTGCTACTTTCGCTTCTGAAAAACTGCAGTTTTCAGGCTCCACCCACAAGACTGATGTCACTCGAGCATTCCGACTGTACTACGGAAAGTACCGAACAATCCTGTTTGACCCGGACGACCCAACCGATCCGGTTACAGATGTCGAGATTGAGCGACTTTTGAAGAGCTGGGCGCGGACAAAGAATGTTTCGAGTTCTGGTGCTGGCTTCTACAAGCAGCTTAGCGTGCTTCCTTCCCGCGGTTAAATTTTAGATTGTACGTAGGTTGCACAATCTTTCGGCAATTTCTATTAAATTTTATTTATTTGCGAGGCGGCTCATACACCCATCCATTCACACTCAAGCCATAATCGCTCACACCCTCCTTGAACCACATCTTCAGCTCGTGTTCAGCGGCCTCGGGACAGTCGCTTCCGTGGCAGATATTCCTCCCAAGGTCAATCGAGTAGTCTCCCCGAATACTTCCCGGCTTGGAAGCAAGAGGCTGAGTCTCTCCAAGCATCTGCCTTCCTTGTTTAATAATATCTTTTCCTTCCCAACACATACACACAATTGGCCCAGACGAGAAAAATTTGGTGAGTCCCGGGAAGAAGGGCTTCTTGCTCAAGTCCGCGTAGTGCTCTTCGGCCATTTCCAACGTCGGCCAAACCATCTTCAAGCCAACCAACTTGTAACCACGCTTTTCGAAACGAGCAATGATGTCGCCGATCAAACCCCTCTGAACTCCGTCCGGTTTCACCGCCAAGAAGGTCCTCTCTTGGCTTGTTCCAGGCCATCCCTGGACCGGAAGGTGCTCGTGGTCGTGGTGGCAGAGAGCAATGCTGTTGAGCTGCTCATTCTTTGTCAGAACCACTGCAGCAGTTGACACCAAAGCAAAGGTTGAGAGGGCAAAGAGGTTTGATGTTTGATATGGGATGGCTGTTCGGCTGGCCACTGCAACAGCAGGGCGAAGAAGTCGTGCGGTTTGACGGAACATTTATGTGTGTTTGTTGTTCAATCTCTCTGAGCTACCTGAGGTGCTGAGGCCAAAATTTGGAAATAATAAACCTAAGATGCTTTCGCACTTTCGAGCTTGTGACATGGTGTAAGCACCCAAGGTTTGTCATAACTAAAACCATTGGCCAATATTAAACATGGCTTCTTCCCTCCAAGCTTTCAAATTCGACTCAGCAACAACACCCCCAACACTGTTTGTCCTCGATCAATTACTCCTCCCACACAGAAAGAGTTATATCAAAATCCAAACCGTAGAGGACGCCTTCACAGCCATCACCAGCATGAACGTTCGCGGAGCTCCGTTGATAGCGTTAACATCTGTCCTAGCCCTCGCTGTGGACATCTCCTCCTCCCCTGCCACCCACCAATCCATTCTTGAAAAAATTACCTTTCTCAAATCATCCCGGCCCACCGCTGTCAACCTATCCAACGCACTGAATCCTCTCCTCGCTTCTTCCACTTCAACCACAAATACAAATACAAATATAATAGATGCGAGCGACGACTCTGCCACGTTAGTTGCCAAAATCATTGCCTACTCCAAATTTCTTCTTTCCTCCGACCTCCAGACCAACCTAAATCTATCGGAACACGGCGCATCTGCCTTGAAGAGACTCCACCCCTCCACTCCAAACAAGAAATATAACGTTGTAACGATTTGCAATACAGGGTCACTCGCAACGTCGGGCCACGGAACCGCGCTTGGCGTGATTCGTACGCTCCATAAATCCGACAACCTCAATTCCCTCCTTATACCGGAGACTCGGCCGTACAACCAAGGCTCCCGGTTAACCGCCTTCGAGGCTGTAGGTGAGCGAGTGGAGCGGAGTGGAGTGCGGAGTAGAGCAAAACGAGCGAATTGTTGGAAGTTTTTGAGGTGTCGGCTTTCCGCTGCGCTCGGCTTTCCGCTGCGCTTGGCTTTCCGCTGCGCTCGGCTGATGGACACAGCTCCCTCGCTACGATCGGTTCGCAAAACGAAAACGCTCTCTAACCCACTCAAACCCACTCCATTTTCAGAGGACGGATTCGGGCATCTAAGCACCCTCTGCTGCGACTCGGCGGTAGCAGCTTTCATGAGTAAGGTTAAGGTCGATGCGGCATTTGTCGGAGCGGATCGAGTGGTTGCGAACGGCGACACGGCAAACAAGATTGGCACGTTTCAGTTGGCGATTACGTGCAAGCAGTTTGCCGTTCCGTTATTTGTGTGCTGCCCACTGTCGACAATTGACCTGGACACAGCAACGGGGGGCGGCATTGAGATTGAAGAGAGGAAGAGTCAGGAACTGTTGCTTGCCAGTAGCGCGCCGCGAGAGGGGGTGAGCTGCTTCAATCCGGCCTTTGATGTCACGCCAGGAAACTTGATTGCGGGAATTGTCACCGAGCACGGCGTAATTGAGAAGAACGAAAGCGGGTTGTTCGATGTGGGTTTGTTTGTTCATAAAAATAAGTAGAGTTCATCTAAGAGTAGTTTGGTTGGGTTGGTTTTTTTATTTAAAAACCAATTTATTTGGGAGTTTTTTGCGTTTGCGCCGGGCAGTCTCTCAAGAAATCTAATACTTCACTTGTGGGTCCGTCGCCAGCGCCGTTCTCCTGGATGCACCGGTTCAGGAAGTGCATCCCCTTGTGCAAAACCCGCAATTCTGCCTCAGTCGCCGCCACCCCCGTCGGCGCTTTGCACGTCTTCTTGTGCTTCTTCCAGGCTAGTTTTTGGCAGGATGTGGAGCAGTAGAACGTGCGTTTGCAACGTGCGCACGGTTTGGCGGGGAGGGAGCTGCAGACGTCGCATTTGCGGGTCGGCTTGAGGACGGCCTCAATTTCTACGAGCTCGGCCTTGTCGTACTTCATGTGCTTGATGAACTGACAGATGGTGTTGTAGGTGCCGTAGATCTCCTCGTCGACGAACTGTTTGGGGAGGTGTTGTCGGAGGAGGGTAGGGAAGGGGGTGGAGGAGATGTGGGTAGGGGCGAGGCTGAGGATGTTTCGGATCTCTCTGCACGCATTTTGGCCTTGGGCAAATCCAGCAAGACTAGCGTTTGCTGGCCAATTATCAAGCACAGTGCTAAGAGAAGGTGGGTTCCGATGGATCATTCGAAGAGCAAGAAACACGAGGGTGTCGCTGTATTCCTGGCTATGCATGGCAAGTTGTCGAAGAAGATCAGAATTGTGGAATTTGAGCACTTCACGCACCAACTCGTCATCGTGCTCATCGATCCACTTGTGACAGTCTGCATACGATCGTGATTGGATCCACCCATACATCTCACTCTTCCAATAAACCACTGGTGCGTACAAGCGGGCCATCCCCTTCCAACCCAACGAACGAGCTTCCTCGGGAGTGATGGAGAACAAGCCGATGATCTCAGCACAGGCTCCACTCCTACGGGCAATGTCGAGGGGAGTTTCGCCTTTATTGTCTCGTGTGGCGAGGGCCTCTAGATTGAATTCAATCGACTGCACGCCCACAGCGGCAAGAGTATGTGTGTGTGTCTGAGCTTTCGCTGCCATCCAATGATGTGGCAGTCGTCCATGCTCATCTCTCTCCTTGTACTTTCTCATCAGCAAATCTAAGTCGCTATCTGGGTGACGCATGGCTCTGTCTACCGCGGGCCAATCACGCTTCTTGAGCCACTTGTGGTGCTCATTGGAAAACATGGGTTATAATAAAGAAAAAAGGAATGTTTGGAGCGTGTTGGAAGGGGGGCAAGGGTCTGGGCCAAATTTGAGTATATTTGCACGATTTGAGAAGTTTCATCGAAAGCTTCACAACAATCAACATTGTTCATCCATTCCATTCCTATTAACTATACTAAAAACTAAAGGATTTTGATGTCCTTGCCACAACACGAATCGTCGTCCCGTACTCCAGTCCAACAACAAATCCTTCCTGTGATTTGGAAATTTGCGAAGGATCTGAATTACGAGCCGCCGTCCTCTTCCCCTTCCTCCTCAACCCCTCTCCCCTCCACAACCACCAGCCGCTTCTGCTCCTGGTGCGCCAAACCCCTCGCCCAAACTCCCCTAACTTGCTCCCGTTGCAAGGTCTCCACATACTGCCCCACCCCCCCCTCCTCAACCAAGAACCCCTGCCAGCTCAGCGACTACAAGCGTGGCGGCCACAAGGCCAACTGTCCCGCCCTGAGCGAGATGACTGTCGTCACCTCCAGCACCGGCCACGTGCTGACCAAGTTCAAGGAGCGGGAGGTTGACGATAGCGAAGGCAGCAGCAGCAGCAGTGCTGAGGATGAGGTGATCGCCGATCCGCTGTTGAGGCTCGTGTGCGAGAACGTTACAACGAAGATTCTGATGAAGATTCGGATGTACATGTGCCCGTTTCACGTTTGCAATCAGACACAAATGTCGATATTGATAAAGGGAGAGGGAGAGGGAGAGGAGGCTCCATTTCCAGCTTCACCCGTCAGAGGATTCGTATTTCTGCAGAGCGTCGAAACTGCCGCGACCCTCACCCTCCCATCCTCCCACGGGGGGCTATCGACCTCCCACGGCTTCACAACAACGACGAACTTCGACGCTGCCAGGCCAACCGGCGCCCGCGAGCCCCGCATGGTCAACCTAACCTGGCTGACCCTGGTAGAGTTCGACAAGGAGGTCATCACCACCACCTCCTCGTTCGAGCTGGCGATCCTCCGTGATCAGCTTAAGCTCGCGGTTGAAAAGTACGATTTAGAGAAGGAGTGCGTAGTGTTGTGCAGGTTTAGGTGCGGGTTTCTGGCCTTGGGAGTGGAAAAACTTGTGCCGGATTTTGGGGTTTGTCTGGAGGTGGGGAAGGATTACGTGGGGCGGGCGGAGGTGGGGTTGGAGTTGGATTAACCAGAAAATTAGATAAAAGATTAAAAGGGAAGTATTTGTTCATAGACCTGATTTAAAGCCTGCCTTTATCGAGAGAAAAAGGATTAGGAAGTGGGCCGCGTTCTCTAGGGTGGCTGACAGCACGAATCCTGGGATGCGTTTCTTTGTGTCGCGGCTGTAACCGACGGTGAATAAGATCCTGCTCATGCCAATGAGGGTGGCGAGTATGAATCCAGAAGCGCCAATCGCGAACGCTATAAGCAGTACTTCAGCCTGCATGACGATTAGCGGTCCTTCGGTCCAGTTATGGAGGCCACGTTGAGCGCGGTTCCACTCGCCGTTCTTCCCAGTGTTATCAAGGACGACGACACAGTCTCCCTCGACAGTTCTGTACACGTGCTCGTCCGGAATTTTTATGTCCGAAAGTTTCCTTGCCATTGAGGCAACTTTGGAGTTTAGCTTCAGCATCACAACAATTGTGAACAACGATAAGCCCATCCACCCAAAATTGTATAACTTTCCCATTCCCTCAAGTCTAATGACGTTAGCATCAGTGTCAGTGCTGTGCCAGCAAATCAACCCTATTCCAACTGCCCCAAGGTGAGTAACAAGTATGTAAACTATCATCATGGCAGGGGAAATCTTCTTGGGAGGTTCCATATTCATTTCGGTCATGGTCATGGATCTGGTTGTAACTGGAACTGATTAGGAATGTTCCTTCAAAATGAGACATGCAAAAAGCGAATCATGTCAAAAACTCCAAATCAAGACCCGCACGTTTGAAATGAGCTGTCAAACAATGTGCGTGTGTACGTTACGTTCTTATTATGACACACGGGAACGCTTTTTAACCCGGTCATTTCTCACAACTCACTTCGACGTCAAATAATTTTATGCTGACATCCATCCATGAAACCCACTCACCCTTCCCTCCACCCACACCCACGCGCACCAACAGCACCTTGACCAAGCTCATTCCCTCTGGGTTGCCAACCCAAGAGCACTTTGAAATAGTGACAACCGACATGTCTAACAAAAAGTGCGAGAAAGATGAAGACTTGCTCCTCTCAGTCATTTGCATGTCTGCCGACCCCTACTTGAGAAGCGGCTGCAAAACCGGCGAGATCCCCCGCCCCATGAGTGGTTTCGTTGTTGGCAAGATAATCGAGTCAAAGAATAAAGCGTGGCCGGTGGGTTCGTTCATGGGCGCTGCGCTGCCCTTCAGCTCCCTTCAGCTCCTCAACTCTGAGATCTTGGCCAAAACGATTTCTTGGAACCTTACCGAGTACGTCACCGAGGAAACTGCAACTCTCGGTCTCGGCGTTCTTGGCATGCCCGGAGCGACCGCCTACGGGGGGTTCATCGACGTTCTTCGTCCCAAGAAGGGAGAAACGATTTTTGTTTCATCTGCTGCAGGAGCTGTTGGGAGCATGGTCGGCCAGCTGGCGAAGAACATTTACGATTGCCACGTGATTGGCTCGTGCGGTGGAGCGGAGAAGAACAAGCTGATCAAGGAAAAGTTTGGCTTCGACGGCGCGATCGACTACAAAGCTGTTACGGGGGGAGCGGAGGAGCTAGCAAAGAAAATAAAGGAGAGCAGCGCGGCTGGCATCGACATGTACTTCGAGAACGTTGGGGGGATGCACTTTGAAGCGGCAATGGCTTGCTTGAAGGCGCACGGAAGAGTTGCTATTTGCGGTTGCATTAGCAGGTACAACGATGCAAGCGGGGCAGCACCTCTGAACAAGATTGACATTTCGCAGATGATCTACAGCTTCCAGCGAATTGAAGGTTTCGTCTGCATGCCGTGGCTGGGCGGGGCAAAGGGGGCGTTCCTTAAAGAGATGAGCGCGTGGCACAAGCAGGGGAAGGTGGGGTGCGAACAGTGCATTTTCGAAGGAATTGAGACGTGGCCCGATGCATTCCAGAGTCTGTTCATGGGGGCGAACCTCGGTAAGGTTTGCATTAAGATGTAATATTGTAAATAGAGAAATAAAGAGCAGATCACGATTACAAATCCTCCAGCCGCTTCACAATCTGAAAATTGGCCCATAAACCTATTAGCCCGCCAACAATCGCTAGCCACACTCCTTCGTGCGTCTCCAGCCCGAGCACCATGTACTGCCCCCCATCGACTTCGTTGTAGCCCATATTGCGGCTCATGTTCCCGGCCAACTTGCTCATCTGGCCCTGAAGCGAAAGCGCGCCCATCCCCAGCAGCTCCAAGCTTGCCCACTCGTTGCACAGACCTATTGCACCAGCTAGAAACTTTCCCCTGCGCCGAACGAAGCGAGATTGAGCGCATTTTTAATGAAGGACGAGCGAAACGACGAAGTGAAGCAATGAGCCAATTTTTGTTGGGTTTTTTTTTTGGGAAAAGTGCTCCTCACTCACTCACCTTTTGCACATTACGCACAGACCGCCGAGTAGGGGCACCAAGCTGTTGACGGCGCCAAGAATGACGCAAAAACCGAACGTGAGCTCTGCAATTAAGCTGCGCCGAGCAAAATGAAGCGAGGCGCATTTTTAAAGCAAGAAGGATAGTTTAGTGGTGGACGTAGCCATAATGTCTGTAGCTTTTTCGCGTGATTCATCGCGAGTATGCTCGTCTTCCTCAAGGCTCGCTCGCTTCGCTCGCTCGCCTACGTTCCAGGGATGAATCTCCGTTTATTCCTAATCTGGCGCCGTCAATCAATTGCCACAAATCGTATTTGTCGCTGCCCGTATCTAGGATCAGCGGGTCGGTTCCGCTGATTTCAGGAAATCTCATCTGTACCGTGTAAGTTCGCGTTATCCACGGGCTAACCAAAGAGCCGAAGACGCAAATTGGCGTCAAAATAACCCCCCCGAGTATTGACCATTTGCTCCCCACTACTTGCTTTCTAGTGTCGTTTTTTGGGTCGAGTGGCGGTACAATTCCATCGACGTGGACCTTGTTGGTGGAAATTGACGGCGGAAAAACGTGGATCAGCAGTGACGTCAGCACCCGGCTTAAAATTAGCCCGATTATCACCACCAGCGTCCCGATGGCAGGCGTGGTTGTGATGTGACCCACTTCCGGAGCTACGCCTTCAACAACAACGATTGAAAGCGGGAAGTTCAACAGTGTGACGATTATGCAAACAATAGCAATGTCCAGGAACGCGCTTTTGCCACTAACGCCGAGAAATTTCAAGTAGTTCAGCTCTTGCTGGGGCGAATACGAGCCGCCGACAGCCTGTATGGTGAGGATTTGCTTGAGGAAGGGCCAAATTCCCGAGAACACAAGCATCAATGCTGCCAGAAACTCGCTACCGCCGTCCCATAGCTCGCCGACGCCTGCCCATGGATTGAGTGAGTGGGTTTCGTGGTTTAATTATGGTGGTTCAGGGGGGATGCGAGCAAAGCGAGCCAGCAACACCATACACCATACACCATAACAGTTTACACTCGCTCACCTCCGTAAAAATCGTACTCTAACTCCGTCCCTTCGACCACGCCCACCTTGTAGGAAACGGCGAACGACTTGCAGGCCTGCCCGAAAATTAGCACACCTGAAATTGTTATAGCACTAATGCAGGCCACGATCGATCTGCTGGCGCGATCGGTGGTCTGATTTTTGTTTCTTGTGCAGAATCCTAGGATGGTAAAACCGAAAAAGAAAAGAAAAACTAGGGGTGCAGCAATCAAGATCCAATCGCTGAAAAGCGGTGGCTCAGCCGGAAGAATGGGTGCCTCGGAAGGCGCAGATGTGGGTGTTGAAGATGGCATTTCACTTGGCGCGGACGAGATTGAGGGCTCTGATGTACCAATTATTGGCATTGGGGAAGGCATTAGGGACGGTGCAGCACTGGGCTGGTTGGTGCCCCAACAACCACAGGTGTAATCACAAAAACCCGGGTTGCTACAAGTTGGGCACATTCCTTGAACAACACCTTCTACTTCTGTGCCATCACCATAGCAAGCGACAGGTTGCCCGAGATCGTTTAATCCATAAGTGTCTAATTGGGTTTGGCAAAACGCTGAAGGGAGGTTGTCGTTGAACATGTATGATGATGATGTGTTCTTCTTCCGAGTTCAAGAAGTTGGGTTAAATTGCGGTTGGGTTGGGGTAGAAATTGGTAGTCTTCGCAAAGGAAATTTTAAAAAATGATTATCTTTGAAAATCGTCACATCGTGAATGAGATGCATGCCTCCCGAAATACTTAATGCCGAAGTGCATTTTTTGCATTGCTGGTACCCTTCATTTCATCTCCTTCTCAGCCCTCTAGAACTTCTTGCCATGACTCTCCAAGGAGGCGACAATCGCTGGTGGACAGGCTCCGCAGTAAGTGTTTTTTTTGTTCATGCTTTCCAAGTAAAACAATTACTACTTTACCACTACTCTATTGAACATCGCTAACCCAATTCATCCCACTCGCTTCCATCATCCCATCATCCCCACATCATCATACATCCCGGCAGCCTTTCGACAGCAATGAGCTTCCGAGCATCCAACACACGACATTGTATGAGTTCCAAAGGGGTCGATTCCCCCCCCCCTCTCCCTCTCCGGACGATCCATCTCTCTCGATAGAACACGAAGTCAATACAACAGAATTAAAAGAGTATGTATGTGACATGGGTGCAACTTACAAATACGTCGACTACTATCCAGTTTGCACCTTCCCTTACATCAACAAGGGTTGGTTCAAGGATGGGGAAAATGGCGAGACCGGCAAGGACTATTGGAGCGATGTTGAACCGAATGACTGTTCTTTGCTGATGCACGATGCGTTTGGCAAGGGTTTCAACGAGTATGACAGACTCTGCCTCTGGTACGCCATTATCTCTGTAATCCCCGCCTTGGTGTCTATCTTCTTTTTGCGTGTCATCAACACTGATAAACCCAAAAAAGACAGGAAGAAGGGGATGTGGTACTTGATACCAAGCAAGCCGAATTTGGTTGAGAAAATGCTGTTTTTGAACATCATCTACAGTTTCTCGATGTGCATCTTCTGTGTCGACATTCACGGGTTTGCAGGCAGGGTGCCGCTCTACTCGAACTTTTTGGTGAGCCGAACAACAACCATTGGGGTCATGGCTGCTGTGCCAATTCACCTTAGCATTCTGTTGGTCACCGCGTGGATCACTCTGATCGACGGGGGGAAGAATAAGCGAACTCCAAGGTGGGCCAAGTGGCTGGGGATAATTGAGACTGTGGTGGTTTATTGCAACGAGATTGGCTCTGCGCAGCTAGAGTTTTTGACTGGTGACGCGACCAACTACAACTACGCGATGAACAACATGGTCACGTTCTTCAAGTATTGTTTTGCGTTTCAGCAGGTGAGGGTTCTACTTCGTCCTCTCGCTTCGCTCTTTGCAAGAACTAACCCCAAATCCCGCATCACACTCACGCGCAGCACGTCATTTACTTCGTACTATGCTTCATCTACGGGTCCAGAATCGCTAAGCAGCTAAAAGGTGCTAAGGACAAGCCGGAATCCGCAGAACTAAAGAAGATCAAGAAATTCATGCGGTCGTTCCTAGTCCTCTACGGCTTCTCAATTTTGTGGAGGTTTGGCTCCATATCCTCCGGGAAGTGCGTCTTCACCGATGAGAAGTGCAAGGTGAACAACGCGGGAATTCCACCTTGCGAAACGGTCAAGCAATGGTGGATCATTGGAATGTACTGGGCTTGCGCCTACAGCGTCATTTATGTGAACCAGCCCGGTAAAAAGAAGTACACCACCCGGCTCATGGAGAGCGTGAAAAGCACGTTGGGCTCAACTTCCGGAAAGAGTAGAAAGAGCACCGGGGCTACCTCCAAAAGCGGCAAAACAACGGGTAAATCGAGCACTAAGGGCGGGAGCTCGACAAACGGCGGCGGAAGCAGCACAGAAAGCGGAAGTAGCGGAAGTAGCGGAAGTAGCGAAAACGGGAGCAGCGGGACAGAAATGAGCGAAATGAGTGGTGCGAGCAGCATGGCCAGCAGCATGGCAATGGACAGCGAGTTTGGGAGCGATGCCAGTCAGATGTCTGCTTTCGAGAGCGTTGCGGATGATGGGGGGGAGGTAGAGGAGATGGGGGGGAATAAAAATTCCTCCAAGGTTGTTCCTGCATCGTGATTTCATGTTCGTGTTAACAGAAAGCAATTTTTACATAAATCTTTAAATTTAAAAGTCTACACCTCCACCGTCCACCCCTCCACCTTCTTCTCGCCGTAGTAGATGCTGTTAATCTCCTCCCACAATCGCAGGCACAACGGTCCGGTGGCCTCTATTTCCAAATCCTCCCCATCGTAGTGAATGCACTCGACCGGGGCGACCACAGCAGCAGTTCCGGCGCCGAACGCTTCCAGCAGCCGTCCTTCCTTCACCGCATTCCTAATCTCGGGCATCGTCACGAACCTGAGCGAGCCAAAGAATTGAGAATAGTGTTAGCTAGTAGTCGCTCGTATTCTCATCTTCATCAAGGCTGGCTCGCTTTGCTCACCTCTCGCTGACGTCAAACTCCCCCCAGTCGCTCGCGAGCTGGAGCAAGCTCCTCCTCGTAACTCCGGGCAAAATGTCCCCTCGGGTGAGAGGGGCAGTAACGAGCTCCTTCCTCCCGGTCTCCTTGTTCACCCAGAAGAAAAACAGGTTCATCGCGCCACACTCAGTGACGCTGTCGTCCTCTCCGAACATCCAAAGCACCTGGTGGTAGCCCTTGTTCATCGCGTCCTTGGCCGGTTTGATTGTGGTTGCGTAGTTTCCTGAATGGGGGTTTGGGTTAGGTTAGGTTAGGTTAGGTTAGGTTAGGTTAGGTTAGGTTAGGTTAGGTTAGGTTTGGTTAGGTTAGGTTAGGTTAGGTTTAGTTTGTGTTAGTAGTGCCCTCAAAACCCACCTCCAACCTTGCAATTTCCCGTCCCCCCGGGCCAAGCCCTAACGTTAACACTGTCGGCATACAGTCGCACGGGATTGAAGCCCGTGGGGTAGTAGGGGCCAACGGGGCAAGTGATCACGAACATCTTGATCGCCTGAGCGTCTCCAACTCCAAGCCAAGGGTGGGTGGCAATTGCAGTCGGGCGAAGGTACAGGGAGTAGCCATCGCCCTCCGGGACCCAGTTGGAGTCTATTCTAATTAGTTCCTGTATTGTATGTTGTGGGTTGGGGAAAGGGGGGGGGGGTGTTAGATTTGCGATAAATGATAGGTGAAGGTGGCACATAATCCAATCTCACCTTGATGCAGTCGACAAAAGCGTCGCCATCAAAGGAGGGCATCTGCAGCCTTGCCATGGAGTCATTCATGCGCGCCATGTTGCAGTCGGGCCGGAAGAGCGAAATCTTGGACGGGTCGGCCTTCGACCTATAAAGTAAGAGCAAGAGTAAGAGCAAGAGCAAGAGCAAGAGCAAGAGCAAGAGCAAGAGCAAGAGCAAGAGCAAGAGCAAGAGCAAGAGCAAGAGCAAGAGCAAGAGCAAGAGCAAGAGCAAGAGCAAGAGCAAGAGCAAGAGCAAAACGAGTGAAGCGAGCCAAATGAATATGAATACGAGTACGAATACGAATATGAATATGAATACGAGTACGAATACGAATTGAGTGGAATAACGTTAGTGCGAATCAGTAAGCCGAGCCCCCCCTCCACAACCCAACTAATCCCCACACATCAAGAAATACCTTGTCTTCCTCAAACCTCCCTACCCCCACTCACCTGTATGCCTTCATGCCCTCAAAGCACTGCAGACCATAATGCAGCCCGGAAGAAGCAGGCGAAATTGAGAGATTGTCGTAGGCGGAAATTGTAGGCTTCTCCCAACCGTGCTCGGCCGTCCAGTCTATTTGAAGCATGTGGTCGGAGAAGGTGGTGCCAAAGGTTAATTCTTCCTTCGGGCACATGGATTTAGGGGAGGGGGTTGGATCATATTTGATGTCTGCAGCTGCAAAGGTCGACGATGAGCGGAAGCGTGGGAAAAAATTCGAGGTTCTGCTAGATTTGGTGAGATAGCGGGCTAGTGAAATTCGAAGGGCCATACTGGTAAAAATGCGGATTTCCAAAATTCCCAAAATTTTCAGCCATGAAAAAAATCTGAAAATATCTCATAATTCATCAAGGTTAGTGCTAATGATCGTCCTTTTGTCATGTCCCAGCCCTCCGTCTGCCCCATACACCCCCCAATCCAAGCTTTTATAGCCACAACTGCATTGAGGTGGTCGTGGTCGTGGTCATCACAACTTTTGATATCTCACTTATACATCTCCTTGCCCAACTAACCCAACCACCACCCACCCCACCCTACCCCAGAAACTCCCTCCCCACAACTACATATATCATATATCATGTCTGAGCAACTTACTCTCCGAGGCACCCTAGAGGGCCACTCTGACTGGGTGACATCCATCGCAACCACCCCTGAAGACCCCAACATGATCCTTTCGTCCTCCCGTGACAAGTCCGTCCTCGTCTGGACCCTTACCCGCGAGTCCTCCTCCGGGTCGTACGCGTTCCCGCGCCGCTCCCTCAAAGGCCACTCCCACTTTGTGTCCGACGTGGTGATCTCCTCCGATGGGCAGTTTGCCCTGTCCGGTTCGTGGGACGGAACCCTCCGCCTCTGGGAGATTGGCTCCGGAAAGACCACCCGGCGCTTCGTGGGCCACTCCAAGGACGTTCTGTCCGTGGCCTTCTCGGCCGACAACAGGCAGATTGTCTCCGGCTCCCGCGACAAGACCATCAAGCTGTGGAACACCCTCGGAGAGTGCAAGTACACCATCAGTGAGGAGGGCCACACCGAGTGGGTGAGCTGCGTCAGGTTCTCCCCTTCCCAGAGCGTTCCTTTGATCGTCTCCGCCGGGTGGGACAAGCTCGTCAAGGTCTGGAGTTTGACCAACTGCAAGCTCCGCACCAACTTGGTTGGCCACGGAGGCTACCTCAACACCGTCACCGTCAGTCCTGATGGAAGTCTCTGCGCCAGTGGCGGCAAGGACGGAACTGCCATGCTCTGGGACTTGAACGAGGGCAAGAGGCTCTACAGCTTGGAGGCCGGGGACATCATCAACAGCTTGGTCTTCAGCCCCAACAGGTACTGGCTCTGCGCCGCCACCACCCAGGGCATCAAGATCTGGGACTTGGAGAGCAAGATCGTGGTGGATGAGCTCAGGCCCGAGTTCGTTCCTACGGGCAAGAACCAGACCGTCCCTTATGCTACCTGCTTGGCGTGGAGCAGTGATGGAAGCATCCTGTTTGCGGGTTACACTGACGGGCACATCCGTGCCTTCCATGTGAGCAACTAAATTATAACTCTAACTATAATAAGAAATAAATAAGAAAGACCAACTCAGGAAGAACACAAAACTATTGATTTTGTTATTGACTGTTGTATGCTACATAGCTACATAGCATATTGATGATTTTTTTACTAATTTTTGTTTATTTATGTTATAGTAAATTATTATTAGGCTCCAACTCAGCAATGCGTTGCCGCAACTCTTCAATCTCAACTCTTTGCTTGTCATTGACTGCCACCACTGCTTCCATGGCAGCGTCCTTTGCTACATTATTCTCCTCAAATCTAGCTCGCATGTACAAGATCAAACTTTCTGGGTCTCGCTTCCATCTTGTGGGGGTGATCTGGACGGGGAGATGGGTTGGGGACAGGAAGGAGAGGATCTCGGAGGTGACGTCGTAGCCGCCGTCGTGCACGCACTCGCCGAGTAGCCTCAGGACTTTCTCGAGGGGTGAGCTTGGTGTGTTTTCGTTTGGCTCCAAAAACGACACAAATTCCCACTTGTAGACGATGTGGAGAATGAGGTTGAGGATGGGGGTGAGGTTTGTGATTTGGTACTCACGGCAGGGGGTGATTCTAACCGTGTTGTCCATGTTGGCCGAAACAATGAAGTTGGAATCGGCCGTGATGGTGAGCTGGTTGGTGTCGAATTCCTGCTCGAACGTGTGCTTGAGCTCGAAAGTCTCAGCATCCCAGATCTTCATCGTTTTGTCGGGATAACCACCTGCACTCACAAGAACACGCCCGTTGGGGGAGTATGAGACGCTACGGACGGTATAGGTGTGAGCCTGGTCGATGCTCTTCACCAAGCTTCCATCGGCAGGGTTCCAAAAATTGATGGATTTATCCCAACTTCCCGAGCAAAGGAGTTTGCAGTAGGGAGAGAACGAGAGGGACCTGACCCAGCCGGTGTGGCCCTCCAACGTGTGCGCTAAGATGGCATTTCCCTCGTTGAAGCTGTAGAGGTTGATGAGCTTGTCTTCACTTCCAGTAGCCAGCTGCTTGCCGTCGGGGGAGAAGCACACTGCAAGAATCAAACCCGTGTGATCCTCAAGCACTTGCACTTTCGCCCACTTGCCACCCTCCCCCGGCTCCGACCAAATAATCACCTTTTCATCATGTCCACCAGAAGCAAAGTGGGAGCCTGATGGAGAGACGGTAACGCAATAAACGTCACCATCGTGTCCCTCCAACGTCTGGACCGACTCGAGGGAAGGGCTGAATACCTGTAAGAAACCTCCTTCATGTCTACTGCCACCATATCTACCGCCACAAGCCACAAGTGAGCCATTCGGAAGATAGCATAGACCACTGAATCTGCTTGGCTCGCTAAAAGCATATTGATATTCTACCTTGTTGGAGCTGGTTGAGTGGATGATGATTGACCCACTTCCACTACCCGATGCCACATGGCCGTTACTCCAAGATAACGACAGACAAAGCACATAATCATTATGCCCGTGGAGGAGCTGTTCATCCATCTTCACAGACTTAATTGAGATTGGATGGGAGGTGGGACGAGGGCCGAGGGGTGTGTATTTCTGGGCTAGTGGGGAAGAGAAAATAGAGTCGCTGCTTTTTGAAACCAAACAATATTAACAACCAAAAATTTATAGTTAACTTTTTGTGGCACTGCCCTCATGCTGTTCCTGCCCTCTCTCCTTCTCCTCCTCTCGAATTCTATAGACATCACCAAACTTGGGAAGCTTATATACTCCGAGCCGACTTATCCCTCTTCACTGGATTCAACTGAAGTCCACGAATACGACAACTTGAGGTCGTTGTCTTTCAAGAATCCAGAATTTCTCGATAATTCGGTCCAGTCTGTGGTGAAAATGCGTAACAACAACAATGCCGATCCAATGATCATTAGCACTGAATATCTGCGGACGATTATTGACGTTGCTATGCCCACCCTGACCCTCCTCTCCGCCACAGCACCACTCAAAATCGCTGTCCTCGGCATGGGGGGTGGTACGCTTCCTCACTATTTTTCCTCCCACCCCTCCCTTGAA
>Ga0302114_10000910_pt1 | contig 20043 bp, 15 predicted proteins | sample AG5_Surface_MG_FD_203107 | JGI IMG/M metagenome (GOLD analysis project Ga0302114, IMG submission 203107) | Marine microbial communities from Western Arctic Ocean, Canada - AG5_Surface | ecosystem: Environmental > Aquatic > Marine > Oceanic | place: Canada: Western Arctic Ocean | collected...
AGATCTTGCAGATCCTCAACGAGGCCGTGGCCAACGCCAAGGCTGTCATCGAGGCGCATCGGGACGCTTTCGAAGTCGCCTTTGACGAGCTCATCGCCGACGACGTCCTATCGGGGGAGAGGCTCGAGGAGATCCTGGCGGCGAACCCCCCGAGTGGCGACTTCCCGCGCAAGGGACCCGACACACCGTGCAAGACGCTCAAGTCCGAGGCTGAAGAGGCCAAGGAGGGCACGCGGGTGACTGGGAACAAGCGGGAGAAGATTGAGTACGCGGTGAAGAACTATTACCCGCAGATCACCGTCGAACCCGAGAACCTTCGCGACAGGAACGAAGGTTTGCCGAGGCCCGGCAAGGACTACAAGGACCTCACCCTCGGCGACTACGTCTCCACGCGGAAGCCGCAGGTTGAGCGCGAGCGGCTGGTTCCGATCGAGCCGTGGGGCGTGCAGGCGATCAAGGAGAACCTGGAGGAGGACCCCGATTGGCTCGCCAAGCAGATGATCATCGCGATGCGGGAGGCGGACAAAGAGCGCCTCGAGGAGCTCAAGACCACCCTGATCCCCAACCTCGAGGCCAAGGTGGAGCGCGCCAAGTCCGGCGCCACCGAGCTGGTGGACTCCAAGGGCGGCACGGTGATCAAGTCGGCGATAGATGACAAGTTTGCGAACATGTCCGAGGAGGAAATCGAAAAGTACAAGGCTGAAAAGTGGGATGACTGGATGTCCTTGGAGGGCGGCACCTACCAGCGTAACGCGGCGCAGCAGAAGTACGTCGGCAAGGACGGCCTCACGGACCGCGAGCGCAGGCAGCTGACGCGGTACAAACAGGAGATTGATGAGATTCCCGAGAGGTGGACCGCGGCGGGCGAGCCGACTTTCGACCTGAGCGACGACGAGAGGATGGTGCCCAAGCTCTGGCGCGGTGACCTCTCCATGTCGGAGGAGCTCATCGAGTTGAAGGCCACGCTGGACACCATCGAGGGCGTCGAGGGGCGGATGGCGTACGACATGTTACAGCGCGTGAGGGCCGGGTTTGCGGCTGGCGGGTACGTGAGGACCTGGGACGGGTTCTTTTACAAAGAGGAGGAGTGCGTCAAGACGCCGCGCGGGGAGTGGTGCAGGCCGAAGGATCTCGCCAAGGAGGAGAAGCACTTCCAGGGGAAGATGGGCCGTGACTACGACTGGCTGTTCAACATCGACTTCAAAGGGATGTGATCTGGGTGCTGCTGAGCGAGACCGTAGTCTATCAATAACACCGAAACCAAGACTGAAAACGAGCCGGAACTCGCGCCGAGTCATACAAGTAAACCTCTTATCCTCAGATTCCCAGGGCCGGTCGACGACACTCCGCTCGCACTCCGCGACGTAAGGATCCGATAGCGACGATGTTCGCAGTCGCACCCACCTCGGCGTCCCTCTCTAGCCGGGCTCACGCGCGCGTCGCGCCCACCCGCGCTCGATGCGTCGCGGCTCGTCCCACCGCGCCCGTCGTCGCGAAGGCTTTTGGTTCCTCGGAGGAATCTTCCGCCAACTTGGGCCAGAGGGCTGCCGCGGCGCTCGCCGCGCTCACCCTCGCCGCCTCCCCCGCGCCGGCGTTCGCCAAGGGTACCCCCACGTACATCGCCGAGCTCACCCCGACCGCGGGCAGCAGCGTCAGTGGATCGTTCAAGTTCGAGCCCTTCATCGACAAGTCCAACCAGGAGAAGGTGCAGATCACCGCGTCCATCGTGGGCCTCGCCCCTGGCCAGCACGCCATCAACATCCACGAGAACGGCGACGTGGAGTGCGCCGACGGTACGTGCACGGGCTCGAGCTGGAACCCCCAGGACAGGCCCCACGGCGGGCCCAACGCGCTGAAGAAGTTCGGCGCGAGCGCGTGCCACTTCGTCGGCGAGGGGTGCCTGCTCTGGAGGCACATCGGCGACCTTGGCAACGTCTCGGCGAATGAAGCCGGCGCCGTGGACGCATCGTTCAAGGACCAGTACATCGCGCTGAGGGACGGTAAGAACATGTTCAACGTGGCGGGCAGGTCCATCGTGGTGCGACAGGGCGCGGACGACTTTACCACGCAGAGCGACGACGGCGGCGCGGGGAAGATCCTCGCCTACGGCACCTTGAAGCAGTCGAGCTGAAGAAATAGCGACGGGCGGTGTAATCACAAATTCTAGCCGAGCTCGCCTCGAAGGTCTCTCAGGAACGGGATGTCCCTGTACTGATCCTCCCGCACCGCGTTCCAGTCCAGCTTTCCCGGCCGCGGTATCGTCGTCTTTGTCTCGATGAGGCTGTCCGGCGTGGCTATGTAATCCAGGGGCGTGTCGTGACTCTCCATCACGACGTCTGCGTCGGGGACAACCTGCGTCGAATGCACGGTCGTCGCCATCGGCGTCGTGGACTGCACCGAGCCGTAGTGTCGCATGATTCCGAGCTCGAGGTCGGCAAACCCGGCGCCCTTGCCGGTCCTTCCCCCGGCCTCGGTCACGGCGACGCACCCGACGACGAAGAAGTCGATGGGCTCTATGTCCCGGAACTCGACTCGCAGCCCGTGGGTGAGGAATCCCTCTGCGTTTTCAACCTCGGCGAAGTCCACTCCGTTGTGCCTGAGGACCTCCGGGTCGAGCAGGACGAACGGGGTGTCCTGGACCAGCTCAGGCACCGGAGTGTACAGCTTCTTGCCAGCTCGCAACGCCGCCAACCTGAACGGGCCTTGCGCCGGGTCCGGGTTGCACTTGACAACCTTGGCTGCCTGAAACTCCGGCAACTCGCACAGTCGAGCGGCGGCTTCCTCCGCGCCTTTGTAGTTGGGAATGGCGGACCACGGCGAGCCGACAGCCGCTCCGCAGGATTCGAGCGCGCCCCAGACCCGGGCACGCACCTGGTCCTTGGTCACGTTGCGGCCCTCCCACCGCGCGACCGGCTGCGACATGGCTGCGTCGCTGTGACGCTTCACGAAATGACAAGTCGCGGAAAAGACGCGGGCTTGAGAACGGTTCGCGAGAAATAGCAGATTTAACCCCTTTTTATCACGACTCGCGCTCGTCGCTCCGCGGCGGACTACTGGTCCACTAGGGACTTGATGATCTCCGCGGCGCGACGCGGGTCCGCCCTGCCTTTCGTCCGCTTCATCACCTCCCCGACGAACAGACCCATCAGACGGGTCTTACCGCCCCGGAGTAACTCGACCTGATCCGGCATCGAACCCACCACGTCGGCGCACGTCGCCGCCAACGCCCTCCCCTCGCCCTCCCCACCCGCCTCCACAGAAGCCCCCTCATCGCCGCTGTAGAAGAGCTCTTTCGATATCTCAGGCACGGGCCTGGTGTCGCCCGAGAGCATCGCCGCGAGGACCGACTTGGCCATCCTCGCGGTGATTGTGAATCCCCCGTTTTTCGCGCCACCGATCGACGCCAGGAGCGTCCCCACCCTGTCCGCGTCGGCACTCTCGGGCAGACCGAGCAGCGGCTCCTTGTGACCGGCGACGTTCGCCTTCTTCGCGGCGCCCACGAGCGTGCCGGTGACCCAGTTGGCCACGTCCGCGGCGCCCGGGGGCATCACGCCGTTTTCATTCGCGCGTGTATTCGCCGATGAAACGCATTCGTCAAAGTACGCCACCGACGACTTGTGCGACGCGACGCGCGCGGCGAGTGCCGACGTGAGCCCGTACTGGTCCATGAGCCTCACACGTGCCCGCGACGGAAGCTCGGGGACGGCCGATCGGATCATCTCCAGCGTCGCGGGTTCGAGCACGACGTGGGGCAAATCGGGCTCCGGCGCGAACCTGTAGTCCAGGAGAGCCTCTTTGTCGCGGAGCACTTTGGTGGTTCCCGCGATTGGATCGAACGACCGGGTCTGACGCGGCACGACCGCGCCCGATCGCATCAACGCGATCTGCCGCGTTCGCTCGTGCCGTATCGCGCGAGTGATGGATCGGAACGAGTTCAGGTTCTTCACCTCGCACCGGTCGCCGACCACGGAGCCGTCGACGCGCCGGTGCGACACGTTGACGTCCACTCGGAGCTCGCCGAGTTCCATGTCGGCGTCGCCCACGCCCAGGAACCGTACTATCTGTTGGAATGTCTCCGCGGCGGCGGCGGCTTCCTCGGCGCCACGCAGGTCCGGCGCGGTGACGATCTCGACGAGGGTGGATCCCGCGCGGTTCAAGTCCACGAGAGTCCCGCGGCTCGAACCCGTGCGTTTCCCGGTGTCCATCTCCAGCTGCAGCCGTTCCACCCGCAGCGTCCTGGGTGTTTGCTCAGCCGTGTGATTCTTCCCTTTAGAGTCGTCTTTAGTTCCTCCTTCTTTGGTATCTACGAACACCTCGATCTGCCCGCCGAGCGCGATTGGTGAGCGCTGCTGGGTGATCTGGTACCCGTGCGGTAGGTCCGGGTAGTGGTAGTGTTTCCTGTCGAACGAGCTCTTGGATTGGACTTGGGAGCCGAGCGCGAACCCGAGCCTCGCGGCGAGCTCCACGGCCCTGGCGTTGAGTGCGGGGAGGGACCCGGGTAACGCGGCGTCGAACGGGGCGACGTTGGCGTTGGCCTTGGCGCCGTACAGTCGTTCGGCTCTGCGTGGGTGGAGGTGGAGGGCGGGGCGTCGTTGTTAGGTTTCGCGGGTGCCGATAAACTGTTTGGTTTTCATCGCGTGGAACCGAGGACCACACGTCGATCGAATGCGGGTTCATCGACCGATACGGGACGCGCGTGGGCTCACCCGGAGAACAGTTTGGTGTCGGCCGCTAGCTGCACGTGCAGCTCGAGGCCCACGACGGTCTCCCACTCGTCGTCGTCCTCGTGCGACTGCGCCATCATTTTCGTCGAGGGCGCCGCGTACCATCGATGGTGCGACGACGACGACGACGACGACGCGAGGGACCCGCGGACCTTCTCGCGGCCGAAGATGCGCGCGGCGGTCGTCTCGCCGCACCGCGACGCCAGCGCCAGGCGAAACATCCGCGACGCCTCGCGACACGAACGCGCCATAGTCGCCCGAGTGAGTGGCGCCCACCTGAAGTGATGATGAGAGCGGGCGAGCCAAACGAAACTTTTGGCTTGGTTATGGGCGCGCCGAAATCTGCTGCGTTTCGATTGGTACAACTGGCAGCGGACAGCTGTTCCTTTTCGAAGCCCCAGCTTCACGATTTTAGTCTGTTTGCCCATACGGCAGCTTCAAAGGCCGTTGACCTGTTTGAGAAATTTTAAAAAAACTGTCAAGCCGCTTTTCAAGGAAATTCAAATTCCTTGGACCCACGCGGCCCCGGCTCATAGCAGCTAGCGCACGTACGCCGTCGCACTAGCTCGTATCCACACCCGTACCTAAGCGATATGGTCGCTCACGCCGCGGCCGCGTCGCTCGGCTCGATGCAGATGACCGCCGCGCTCAGCAGGGGCTCGGTCGTCCCCTCAATTCGCCGGGTCGCATCAGTCCGCCCCGCGAAGCGCCTCACGCGCGCTCGCTTCCCCGTCGTGCGCGCCGCGCAAGACCAGGGCCCCAACGAGAGCACCGAGGACTACGAGGCTCGCCTCCACGCCGACGCCACCGTCGCGGTCGAGCGTCGCATCCTCGAGGTCGTCCCCGCGGAGCTCCTCGGGTCCATCGCCATCCCCCAGAAGCTCGTCGAGATTCGCTCGTACGTTCGCTGGGAAGAGGCCGGCAAGCCCGAGGACACCAGCAGGGAGTGGCAGGCGCGCGAATACCAGGCGGCCCTCATCGACCTGAAGCTGGAAATGCTCGCGGGCGGTAACCTCAACGACGTCCGCCGCAGGTACCAGCTCGACACCGAGTTCGGAGAGGACTCCCCGTGCCACTCCCCGTCCAAGACCGAGCTCGAGATGCTCAAGAAGGCTCTCGCCATCTCCAAGGAACCCGAGTACTACGCCGACGAGAAGGCCCAGGCTCCGATCGACGGCGAGGATGCAGCCATCGCGATGCTCGCCAACGCGGCGTCCAACATCGTCGCCCCCGGCCCCGCCATGCCCCCGGCCCCCGTCGTCGCCGCCGCGCCCGCGCCGGCTTCATCCGTCCCCGTCCCCGTCGACGCGAAAAAGGCGGAGAAGCTCAAACTCAAAGCTGAGGCTGAGGCGCAGATGAAGAAACTCCAGGCACAGATGAAGGCACTCGAGGAGGAGGATACCGAGACGGAAGCGGACGAGCTCGCCAAGCGCGTGGCCGCCGCGGCCGCCACCGTCGTGCCGCCACCGCCCGTCCCAGCCGCGCCGCCCGCGCCCGGCGCGGCCGCCAAGCCCGTGTTCAGCCCAGTCGGCGCGGCCAAGCCCGAGACGGCGGGCGCCTCGGACACCTCCAAGGCGAGGGCGCTCAGCGCCGCCAAGGCTGCCGCCGAGGCTGAGCTCAAGGCTGCCGAGGCTGAGATGCGCGCCGCGCAGGCTGCGCTCAAGGCCGCCGCCGCCAAGCGCGAGGCTGACGCCAAGAAGTCCGCCACGGTGCTCGGTGACGAGCTCCGCATGGGCCACGTCCCCGCCGAAGTCGCCAAGAGCACCTACGGCGTCAAGGCCAAGGCTGCCGATCTGGAGGCCAAGGCTAAGGCCAAGAAGGATGCCCAAAAGAAGGTGGACGCCCTCTTCATCGAACCCGGCGTCGAGAACCCCACCATGATCAAGGCTGAGGCTAAGCGTCTCATCGAGATGGAGCTCGCCAAGGAGGAGGAGATTCTCAACGCCAAAAAGTCCGTCGCGGAGCCCGCCGAGCCCCTCAAGGCTCCCACCGCTCTCAAGGCTCCCACCCCTCCCCCTGCCCCCGTCGCCAAGAAGCCCATCGTGGCCACCTCCGCCGACATCAAGAGCGACATCCCCGAGCTCGTCGACGACGTCGCGGGCGAGGTTGCCGACATCGAGGACTTCCAGCCCGAGTTTGTCGCCGGCACCGCCGTGGACGAGCGCCTCGCCAAGATTGAAACTCTCCACGCCGCGCAGCTCAAGGCTGTCAAGAAGGAGCACGAGGAGGAGCTGCTCAAGGCTAAGCTCTCCGTCGAGACCGACGGCGCGTCCTCCTCCGCGGAGAAGCAGCTGAGGGCCAAGCTCGGCGAGCTCGTCCGCGCCCTCGAGGTTAGCAACAAGCAGTGCAGGGGCCTCAAGGAGAAGCTCGCGTCCACCGCGACGGAACTCGCGACGGAGAAGAAAATCTCCGGCAAGGCTGGCGAAGTGCTCGCGGCGCACAAGACGAACGAGATGATGATCAGGACGCTCAAGAAGGAGCTCTCCGTCGCGTTGGAGGTTCAGGCGACGGCTGAGAAGCGCGCGCAGGCGGCTGAGAAGGAGGCGGCGGCGACCAAGGTTGACTCGGACGTCACCACGGGCAAGAGCGAGTCCCTCGAGGAGCGCGTGAAGGAGCTCGAGGCTGAGCTCGCCGAGGCGCAGGAGGTCATCGCGGAGTTCAAGGCTTCCTGGGAGGCTGATCGCAAGGTCATCGCCGTCCTCTCCAAGATGAAGGATGCGCCCGACGCGCAGGCTAAAATCGCCGCCGCCGCCGCCGAGGAGTCCTCATCCTCCAGCGTGTTCAGCAAGTGGGGCGCGTCCCTTACCCGGGCGCTCGTGGGCGACCTCGCCGCCAACCGCGACGTGGCGGCGGAGACTCTCAGAGCTTCCGCCATCAAGTGGTCGCCCAAGTACGACGCCATCGAGGCTGAGAAGGCTGCCGCGGCGAAGAGGGAGGCGAAACCTTACGCCAGGCAAGGGGGCAGCGCCACCATCGCCATGCTCCGCGCCAGGAAGGAGACCGCGGAGCGTGCCGTCGATGAGAACGCACGGGCGAGGCAGGCGAACTGGCTCGAAGCCGCCGAGCAGGCGACGGAGGCTGCGGCGGCGTTTGACGAGGAGGTTGAGGTTGAGGAGGAGGTCGTCGAGGAGCCCGAGCCCGAGCCCGTCGCCGCCGTCAAGCCGGTTGCGCCCGCCGTCAAGCCGGTTGCGCCCGCCGCCGTCAAGTCCAACGCCGTGCCCAAGGCGAAGAAGATCCCCCTCCCGGGCGATAAGCTTCCCCCCGCCGCCCCCGCCGTGCCCAAGGCTGCCGCCAACGTCCCTCCACCCGGCGCCAACGCCGTGGTGAAGACGGCTGAGGACGCCGTCGACATCCAAAAGCCGCCCACCGCCACCGGCAAGGCGGCCGCGCCCGTCGCCATGCCCAAGGCTGCCGCGCCCAAGGCTGCCATCATGCCCAAGTTCATCCCCGCCTCCAAGGCTGGTGACGACAAGAAGGACAACGGCGGCTGGAGCAGCGCTCACCTTCCCCCGACTCGCTAAACCGAGTTGGTTGGCTTGAATTTATTTCAAAACTTGACGCATAACAGTTGCCGACTCCTTTGACGGATGGACGCGAGGAAGATGACCGCGGACGGGAGGAAGAAGTGGCGACGCGGAGGAAGATAGCCCGCGACGCTCGCGCTCATGTAATTCGAATGTTTATTTTCCCTTCAACTTCGATGAAAGGCGCCTATGGTTCTACGTTCTATGTTCACCGCCGAAAGAGCCGTTGGCGACGACGATCAGCAGAAGATGCTTTGAAGAGCCTCCTGCCTCGCCCTCGCCATCCCCATGGCGTGCATGTCCACCCCGCACGCCTTCGCGATCGCCGCCTCCCGCTTCGCCCGTCCCTCCGCCGACTGATCCAGGCCGTGGTCCCACGCGCCGTGCGCAGCCTTGCCGCCGCTCTGCGGCATGGCTGTGGGCTTGGGCACCGCCATCACCGGCCTGGGCGGTCCACCGCCGCCGGTGCCCGGGGTGTGCCCGAACATGCCCCCGAACCCGCCGGCGCCCCCCGCGGCGGACGGCGTGTCTCCCACGTCCGAGCCGTCCATCGACATCCGTCGAGGGGCCCACTCGCCGTTCCCCGTCGCCTCCGCGATCCGCCTGTCCTCCTCCTCGTTTCGTTTGTTGAGCCTCGCGATCTCAGCCGCGTTCTCCTTCCTGTAGGCGTCGACCCTGGCCTCCGTCGCCTTGACGTCGACGTTCTCGCACAGGTTGAAGATGGTGTCCTCCACCTGCTCGAGGTAATCGTTGAACTCGCGCAGCTCGTTGAAGTCCATCTGGCGCTTGTTGTATCTGAGGGGATCGAAGGGTTCCAGGGCGGATCAGCGGGTGGTCCGGGTCGTGGGCCGTAGGGCGGGGGATGCGGTATCGAGGATATATACGGGGTGAACACTCACATGGACTTGATCCGCGCGCGAACCTGGACCTCACGGCCCAGCGTGAGCGCGGACATGGCGACCCTCGGGCACTCGCTCCGACCCGGCGAGGGTAAAAGTGTACTTGTATATATTTTCGGTCCTGACGAAAAGTTGGCAAAAGTGTGGCCACAACGCGGGGCGCCGCACATCGACGCGACATGAGGAACGATGAAATCGACAACAGTAGGACGATCACGGTGCTGTATGGCGGCCCCATCGCCAAAGAGGTGCGCGATTCGCGAGTCTATCCCAACACCTCGATCCCGCGGCTTGAAGCTGGGCACACGTCATCCGCCCCGAAGGGTGCCCACCACTAACATCGCCCGTCCCCCCACAGGTGGCTGATGTCGTCGCTTATCGCATGAAGGATCAAAGCGTGTTCCAACACGTGAAGGTCGGCGATATTGCCAAGTACAAGGAGTACGGCATCGAGACCGTGGATCATCGCGAGATGTTAGACGCGGGTACGAAAGGGGTGCTACCACACACCAGATCCTCAGATATAAAAACCGTCGATGAAGTGTTCCTATTGGTGATGGAGACTGGCGAGATGGAGGAAGCGGTTGGGGGAGGGATCACCTTCCTGAGGGACGCGATGGCGTGCGTGAAGACCACTCGGGATAACCGATCACAGGGTGATTACGAACATGATATGTTTATCGTGAGGGACGACAAAATGAGCGATGTGATGTATGCTGTGCTGGCCGTGGGTGACACCGACGCAATGCCCGAGCGAGCCATGTACAGGAGTAAGCAGAACACCGCGGGGGACTGTAACCAGGCGGGTCAGCTCGCGGATAAGGTCATGAAGCAGCTGGGCGGTGTGCGGGTGTGTCCCAGGGGGGAGATCGACGTCGCGAGGGACCAGGTGGAGCGAGACGTGGCCGCGTTCATAGACAGGAGACTCTTGCCCGCGTTGGTCCCGTAGGAGGTCAGTGATTCGTTCACTTCTAACTATGTCTAAGGGTGTTCACTCACACCTCCGGATTATTCACCGTCTCCTTCACCGTCGACGCAGCCTCCGCGTCCCTCCGCGCCTTCCTCGCCTCCGCCGCCACCTCCGACTCCGTCTCCAGCAGCTCCACGATTGTCCTGACCAAGTCGCCCGATCTTTTCGCCATGTTCAGCTCGGGCGTCGCGATCTTCTGCATCAACAAACCGTCCAGCTCCTTCCGAAGCGCCTTGAACAGCACCGCCACCCTAGGCGCCGCCCTGAACTTGATCCACCCGTCGCACGTCGCCTGTGACCGGCCGTGGTCCACGGCCACCTTACCCCCGAACAGCAGCAGCGGGTACGGCCCGATCATCGTGGCGTCCCTTATGTACACCTTAGCCGTCTTGACCTTCTCGTGGAACAGCAGGAACCTGTGCTCGAACCTGGTCAACCCGAACACCACGGACGTCGGGTGCAGCGACACGTCACCGTCGCCCTTGGTGCGAACCTTTGCCTTGTGTTGCGCGCCGGACCCACCCGGCTTGCTCCCGCCCCCGGACACGCTCTCGACGAGCGCCACGTTCGGGAAGAGCCCGGCGCAGATAACCGCTCGGACGAGGGGTTCGTTGCCGGCGTTGACGCTCGCCTCCGCCAACGCCCGCGTCGCCGCGGCGGTCCTCGCACCCTTACCGCGCTTCGGCGGCGGCTTGGGCGCTGGAACGAACGGCGCGGCTGTCGCGTCGAGGGTACTCTTCTCTTCGGCGTTCTTTTCGTCCAATTCGTCGTCGTCTTTTTTACCTCCGAGCAAGCCGGTGCCCGACCGAAGGAAGCCGATCTGGTCCAGCAGCTCCACGTACTGCTGCCGCATCTCGCTGATCTGCCGCAGCGTCTGCTGTGACAGGAACGTCTTGGCCAGAAAGTCTCGTTCGAAACCCCGGCCCCGCGCCTTGGCCCGGATCCAGCCGGCGTACGCTCGGACCAAAGTTAAATGGTCCGAGGTGGCGCCGGCACCCGCGAGCTTCCGTTTCGCCTCGTCAGCCTCATCCCGCTTGTCCATCGGGGACACGAACGGCGACCTAAACCCGACACCCGCGGCGATGGTCAGCACCGGGTCGAGGCACGAGAACATCGCGCCGTAGAGCATCATCTTACCGAGCCTCGCGTCCACGGGGAGCTCGGCGAGGTGGTGGCCCAGCGGCGTGAGCTCATCCGTCGCGTCGATGGCGTCGAGCTCCGTGAGTGACCTGAGCGCGGAGGCGATCGCATTCTCGGGCGGGGGCTCGATGGCCTGTCCTAGGAACTCCCGCACGTCTCCCAGTCGCAGGATCTTAATCTGGAGACACAACGCGTCCAGGGGCGTTCGCAAAATCTCAGGCGTGGTGAAGTCCGCCAGTTTTGCTTCTTGAGCGCTTGAGTACAGGTGGAAACAGTACCCCTCGCGGACTCGACCGGCGCGGCCCCGTCGCTGCCTGCTGCTCGCGCGGCTGCACCACGCGGTGACCAGGCTCGACATGCGACTCGCCGGGTCGTACTGGGTCTCACGGACGCGGCCGCCGTCGATGACGAAGACGACGTCGTCGATGGTTATCGAAGTCTCGGCGATGTTCGTGGCCATGACAACCTTGCGAACGCCGGGTGGCGGTCTGCTGAAGGTCAGGCGCTGCTCCTCGGAGGATAGCGTGGAGTGCAGCGGGATGAGTATGAACCGTTTCTCCGCGTCGTCGAGCGACGACGCGAGGCGCTCGTGCAGGCCGCGAATCTCAGCCATGCCCGGGAGGAATATCAAAATCGCGCCATCCTCGTACTCGTCCGCGATGAGCTGCACCAGCATCTCGATGAGCTCCATGTTGATCTTCTCCTCGTCCACGGTCTGCAGGCACCTCAGCGTGTTATCGCCGTACCCCAGATACAAAGCCCTGGTCTCCTCGGTGATCTCGCCCATCTCAGCCGTCGAAGCCAAGGAGTCGTAGACGGCGGCCATCGCCTTGCTCTTTCGAGCGCCGCCCCCGGACAGCGGGTTGAACGTCCTACCACCGCCCCGTCCACCCCCCTTCGGCTTACCGTCCGCGCCCAACGCGAACTCACTGTCGGGCTCGCACACGTACCCGGTCGCCTCGATGGCGTCCTCCAGTCGGTACTCCGCCACCGGGAAGGTTCGGCCGGGGATCTCCACGCAACCGCACTCGCCGGGAACGACTTGCTCAAAGTACCCTTTGAACAGCTCGGCGTTGACCGTCGCGGACATCGCGATGAGCCTGAAGTCTTCGCGCCGCGCCGCGAGCCTGCGCAAGATGACGAGGAGAAAGTCGCTGAGCAAATCGCGCTCGTGCACCTCGTCGACGATGACGTGGGAAACCCCTCGAAGGTCCGGGTCGGACTGGAGCCGCCTGAGGAGGATGCCGGTGGTGCAGAAGAGGAGCCTGGTGTTGGCGCTCTGCCGAGATTCAAGCCTGATGCTGTACCCCACGGTGTCGCCTATGCGCTCGCATCGCTCCTGCGCCACGCGCTCGGCGACGGCGATCGCGCTCAGCCTGCGCGGCTGCGTGATGATCACCGAGCACTCGCCGCCGCGATTCGCGTCGACGGCGTTTTCAAACACAAACTGCGGCACCTGCGTGGTCTTACCGCAGCCCGTCGCGCCGCTCACCACGGACGCCCGTCCGTTCTCGATGCAGTCGAGCACCTCACGTCGCATGCGGTGCGCGGGCAGGTCTCGTCGTTTGGCTCGCATATCGCGCCAGCCTTTGTCCTCAGCCTTGCGCTTCTCCGCCGCGGCGAGTCGGGCACTCGCGATTTTCTTATTCGCGGCTTCGAGCGCCTCGTCGGCTTCGTCCCGTAGCTTGTGGCTTAACAAGCCTCCGAGACCCGCGAGCCGGTCCGCGGCGGCGGCGGCGACCTCGTCGTCGTCCGCCGCGGCTGACCCGGCGTCTTCGCCGTCGACGCGCTCGTCGTCGCCGAAGCCGAGGTTCTTGACGTGTTTGGTGAGCCACGAGAGCCCGGGTTTCGCCTTGGCGTCCTTGCCATCCGCGTCGCCCTTACCGGCGTAGAGCTTCTCGCGAGCCGCCGCGCGCCGACCCTTCGCCGTCTGCAGCTCCGCCTCTTTCCTAGCCACCTCGGCCTCGACGGCTTTCCGTTTCTCCTCGGCGGCGATCGCCGCGGCTTCGGCGCTTTTGGTGACGGCGGTGTTTGGCATGATGACTCGGCGGGAGGCAAATGCGGCGGTGGCGGCGTCCACGTCAGCCTTGGCGGCCGCCACCCTCCGCTCGTGCGCCTCCTCCCACCGCTTGAGCTGCGCGTCCAGCAAATGGAGTTCGGGCTCTTTGGCTGTCGTCTCATCCTCGTTCGACGGTTCGGGCTCGTCCTCGTCCATCGGCTTCGGCTCGGGTTCCGTCGAAAGGACCTTTTCCTCCTCCCTTGACACCGACCCAGCCTTCTCCTCCGCGCCAGCCTTCTCCTCGCTCATGAGCAGGCGAAAGTACGCCATCCGCCGCCGCCTGTCCTCCTCCTCCTTGTCCTCCTCCTCCTGCCTCGCCTCGATGCGCGCGAACGTCCGCTCGAGCCGCGAATACCCCGACAGTCTAACCTCCGGGTCCACCCGCGCCGCTTCCTCCGCCTCCGCCCGAGCCTCCTCCTCAGCCGCGGCGGCCGCCGCCCTCTCCGCCGCCTCCGCGTCCATCGTCCCGTGCTCGTCCAGGACGGCGGGCATGTGTTCCTGCACCCACGCCACCAGGGTGTACACGACAGCCTCGCCGGTCATGGACGCAGCCTGCGCGGCGAGTTGCGCGGCGACGACGCGACGGATCGGGGGCGGTAAGTTGGGCTGTTTGATGGACAGCAGCGGGGGCTCGAACGGGTACACGGATCCCGGCGGGAAGTGCACCTCGAGCACGCACGGCTTCCACCGGTCGTCCGGCGGTGGCACGTCCGCGGTCCACATGCGCCGCTGCTCGCGTTCGAGCGCCATCTTACCGTCGGCGTCCGGGAAGTCTCCGGTGAGGTCCCGGAAACTATCCTCGAGAATTGCGGTGAGCGCCATCGCCTCCTCTCCCCTCTCCCCCATCGCCTCCTCGGCGTCTATCGACCCGAGATCCAGGTCACCCACGCTCGGCGGTTGCAGGCTCCGGAGCAACGCGTACGTGGCGTCCTCCTCGATCCACCCGCACGTCTCGAGCGACTCGCGCGCCTCCGCCCGGCTGAATCCCATCGCCGCCAGCCGACCGAGCATGGCCCGTTGCAGCAGCGCGACGTACGGGTCGTCCGCCCGCACCAGGCCGACGCCGTCGTCGTCGTCGCCAGCTCGCGCAGCCTCCGCGGCAGCCTCCGCGCGCGCTCGAAGCGCCAGTTCCCGTGGATCGGGCGCGAGATCCCCGCCCTGCAGTTTCAGAAACGACTCGGGCATCTCCTCCCGAGGAACGCGGAGGCAGAGCCAGTCCATCGCGCTCCCAAGCCTCGCGTCCATCGCCCTCTTCCGATGCGCCTGCGCGTTCTCACCGCTCTCCACGAAGTCAAATTCGTCCTCCGGGCAGTGACTCAGCGCCTCAGTGGCCCACTCCTCGGTGAACCCCTTGCCGACTATCCTCTCCGCGAGACGTTTAGTCCGTCCCGCCCGCTCCCGCTCCGTTCGTTCCCTCGCCGCGCGTCTCGCACCCGTCCGTCGCGCCTCCTCCGACACGGTCACCGCGTGTGCCTCCTGCGCCGCGAGTTGATCGAGGACGCTGTCGGAGGAGGCGAGCAGCGCGGCCCTGCCCACGAGCGCGGCGTGGTTAGCGTCGACGCGCATCCCCGCCGGCGCCGCGGTGACTCGCTCGGGCGCGGCGAGGCTGGCTCGTTGCACCGCCCGTAGCCGCTCAGCCTCGGCGGCTGCGCGCGGGTCCGCCGCGGGTGTGTCAGCGGGGCGGAGCTCGCGGAGGAGGTCGGCGACGGAGTCCTGGGCGTCGTCGGTCATGTGAAGGAGCTCGGCGGGTTCCTGCGCGGATCTGGAAAAGTTGCCACCCGCGTTCGCGGCGCCGGGCACGATGCCGAGGCCGTCGACGCCGTAGCCGCCGCCGGTGAACCCGCGCCATCCCACGAGGCTGCTGCCTCCATCCTTTGATCCGCCGCCGTCGAACCCTTCGCCCGCGTCCACGGGCTTGGCGCGCTTCGGGGGTAGGCGGGGCGGCTCGCCCTCCACCCCAATGTGAGTGTTGAGCACTCGAAGCCTTCCTCCCGGCGCGGGGGCTGAGGGAACCCGAGGCGCGCCCTTCTTGACCGTCGCGCCGCCCCGGCCGCGGCCGCGGCCCCCGCGACCGCCACCTTCCCGGGCTGCCTTCTCGGCGCGAGCCTTCTCGCCGCCGCCCTTGTTCATGGGAAGTGTTCACGGGAGGGTTGCAGCGCCGAAAGTCTTGGCGACGAAGTGCAGATGAACAAAACAAGATTTACATTTACCATCGGCGTCGTCGCTCTCTCATCGGATGTTGGCCATCAACGCTCGCTCCTCCTCGCACTCGCCCGGGTCGGGCGCCAGGTTGCACTCGTTCTCCCCCAAAAGCCCCGTCGATCCCGTCTGCCCCGGCAGGATCTTCCCGGTGAACCCCGAAGCCTTCAGCCCTTGCCAGTGCAGCGGCCCGGCGTCGAGCTGGTTCTTACCCATCGTCAACACGAAACTCACGTCGCTGGTTCCACCCGGCACGGCATCGACGTACGCGATCCTGTTGTTCTCCGCCACGTCCGTCACCGCGCTGCCCGCGCCGTCGTACACGCGGCCGTACACGTCCGCGTTGTTCAGGGCTTTTGAAGACGGGTTGACCGCCTTGGCGGTGAACTTGACGCACGCGACGCCAGCCTTGAGATTGATGGACCCGCCCACCGAGCTCATCGTGCCTTTCTCGCACGCCACCTCCTCGTACCGCACGTTCTCGAACGGGACGGAAACGGGGCCGACCGCCAGCGCGGCGGTCGGGTTCACGACGGCGAGCACGAGGGACGCGAGGGACGCGAGGGAAGCCTTCGCGATCGCCGTGGACACTTGTTCGTTTTGGATAGCGCTCGAGACGGGCGTCATGGATCGACGCCTCCATCCGGGGGAAGAGACGCGCGGGGAGGGCGTCGCGATGACTCGCGTGGCGTGCATCGTGACGAGCATGGCCGGTTTGAGATCTCTACTCCACCGCCCTCGGCGCGTCGGATAGTGGGCCCGATGCCGCTGACGTGGAGCCCGAGGGCCAAATTATTATGGGCTAGGTTACGTCGAGGACCGAAGGCCCGTCCTCTCGCCACACACCGGGGCGCGCGACCACCGAGCGCATCGCCCATCCTTCCTTCACCGTCGGCTCGTCCTCAACGACGCGTCCAATCGCCGCGTGAACACCACCGCCGCACCACCGCCGCACACCGACCGGCGTCGCCCCGACAGCCAAAAACCTCCGCCGACACTTTTCGCATTTACTCGGAGCGACCGAACAGCATCGATGGGCCAGAAGCAGAAGATCCGCGAGGCCAAGAAGGCCTCCGGCGACCTCAAGATGGACAAGACCACGCGGGCCGGGTACGACCGCAACAACGTCGCCGAAGTCATCAAGCGAATGAAGCAGATGGCCAAGGAGGACACCGACAGGTTCGATAAGATGAACCTCGCCGAGACCCTCGAGCGGCTGGAGGCGAGCGAGAAGGTGGCGTCCACGATCGGCGCGGCGTACGACGTGGAGATGGAACGTAAGCGCGCGCTACTCAAGTGCTTCATGGATAACAAGATGCAGCCGCCGGCGCCGGAGAAGCAAACGAATGAAGGGTTCCAGGAGGGCGTCCTGGCCAACCCGGCCAACGCCACGGCGACAGTCGACGCTCCTCCCGACGCATCCGCCGACGATACCGGCGATGAGTCCGAGGTGTCCGTCGACGAGGCGAAGCGGCAGCTCGCGAACAGCCAGTTCGAGGCCAGGCGGAAGCTGACGGTGGCCAAGAGCACGAGGGAACACAACGACGCGATGGTGAGGGAGCTGCGGGAGAAAGGGATGGCGGTGCCCGACGCCGGTCTGTGCCCTGCTGAGGCTACCATGAGCGGCGTGGACTGAGCGGTTGATTGTGACACACTCAGTGTTGTATTTAATATAATCCTACGAACGACACCCGCGTCTCCCTCTGTCGTCGTCGTGTCTCCCTCTGTGTACGAACCAACATCCAAGAGTCTCTTACGCAGTCAACGAAGTTTTGCTCTCGTTCTTCACGCCTCCGTAGCTCACAACGTCGGTGTAGCACTGGGAGTAAGGCACCGAGGGCATCTCGCGCTTGAACGTGGAGGCCGGGGGAGCGTTCGCGGGCCCGTCCTTCGTTGGTGACTCGGTCACGACCAGGTCAACCTTGAGTGGGGTACCGGGAGCCTCGGCGGGTACGGCTGGTTCCTTCATCGCGGAGAAGGCTGACTTCAATGCTTTGTCGTCGCCGGCCACCTGCGCCCAGCCGTCGAGGAGTTCCTTCTGGAGGGCCGCGCGCTGGTCGTGGGAGAGCGCGCGCTGGAGCTGCGCGCGCTTCTTTGCCTCGACGGGATCGGCGTATATGTCGCCGAGGATCTCGGGGGGGAACTTGAGCGCGGCGCCGACGGCGGAGGAGCGCTGCCTCGCGCGCGTCTCCTTCGCGACGCGGAAATTGGCCTCCGGGTCCTCGGCGCCGGCCTTGACGTCGTCCCAGTACTGAAGCGTGCCGCGGGTGTTGCGCTGCGAGGTAATCTCGACGGCACCCTCGAACGTGTACTTGGGGTAGTCTGAAAAGTCGAATCGTGGGGATACCGCGGGTCAGGACGGGGTGTCGCGGGGGCGGTGGCGCGCGTGCCTTGAAGACTCGGCGCCAATTATCCCGAGAATTTCACAATTGCCAATCGGGGCGGGAGATGTCCGGGGTCGCGCGCGGGTACTCACCGGAACCGGAGCGGCCGGGCACGAGGCTCCTTCCCACGGCGCGGGAGAAGCCCGGGCGGGCGTTGGTGGAGTTGTTATCCCAACCGGTGAATTCCTTCGGCATCGTATCGTGTGCTCTGGCGATTCTTGACAATGCCGATTTTCACGAGGCGTTCGCGAGGAAGATCCCATTTTGGACGGGTGATGGTAAAATAATCAATGTTTCAACTCGCGGCGCTACTACTGCGTAGCATCCATCAATCACCCCGGCCCTTGGCTGGACCCCTTCAGCGTCAGGCACGCGTACGCGTACCTCGGCTTCTTGCTCTTATCCTCCGCCAACCCCCAGTCCTCCACCGGCCACCCCTTCGTCTCGGCGTGTTTCCGCAGCCTGGCATCCGGGTTCACCGCAACTGGAAACCCAACCGCTTCCATGAGCGCTACGTCCGACATGGAATCGGTGTAGAACCAGCAGAGGTTCAGGTCGATGTTGTTGGCGTCCGCCCACTCCTTCGTAACCACGCACTTACCGTCCCCGTACGCCACTTTTTGGATCTTACCGGTCAACACGCCGGACGTCGGGTCCACCTCCATGACGGATGAGATGACGTCCTTCGGGTCGGGCTCGAGGCCGTAGAGAGCCGCGGCGGCTCGCGCTGGGTGCTGCCACGAGCTGGTGCACATGACGCATCGCACGCCGTCGGACTTGTGCTTGTCCATAGTCTCTTTACACCCCGGCCGGACCCTGTGCGAGAGCTCTTTTCGGAAGAACGTGACGACGCGTTCGTTGAGGTCATCCTCCTTCTCGCCCGCGTAGAGCTCCGCAGCCTCCGCGCCCGCCCGCTCGGCTCCCGCGCCGAAACCGAGCGCGTACCTCGAGAACCAGTAGATCGCGGTCATGAGCATGCTTAAACCAACCTTGCCGTTGTTCACCTCGTGCTGCAACCAGTGCCAGCTGCTGTTGGTGTCTATGATGGTGTGGTCCAGATCGAACAGCGCCACCCCGACTTTCTCCGCATTGATGACTTCCTCCTTGGCCGCGGGTGAGGCCTCGACGACCGCGGCTTTGGGGGTCGCGGGCTTGGGGGTCCCCGGTCGGGGCGGCGAGATGTCCCCGGCGCCGTTGGACACCTCCGCGATGGACGGCTCACCCACCGAAGGCTCCGGTCGATCGACCGGCGGCCCGCGCGCCTCGACCATCGTCTCCGTCTCCGCCATCTTCACTTCACTCCAGGGCGGACGCTCGGCAACCGCTCAATTCTGCCTCTGGCACCCAGCCGGCTGGTCGACGCTTGGAAACGGACCGTGCCGTCACTCGCGCGCGATCGATGCGTTTCGATGCCCTTTGTCACGGGCGCGGCGTCCCGACGGCGTCTCGAGGGTCGGAGTGCCTCCGCGCCTCGTCGTGTGAGGGTCGAACAAGACTTCTCTCAAGGTTGGGTGTTCCAGTTTCTGTTTTTGGCAAATGGGTCCTTTCAGGTTACAGTACGGGCTCGGAAACGCCCAGACGGAGCACTTCCGCGCTCGCCACGGCCATGGCGACGCGAGCGGCGGTCGGAACCCTTCGGCGAAGGTTCTCCTCCGCGCGGCGAGCGACGCCAGCGGGCGTCGGGTACTCGGATCTCCGGCGAGATACGTGGGATCCGTGTAAACCGCCGGCGTCGGGGTGGCTCGTCGATGTTGGGCACCCACGTCGACAAAGGTTCGGGGATGAGTCCACGTTCGGGGAGAGGTGGGAGGCTCGAAGGTCCTTCTCTTCGTCGTCCGCGGCGTCCACGTCCGGACGCGATGTATGTAAAGACCCACACGATACCGCATCGTCGTCATCGTCCAAGACCGGCGCCCCAGACGGGCCCTCAGATGGTCTCTCGTCGGTGTGGAATCTGGCGGGGTTCCTCAAGGAGAACAGGCGCGTCGCGGACATCTGCGTCACGACCGCGCTCCTCATGGCGGGCCACTCGTGCGTCGCACCGGTTCTACCCCTGTTCGCCGACGAGTTCGGCGCCACGGCGGCGCAGGTGGGCATGACCCTGAGCGCATTCGCGGCGGCCAGGCTCGTGCTCAACGTGCCGT
>Ga0302114_10000911_pt1 | contig 20043 bp, 20 predicted proteins | sample AG5_Surface_MG_FD_203107 | JGI IMG/M metagenome (GOLD analysis project Ga0302114, IMG submission 203107) | Marine microbial communities from Western Arctic Ocean, Canada - AG5_Surface | ecosystem: Environmental > Aquatic > Marine > Oceanic | place: Canada: Western Arctic Ocean | collected...
GGAGAGGAGGAGGAGGAGGAGGAGGAGGAGTCGTCGGAAGAAAAGTCGTCGTCGGACAAAGGCGACACCCTTCTCCTCCTCTCCTGGTCGTGCGCCCCCCCCCGCTGCCCCCCGTACTCGTCGCCCCGGGGGGTCGGGGGCGGCGGGAGCTTCATCCCCTCGCTTCCCCAGGCGCCGGCTCCGGAGATGACCTGGGCGAGCCTCGAGGACCTGGAGGCGAACGGGTGGAGGCTGCTCAGCTTGGAGACGAGGGTCGGGACGGAAGGGACGGGAGGGGGAGAGGAGGAGGAGGGAAATTACAATGGGGCATGCGGTGACGGCAACGGCTGCGATTTGGACAACGGTTTAGACGAAGACAACAAGGCGAGCAACGTTGAGAGCAACGTTGCGAGCATTGTTTTTGACCTTGCGGAGGTCGCGAGCGATCCCCGCGAGGGGGAGACCAAGACACAGACGCCGGCGGACGGTAACACCAGTGCAGGCTCGGAGGACTCGAAGAAAGAAGATGGTGCGACGACGACGACGACGACGACGACGACGACGATGACGACGACGTCTTCTCCAACCGTTCGCCGGCCGAGCACCCTCCCCCCCACCCTCCTCCACATCTCCCTCGGTTCCCCAAAACTCGTCGTCGGAAGGCGACGGTCCTCGGTCGGCGGCCCACCACCACCCCGGATCGTTGTCGCCGGGAGGGGGGGGGAGGCGGCGAGGAGGCTGGCGAAGGCCTTGAGCGAGAGCTACGGGGTCGTGGACGTTGAAGCCAAGGATCTGAAGCGAGGAAGTCTCGGCGGCAGTGAAAACGGCAGTGAAAACGGAAACGGAAACGGAAACGGCAATCGGGCGGCAGCGGAGGACAGCACACCACCACCACAACTTGATTCTTCCGCGGCGGTCCTTTCCCGGCTCGGGGAGGCCGACGTGGCCGAGCGGGGGTACGTTCTGACCGGGTGGTTCCCGAGCAGCGAGGAGGGGGCAAGGCTGCTGCGAGGCGAAGAGGAAAAGACAAGGACGAGGACAAGGACCGAGGGGGAAGCGGAGGAGGAGGAGGAGACCAACACCACCACCACCACCACCACCACCACCACCCCGGACTTGGTGCTGGTCCTTGCGGGCTCGGAGGATTTTGAAGAAGGGCAAAGCTCGCTCCTCCTTGCGGCGTTTGGCTCCGACGTCGTCAGCCGCGTCGCCGAATCGGCGGACCAGGAGCTCGAAGCTGCCGTCAAGAACTTGGTCGACGGGAAGCTGGGAAGGCAGGAGGCGAAGGCGAAGGTCATCGTTTGTTTGCAGGCTAATTCCCAGCCGCCGGCAGGGGCTGGGGCTGGGGCTGGGGCTGGGGCTGGGGCTGGGGCTGGGGCTGGGGCAGGGGCCACTGGCGAGGAGAAGGAGAAGGAGAAGGAGAAGGAGGAGGAGAAGGAGAAGGAAGAGGACGAGGATCCCGAAACGGCGCTGGAGCCCGTTGGCCCCCAGGACTCCGTCGCGTCCGTGACGTTCGGCGAGTCGACGTCGCTCGGCCCGACCGACTCGATCTCGATCTCCGGCTTGGGGGAAGGGGAAAAATCCTTTTCGGCGAACCCTCCCGTTCCCTACGTTACGACCCTGCCTCGCTTCGCGAGCTGCACGACGCTAACTCTGACGAAGTACGACGACCCCTCGGACGTTCGGACCGTTGAGATTGGTGCGGGGGAGGAGCTCGCAGCCAAGACGATTAGTTTTGACCACAAGCAGCGAGGTGGAGGCTTGTGGTGGGTTGGGTTGGACAGCCCTGTTGGGGCGACCGTAACGGTCGTTAGTTCCGGAGGCGTTACGCTTGGGGCGGCCGGGGAAGTCTTCGAGAAGGCTGGGAAGGCTGGGAAGGCTGGAAAGGCTGGAAAGGCGGCCAGCTCCACCAACTTCGCCGCCGTTGCCTCGGGAACCGTCCCCCCCCAGCGGGCAGGGGAGAGGGTCGTCATGTTCCGGAAGAGCCTTCGCTTCTCGGCTCGGGCGGTGGTTCGGGCGGAGCTGCACCTCGCGGACTCCCCCGGTACGGTGGGGAACCCTCGGCTGGCCGAGCACGTTAGTTTCAGCGCCGTGACTACCCTCGGGGGAAAAACGACTCGCGCGACGAACTTCAGAGGGCTGTCGTCGGGGAGCTTCGTCGCTGAGCCGGCCGCGACCGTGACGTTCGTCGCGGTGTGCAGCTCGGGGAGCGCCGAGCTCCCACAGTTTTCCTACGAGCTTACGGGGCTCTGGGCGGGAGGGAGGGCGAGGGGGGACGGGTTCGGGACCACGAGGGTTGATTGCCGAGGGGCGTTCGGGGGGAGGTACACGCCGAATAAGTACCTGAGGTTCTTCAGGGACGTGATGACTGTTGAGGACGTCGTTGGGGAGGAGGCGGTTAAAGAAGAGGAAGAAGCGACGGGGAATAAGGGGAAGGAGAAGGGGAAGGAGAAGGGGAAGGAGAAGGAGAAGGGGAAGGACAAGGAAAAGGAAAAGGACAAGGACAAGGAGACAAATCCTACGGAAGAAGTTGAAGAGGGCGGTGGAGAGAATGGGAAGAGGGATCCGCTCTTCCTCCACTTCACCTGCCCCGACATGGAACTTTGCGTCAGGCTTAGGGTTTGGGGAGTTGGAAAGGGCAGTGGAAAGGGCAGTGGAAAGGGCAGCGGAAAGGGCAAGCTTCTTTTCGACGGGAGGGGGAGGGGGGAGATCGTCTGCGAGAATCTTATCGAGCATCTGGAGGATGACGACGAGGTGGAGGGAGAGGCGGAGGAGGGAATACTGACGGCGGAGACCAAGGAGGAGGAGGCGACCAAGGGAGAGGAGGACGAGGAGGCCAAGGGCGAGGAGAATCCTGCCGACGAGGCGAGCAGCGACAGTCGCCGGCGGTTCATCGTCGAGGCGACAATCGACGGGGAGAGGATGGTTGTTCCGCAGAAGCTCACAAGCAACAGGCCGCACTACTTCGAGGCTGGACAAGGCGAATCGGCTGCGGAAGGCGACCCCAGCTCTACTGCTACTGCGTGGTTCCTAACGATTACGTCCTCCTCCCGGACGTCCTTGTCCCACGACATGGGGGAGCTTGACGAGCACAAGGGAGTCAGGGACGGGTGGGAGGAGAAGGATAAGGGGAGGAGGAGGCGGGCGGACGTCGTTAGAGCGCAGTACCTACGGAGGAAAATGGGCGGAGAGGGGGGGGAGATTAAGATGCTGGAAATTGGGGAGGATGGGGAGGTTGTAGTGGAGGAGGAGGAGGAGACCCACGATAGGAAGGATAAGGGGAAGAAGGGGAAGAAGAAGGGAGGAGGGGAGCCAAGCCCGGAGGACGAGGAGGATACTGACGACATTGCGGGCGTGCTGGGGCGGGACCCTGAAACGAACCTGTTCGACGAGGTCAAGCTCATGGATATTCAAGTTAGGAGCAGGGCGATCAGGGTTGATGCGAATATTGAGCAGAAGAGGGAGATGCTGAGGATGGCACTGCCGAAGGTTGTTGAGGTCGTCGTGGGCGGCCCAGAATGCGAGGCGTTGCTGCTCAGCTCGGACGACCTGGCTGAGAGGCGGAGGGGGATAGAGGAGAGTATCGAGGAGGACCGGAGGGAGGTTGCGAGGATTAAGGAAAGTCTTGACGAGGAGCTCAGGAGGAGTAACTTCGAGCTCGAGGAGCAGAAGAAATGTTTTAAGAAATTCAGGGAGGGGGAGTTCGATAGGATCATGGGAGGGCACTTCGAGGAGAGGGAGCTGTACAGGGGGGGGAGGGCGGAGGAGGAGAGTAAGTTCCTGGGGATGCATAGGCTCCAGAGAGACAGGGTTGCGGCGGAGAGGGAGAGGATAAACAAGGAGAACGAGGTCAACGAGAAGGAGTTTCTTAAGAACAAGGGGAAGAAGAAGTGAGCTGTAACAAAAATTAAAACCGTGTCAGCCGTTAATGTTCCCTAACGATTTTATAGAGTCCGCAACGCGCTTCTTGGTGTTGCTCAGCGCGTGCTTCTTGTACTCGTCAAACGACCCCCTGAACCGGCTTGCGGAACCGTCTCCGACGACCCACAGCTCGCTCACGGTCTGCTGGATGAAGTACTGGTCGTGGGACACGACTATTAGCCCGCCACGGAAGTCGTTCAAGGCTCCGATCAAAGCATCTACTGTTTCCATGTCCAAATGGTTCGTTGGCTCGTCCATGATGATAAGGTGAGGGCGCCGATAGCATAACGCCGCGAAGGCCACCCTGCTTTTCTGTCCACCGGAGAGCATCATCATTGGCTTCACAGCGTCCTTCCCCTGGATTTGGAACTTGCCCACCCACTGCCGCATTTCTTGATCTGTGGCCTTGGGGAAAAGCTTCGCCGAGCGTACGAATGGTTTAGTGATTTTTCTCGCTTAAATTCGTCTTCACCGTCCTCTCGCTCCCTCACCTGCAGCATGTTCTCGACGCAGCTCAGATTCAATTGGAACTTGTCAGCGGAATGCTGGGTGAAATAGGCTGTTCGCAACCTCCCATTCTTCACCACGTCTCCACGCAAGCAGTTCAGCTTGCCCTCGATCAAGTTCAGCAGTGTACTTTTCCCTGCGCCGTTGGGGCCCAAAATAGCAATGCGACTCGACAAATCAACTCCGAAGTTTACCTTCTGCAGCAACTGCTCGTCTTTTTTTTTCGTTGAGTCGTAGTCGAAGAAGACATCGTTGACAGCCAAAACAGGTCTGCCGAGAGGCTCCGGGTTATCGATAGAGAAGCGCCAAAGCGCTTCAATTGTGACGTCCTCCGGGGCCTGCGCCGAGCGAGCCAAACGAATTGAGAGGGTTAGTTTTAGTAGTGGATGTTAGCCATTATTTCTGTAGCCATACATTTCCGCTCGTTCGTTCGCTCACTCACCTCCAAATCCATCTTCTCAATGGCCTTGATCCTGCTCTGCACCAAGCTGGCCTTCTTCGCATTGAATCGAAATCTGTCCACGAACTCCATCATGTGAGCCCGCCGATCAGCGAACGCGTCAAACACTCTCTTCTGGTTCTGAATCGCGTCGTTGGACGTTTTTACGTACGAGTCGTAGTTGCCCTTGTAGTAATTGAGTTTGAACTGCAACAGAGGATATATTTTTTGGGTGGAATACAGTTAGGTTAGGGTTCGTGCTTCGAGCGACCCACAGCCCAAGTAAAAAATAAATAGTGGCTCGGCTCGCTCACCTTCTTGAACTCTATTATGTCGGTGGTTACCTCGTTCAGGAATCCTCGGTCATGACTGACCACAACGAGAGTATGCCGATACGTTAGCAAGTAGCTCTCCAACCAGAGCACCGCCTCCAAATCAAGATGATTGGTGGGCTCGTCCAACATCAATATATCCGGTTCAATGAACAGCGCCGCCGCTAGACTCACTCGCATCCTCCACCCTCCGCTCAGCGCGCTAGTCGGGCCGTTCTGCATCGCTGACGTGAACTGGAGGCCGCTCAATATCATTGCCGCGCGCGCCTCAGCCCCGTCCCCCCCGATAACTGCTAACCTGGCGTAAATCTCGTCTATTCTCTCCAAGTCTTTGTTGAACGAGTCGTCGTTATCGGCCTCCTCCTTAATCTCGCCCTCGACCTTCTTGAGTGCCAGTAGCTGAGCTCGCCGGAGTGCAATGGGCTTCTCACCGGGAGCGGGAGATCCAGCTCCAGCTCCAGCTCCAGCTCCAACTCCAGCTCCCCCCGCACCGTCCAACCTCGCCAATATGACCTTCTCCTCCTCGAGAAGCAAGTTTCGCTCAACGTCAGCTTCCAACACGGTGGTCAGAACGGTCGTTTCAGTTCCTTTGATCTCCTGCCGCACGTGTAAGATTCTGTGATGTTTCGGAAACCCCTCAACCTCGAACGCCGCAATGGCCTTCAGCAGGGTTGTTTTACCGATGCCGTTTTTTCCCACGAGACCATACCGACGCTGGTAGTTGAATTTGACTTCTGCCGAGTCCAGAAGGCGCTTCCCGTCGTCCAGGGAAAGTGAAACATTCTTAACCTGCACATCCCGATCGCGCTTCTTCGAGTACACCGGAAGGACCATCGCAGCCACCTTGCCGTTATTAGCCTTCTCCTCCGCGTCTATGATGGCCATCTTCGCATCATACTCCTGCGCCGAGAGAAGCGAAAAAGGTGTGAGGCGTGAGCAGCAATACTATACTATGCACATTATCTATCGCAACCTCATGGCTCGCTCGCTCACCTTCCGATCGATTTCGGCCTGCTGCCGAGCTTTTCGCCTGTCCTTTGCGGACTCGGCAGCGTAGGCTTCGCGCTCGAGATTGGTCTTCTCCTTGTAATTGTTGCCCCAGAGGTACATATTTTGAAGGTCTTCCTCAGCAGTGGATTGCCCCTCCTCGCCAATTACGAGCCCCTTGACAAGCTTTTCGGTCTCAGCGGCTGGATTGGCGGCTGGATTGGCGGAAGTTGTGATCGATGACATGTCGTCGGCGGCGGCACCGCCACAGGCCATAGCTAACGCGTCGCAAAGCAACTTTAACGATGCATCGTCAATACCTAAATCTTCACAAAAGGGAGAAATCGTTTCTGAGATTGCGTGTGACAACTTTATTTGATCGTCCAATTCCATTACCACTGAAAGCAAGTATTCGATCATGTCTGGATCCACCTCCGGAATGTGACTTGCCATGATCTGCAACAATGTGGATTCCATTTTTGGAGATTTTTTGACCTCGATGACCAAGATATGTTATAGTTAGCTATTCCTTTCCTTGGGATGGTTTGTTTGAGAGGAGTAAAGATCTAAATTTGAATGCGTCCAGAGCAGCTGAATCAGAGCCCTCATTTTGCACTTTTCGGTTCCGCACCAAAAAACACAAAATTCTATGCTATAGCATGGGTGACTATGCTATATATGCTATATAGGTTTCTATTTGATCACTATTGAAATTTATAAACAATAAAACACAGGTTTTGGAGTGAGCTTCGACACTCCTGCAATGTCTCATGAGAAATCAGCTCTCCTTCCTACTCTGCCTCCATCATCAACACCCCATTTCTCCTCCACCCCACCCTCCTTAGATATGTCATCATACCCCTCCCCGGGGGTGGAAATACCGAGGCCTTTGTTCATTCTGATACTCGGTCTTCTTGTTTACCTTTCATTGGATTCAATCATTGCCTCTCACCCTCTCCCCAAAATTTTACTAGTTCCAACGCAACCACTTCTCCCAAAACCAGGCTCCAAGTACACATCCACCCAATTTTACGGTTTCGGCATCTTCACCGGGGGGTCCACGAACGAGGAAGAGTGTGCCTTGTCGAATAGTGTTGGTTTTGTCGAATCAGAATTAGAGTGTTATCTGGGTTATGACGACGAGACCACGGACATCCAGCATAGAATGGAAGTTCTGCGAGATGCTATAGAACTTGCGTACAGTTTGACCGACGAAGATGAAGACGACGACGGTTCTCTTTTAAAAATCTTCGTGGTTCCCGAGTTTTTTTTCCGTGGGGGGAGAGGCTCACTGCTCGGCGAGAACGTGATATCTGAAATTTGCAACCAGGCTGAGGATCTCATAACGGAGCCTCGATTCACAAATTGGCTGTTCGTGTTCGGCACAATCCTAGCAAGCGAGGTTTACAACCGCGGCGCGCCAGAAGCGGATCGCGAGTGGATCTTTTACAATTTCGCTCCAGTAATGCTTGGCGGTCCCACTTCTCACTCTCGGAAACCTTTTAGAGGGTTAGCCCCAAAGGAGTATGTTTCGAAGATTGATTTCCTTAAACCAAAGCACGTCTTCAACAACACTGCGGTGCCGTTTGCATTCCAGTTGACTGATCACGACGACAAGGGTCTGGCCCACTACGATTTTGATATATGGGAGAGGATGGAGGAAAACATGCAAGAAGCTGGGTACGAGCTGATCCGGCGAAACTTCTTCATGGTTGAGGGTATAAGATTCAGCATAGAAATTTGCTTGGACCACGCATTGGCAGAAGCGAAGGAAAACTTCATGCGAAAGGGTGGTGGCCTGAGCGGCGGGTTTGTCAAGGCCTCGCAAGTCTCATTGTTGTCATCAGCAGGTATGGAGATCATCGACAAGAATCTAATTCTTGAGAACGGTGGTGTCATTTATCACCAGGTGAGTGTTTGCATTTTTTTTAGTTTTTTTTTACTTTTCACAAACTGAGCAAAGCACTCGGCGCAGGATGGTTTGAACGATAGAAAGAGCAATGCGAAAATTCGCTATCTAACTCAGGCAGGGAAGGCGGGGGAGCAGGAGAAGGATAAATATCTCGATCATCAAGGTAGTATCTTCGAGTTGGTTGATGTGACCGCGATCGTGGAAAAGAATTTGTATGGGGACGAAGAGACGACGAAGAAGAAGTTGGCGCGACTGTATCCGTATCTTCCCGACACGCTTCCTCAGATTCGGAAATTTCCAAAAATCGCGATTGCATGACAAAAAATGATGTGTATGTGCGATTGAATTTGAATTTTGAGAAAATTCGGGTTTTAAAATAGGTTGAAATCGAAAAAAGCGTCCTTTGTCTGTTGTTGTTGTTGGGGCTGGTAGGTTTGCTGTTGAGGAGGAGGAGGAGGCTGCGACCTGTTCATCATTGGTTGTTGATTTTGCATTTGCATGGGTTGCTGTCTATTGTTGTTCATGTTGTTCATGTTGTTTACGTTGTTCATGTTCATCTGCATGTTCATGTTGTTGCTCATTCCCATCCCCATCCCCATCCCCATTCCCGCAACGTGCTGCGTTATGGAGGAGATCCCCATTGCGGAGTTAGCGTTGCCGTTCATCATACCCCCCATTGCATTGGCTCGACCCCCCACCATCATGGATTGATTCTGATGCTGTTGTGTCTGGACCATCGCCGGTTGTTGTTGTTGTTGTTGTTGTTGTTGTTGTTGTTGTTGTTGTTGTTGTTGCTGCTGCTGCTGTTGCTGAGCCGGAACCAGCGCCAGTGCTGGGGTCGAAGCAAACACGTCGAATGCAACAGCCGTGGGGGCTGGCGGGGCTTTCTCGTTCATGAAACCGAACCCCGACGACGACGACGACGAAACTAGTGATGGAGATGGTGAGGGTGAGGGAGCTGGAGGCGCGCTAAAAAAATCGTCAAAACCTGCAGAATAGTTGCTGCTGGTTTTTATACTGCTGCTCGAAGATGATGCTGGTTCCATAAAGTCTCCCAGCAAGTTCACCTCGGGAGCCTGAGGTTGGGGTTGATTTGTTTGCTGTTGCTGTTGCTGTTGTGGGATAAAAAGTGCCGGTGCCGGAGCAGGTGCCGGGGCAGGTGCTGAGGCCGAAGTGAAATCGGAAAACCCGCCAGAGCCCCAGGTGCCAAAGCCGTCATCAGCTGGCGCAAAGGAAGGGGCATTGTTATTATTGTTATTGTTATTGTTAATGTTGCTTTGGGCAGGGGCATCGTTTCCGTAAAAAAGTCGACTCTCGTATGCATCAGCAATAAACTTCTTGTAAATTTCTAATGAGTCGCCGTCACGTGGGCGCCTCCCACCATTGTACCTATCGCCAACTGCCGGCGCAGTTGCCAGCCATGTTGCTCGGCATGCGTCATTCCCACCCCCGTTTTTGGCCATCAAGCTATCGACTTCGACTTGAGTCCAAGTTGACATCGTTAGAGACTTGCAACGGTGACTAATAGCTTGGTGGGAGGACTTGCACTCGTTACATACGAAGGAGAGGAACTTTATGCATACGTTGCCATATCCAAACTGGCTAGTCTTCCCACAATTAGGACAGATTGTGTTAGACGGCAGCTTTGAAAGTTTCTTGATAATATTCTCTGGGGCGACAGGCATTTTTATGTGTATTTCTGGCGAGAGTAACTTAAATGATCTGGTCGATTCCTTAAAACCGTGGGTTTGTACACGCCCCAATAATTTTGTCCATGCTTTGTTACCTTGCCACCTGCCCCTAGCAATAACACAACCCCCTTTTCCATCGTTTGATATCTTTTCACAAGTATATCCTTATGCATTCCATTGAGCTCCTCAAATGGCTCAAAAAGCGTGATTGGCCCGCGGTACAAGGAGCCATTTTTGACCCAGATCTGGACTTAGATTTGTTTGCGAGAAAGTACAAGGAGAGAGATGAGCATGGACGACTGCCACATCATTGGATGGCATTGAAAGCTCAGACACACACACATACTCTTGCCGATGTGGGCGTGCAGTCGATTTGCCACAATCCACAGGCCCTCATCACACGAGACAAGGAAGGCAAAACTCCCCTCGACATTGCCCGTAGGAGTGGAGCCTGTGCTGAGATCATCGGCTTGTTCTCCCTCACTCCCGAGAAAGCTCGTTCGTTGGGTTTGAAGGGGATGCTCCGCTTGTACGCACTTGTGGCTTATTGGAGGGAGGAGATGGTTGGGTGGATCCAATCACGATCGTGGGCAGACTGCCACAAGTTCATCGATGAGCACGATGACGAGTTGGTGCGTGAAGTGCTCAAATACTACAATTCTAGTCTTCTTCAAGCCATTGCTTGCTATAGCCAGGTATACAGCGACTCCCTCGTGTTTCTTGCTCTTCGAATGATCCATCGATACCCACCATCCCTCTCCGATAAGGACACAAAATACGCAGAAACAGCCCTCCAATGGGGACAACTCCCGGAAAAAAATGCTTGCCGTGAAATAATTAAGGTCCTCCGCCTCACCCCCACCCACATCTCCTCCACCCCCTTCCCCACCCTCCTCCGACAATACCTTCCCAAGCAGTTTGTCGACGATCATATCTTCGGCACATACAACACCGCTTGCACGTTCATCAAGCACATGAAGTACGACAAGGCTGAGCTGGTCGAAATTGAGGCCGTCCTCAAGCCGACCCACAAGTGCGACGTCTGCAAGGTTTCCACGACGAAAGCGTGCGCACGGTGCAAAACCAGCTACTTCTGCTCCCCCTCCTGCCAGAAGTCAGCGTGGAAGAAGCACAAGAAGACGTGTAAAGCGCCGATCAACCCTCCCGCGAGTGAGGCAGAATTGCGGGTTTTGCACAAGGGCATTGCTCTCCTGAATATGTGCATACAGAGGTCTGGAGCTGGAGACGGACCCACAAGTGTGGTATTAGATTTCTTGAGACGCGACTCGGCCTCAACAAAATAAATTGCATTTACTATTCCACAAAAAACACAAATTTTATCTGCAGCAATTCATACTACTTCACTCATCGTTGTGAGTAGCGATGTCTTCAACCTGCTGTGCTGTGCGCCTCAACCTTTGCCTCCATCGTACCCTTCTTCCTCTTGCCATACTTCTAATACCCCCAAAATTTCTAACTTAATTCCAAAAAGGATCATCCACCACTGCTCCCTCTCCCCCTCCCTCGACATACACGCACTTGGCATACGTGTAACATGCGATACATTCAAGTCCCCCCTCCCTGCCCCACCCGCTCCCCTTCACCCCCCCGAAACACATATCGCTACTGACGCAATTGTAATTGTTGATCCAAACGTTCCCGCACTCGAGTTCGTCCGCCAATTCCCTCGCTTTCCGTTCGTCCCTGCAAACGATCCCCGCTCCCAACCCGAACTCGCTGTCGTTGCACCAATCCGCCACGCCACCCACCCCTCCCCCCTCTTCCTTGAAGCTTCTCACAGTCAGGCACGGACCAAAAACCTCCTCCTTTTCAATTCTAGTCACCGCCTTCCCCTCCCCCACCACCCTAAAAACCGTCGGCTCGATGAACCACCCCCCCTCCCCCCCCTGCCCCCCTCCTCCTCCACACAGCAGCTCCAGCCCGCTCTCTCCCTTGGCCACCTCAATCATCCCCGCGACCCTCCGGTAGTGCGCCTCGTTGATCATCGGCCCGATGTGGGTTTTCTGCGCCGAGCGAAGAAGGTGCGAGTACGAAATTGAGTGAAATAATAATAATGTTAGTTTAGTAGTGGTTCGTAAAACGTTTCTCGTCTTTCTCATCAAGGCTCGCTCGCTTCGCTCGCTCAATCACCTGCTCCATCGCCCCTCCAACCTTCAGCCTTCCCACCTTTTCCACCAACCTGCTGCAGAACGCGTCGACAATTTTCTCGTGCACAATGAGCCTAGTGGCGTTGCTGCAAACCTGCCCGTTGTTGTAAAAGTTAGCCGCGAGAGTTACATTCACAGCATTGTCCAAGTCCACGTCGTCGAAAATCACCAAGGGGGACTTCCCGCCAAGCTCCATCGTCGTCCTTTTCAGTGTCGAGGCCCCGCTCTTAATGACGCTGCGCAAGCGACCAACATAAGTTGAGTAGGTTAGTTCAGAAGTGGACGGATGGATGGAGCCATGGATCGCTCACTCACCTGATCCCAGCCCTTGTTGACCCTGTGAGGGATATTTTGTCCACGCCAGGGTGCGAGGTTAAATATTCGCCCACACAATTCGCACCATGACCAAGAACGCAATTGAACACGTTTGGAGGGAGTCCTGCCTCAGTCATAATTTCGCACATTTTCAAACTACGCCGAGAGAAGCGAAAGCAACGATCGAGCAAAAAATGTTTGAGCGGGTTGGTTCAGTAGTGGATGTAGCCATGTAAAGTAAAGCAATTTCGCTCGGAGCTTCGCACTCATTTGTCACAAGACTAGCTCGCTTCGCTCGCTCACCTCACCAGCGGGGCGTGCTCGCTGGGTTTTTCTATAAACACGTTTCCCGTCGCGAGTGCTGGCGCCAACTTGTTAACCAGCACCGTGGCTGGGTAGTTCCACGCCCCGATTCCGCAAACGACGCCAATCGGGTTCAGAGTGGTGTGAACGCCGGGCGATATGTCCCTTCCAATGTTCGTTTTGTTCTGCTCCGCCAAAAGCCCGAATTGGGTGGGTTAGCTTCGTAGTGGATGTAGCCGTTATGTCTGTAGCCATTTCACGCATTTCATTTCATTTCATTTCATCGCGAGTATGCTCGTCTCACCTGTGTGGCGAGGTTTCCCCAGTATTCGAGCGTCTCCGCGGCGGCTTCAACATGCCCGGAGAGGGCCTGGTTGAGAGGAATCCCGGCGTCCGTCGCAGTGAGGTGGGCAAGCTCGCTCGCGTACTTGTTTCTAACGAGCTTGGAGGCTGTTTCGAGGATTCCACCTCTTGCAGGGGCTGGTAGCTTTGAGAAGAGCTTGAAGGCTTTTCGTGAATCAGAAATTAGGGTGTCGAGGGCATAGTTGTTGAGAGGGCTGTGAGTGGAAATGGGGAGTGAAGTATTTGGAGAATAGTTGGTGAAGGTGTGTGTGACAGCAGCCGGTGTCGCCTGTGCTATCAACAAACTTCCGTTCTGATAGCCACAAGTAATGGCATTGAGGTTTGGAAGCCGAGCAGACGACGATATGTGAACACAACGTCCTTGCATTTTTAGAGTCATATTCTCATTTTGATTTAAAAATTCGCAGCCTTTCACGATGATGCGTTGGCTTGCACTAAACCTACCCCTGATATTCTACGTAACAGACGGATTGATTTTTATGCTCACAAAACATCATCGACACAAATCAACGTTCTTTCGTTTATCAGATTCAGATTCCAACTCTGAACTTCCCATTCCGTCCTCTCCGTTTTCATTAACGAATGTGTACTACTCCCCTCCAGCTGTTCCAGCTGCCACTGACCACCCCTCCATTGTCACCTGGAAGCTGATAATGACCGACGCCAATTCTAGTTCCGACATCGATTCCATTTCCCAAACTAAATCAAACCTCATTGATTCAGCCACTCAAACCCTCACCCTCCTCAACTTATTCGACTCCCTCACCCCCTCCGACCTGTCCACTATAGAGAATGAGTACTGGGAGAACTTGCTCCTCCCGAGCCTATCCTATCTCCCTCCCTCTGACCTCCCAGCGATAAAGTTAGCCCTCACAATCTCCTACCACTCTCACAAGGACCAGAGGCGAAAGAGCGGCGAGCCGTACATAATGCACCCCGTGAATGTTGCGCTCCTCCTCTCGGAGCTTAAAATGAACGACGAGACGTTGATCGCCGGGCTTCTGCACGACACTGTCGAGGACACCGACCTAACATTTGCCCAGGTGAGTGTGACGACTGCGCTGAAGGTTTTCACAGCAACAAAGGAGCGTGCGTGGGAGTCACAGCGGTTGTCGCGGCGAGCGGAGCGGAAGCGGGTGGAGCAAACTAGTCACAAAAAAACAGGTTTATGGTGTTGCTGTCTATTAAACTAACCATGTCGTGCGCCTCGCTTCGCTCGGCGCCAGATCGAGTCTCTATTCGGAAAGATCGTGCGGAAGATCGTCGAGGGCGAAACCAAGGTTTCCAAGCTGCCCAAGCTCGCTCTGAGCGAATTTGCCGACGAGCAGGCCGAGAATTTGAGGCAAATGTTCGTGGCCATGACGGACGACTATCGCATAATAATCGTGAAGTTGGCCGACAGGTTACACAACATGAGAACGCTGGAGCACATGAAGAAGGAGAAGCAGTTGAAAATAGCCAGAGAGACACTGGACATATTCGCTCCTCTTGCTCATCGAATGGGCATTTGGCAGTTCAAATCTGAATTGGAGGATATTAGGTGAGTGATTGATTGAGTGGCGAGCGAGCGAGGTGGGGGTGGTTTTGTGGAACACTACGTCGATAACATCGATTGATTCTGAGTGTCTAAAGGCGTTGTGCGTTGGAGTTGTGGTCCGTTTTAGTAATTCGCCTATTTTTTCGCCTTTTTTGAGTTTTCACAAATGACGGACGTACAGGTGGCGTATTTTGGACCGTTCCTGAACAAAGTCCTCGCTCAAAAAGATGAGCCTGGCAGAACTAGCCACCGTGTCCAATTATGAGTGTCTAAAGACGTTGTGTGTTGGAGTTGCGGTCGATTTAGTGATTCGCCTATTTTTGCCCTTTTTTAGTTTCCCATTGGCGCGCACATACATGCCCCTGATCGGGACCGTCCCTGAACAAGCTCCTCGTGCACTCGGTGGCTACATCCACAACTGAACTAACCATATCAACCATATATCGATTTCATGCTTCTCGCTTCGCTCAACTCGTGGCGCAGTTTCAGCTATTTGTACCCTAAGCAACACAAGAAGTTGAGGAAGAGATTGATGAGGCAGAAGGTGAGCGGAAATGTATGAAACGAACTGCCCTTCTACCATCACACTCACTAACCCATTAACATCACTCACACAGGACAAGTTTGAGCGGGTGCTAAACAAATCCCAGACAATTCTTTCCTCCGCTCTTTCCGCCGACCCTCTCCTGAGAGACGAAAATATACAGTTTGTTGTCGAAGGTCGTACGAAGGAGCTTTACTCTTTGTGGTTGAAGATGAACGAGAAGAACGAAAATCTCAGCAAGATCAAAGACGTGGTTGCGTTGCGGGTAATACTTTGGCCCGAAAAGGAGAAAGAAATTCTCAAAGAAAACTCAAACTCAAGCTCAAACTCAAACTCAAACTCAAACTCCGAGGAGAAATCAGTGTGGCTCTGCTACCACGTTTTGGGTTTAGTCCAAAATTTGCCACTCCTCGCACCTGTTCCGGGCAGCGTTAAGGACTACATATCGCTACCAAAGCCCAACAACTACCAGAGGTGAGCCGCGAGCGAAGCGAGCCGCGAGGCAGCAACACTACACACTAGTTGTAACTAGCTGCGAAGTGAGTAACTCCTTACCCACACATCTTGCGCGCAGCCTACACACAACGCTGGTTTGCGACAATCAGCCGGTGGAGATCCAAATCCGGACGAAGTCGATGCACCGCGTGGCGGAAACGGGAATGGCCGCGCACTGGCTTTACAAGAGCGGCGGAAGTGGCTTCGACACGCCTTGGCTCAACAACATCCGCGAGTGGGAAAACGAGGCAGTTTCCAGCCGCGACTTTGTCGAGAGTGTGAGGAGGGAACTTCTGGGGAAACGGGTTTTCGTCTTTTTGCGGAACGGCAAAATACTGAATCTTGCGCGGGGCGCCACTGCGATCGACGCTGCCTTCAACATCCACAGTGAGGTGGGGCTAACCATGCATGGTGTGGAAATCAACGGAAAACCGAAGGTGAGCTAGCGAAGCGAGCGAGCGAGCTTTGAGGAAGACTCTAGCGATGAATCCCGCGAAATTGCTGAGGATGTTTTTTCATGGCGTGTATCGGACCGTCCCTGAACAGCCCCCCCCCCCCTTTTTTTTGCACAAAAAGATGCGCCTGGTCAAACTCGCCACCGTGTCAAATTCATCGCGTCTAAATACGTTACGCGTTTGAGTGGAGTGACGGCCGATACAGTGAATGATTCGCCTACTTTTTCGTTTTTTTTAGTCTTGAACGATGAATTGCGCGAAATGGCTACATCCACCCACCCACATCCACTCCTAACACATCCACTCCTAATCTAACATTATTGCTCGCTCGCCTCCCCCCTGGTCCAATTGAAAATGCAGAAGGTGGGGTATGAGCTCCAGAACGGGGACGTCGTGAACATTCTCAGCGGCGACGGGAAACCGGCGCTGGACTGGTTGCGGTACGCGACCGCTAGAAGCACAAAGGCAAAGTTGAGGCTGTACTTTCGGAGGCAGGAACAAAAAAGTGCGATTCTTGGGGGTGAAATGAAGATACTCGAGTACTTGGAGAGCAACCAAAAGCGTTTGGGAGGCGTCACAACGTTGGAAGAACTTGCGGAAAAGAGCGGTCTCACTTCCAAAGAACTGTGCTTGACAGTGGGATATAACCGAGAAGCGTTGGTCCCTCTGATGGTCACAATATTTAACAACGTTGAGGGTACAATGTTTTTTGACAAAATAAAAAAAATAAAAAAGAAGGGCAAGGCAACAGAAAATAAACAACAACCACAAACACCGAGAGCTCGTTTCGAGAGGATCAAACGATTGTTAAGTTTACGTAGGAAACCGCAAAACCTCTAGTTTAAAAAAAGGTCCTATCCTAAATAAAGTATTCAAAGGCACAAAACGCATTATTTTTCGCAGAGTAGATCTGCCTGCGCGTCCCAAAAAGCGTCATTTCGACACCCACAGCTACATTGCACCCCTTTCCTGTGGTGACCAATCTATTACTGGTCGGAAAGCTGTTTACAGTCAGATTCTTTGGCCATCTTAAATCGCCGATTTCTCATCAAGTCACCTGGCCGTGCTCCACCACGCCCCCCCGGGTACCACTAACAACGAGATCTCAAGCGGGGACGAGATTGCTACTCAATCATCTCCCTTGTCCTCAGTGTATTGCATCCCATAACCTGGAATCTCCATGTGCCTAAGATGCAGCAAATTCTTGAGCCGCTGCCCCCCCAAGGACGTTACCATTATCGCCGGAATCTCCACTTTCCGCCAGTGCTCCCCTAGATCATATTTGCCGAACCCCCCCTCCTTGACGCTTCCAGCTCGTCCGCACCGAACAAATTCCTCGTCGCATTGGCCGTTGTCTACGATGATCACTGCGCCGAGCCAAACGAATTGGGTGAGTTGTATTAGTAGGTGGATGTAGCCATTTCGTTTCTTTTCATTTCGTCTGTAGCCATTTCGCGCACTTCATCGAAAGTATTCAAGGCTCGCTCGCTCACCTCCGCTGGCGCCCTCGGCCTGAGCTTTGAGTACTTTTTCAACCAGTGAGATCTCCCCCCTGTCAAAAAGAACGATCCGGCCCTCTAACTCGTGAGCGTTCAACAACCGTTCACGCCCATCGTTAGGCACCGCGTAAACCAAATCGGACTGAATTGAGTAGTCCTTTGGGCCTTGGGCAGCTGTGAAGACGAGCGAAACGAGTGAAGTGAAGTGAGCCAAACAAATTGGGTGGGGTAAGTAATGTAGCCAATTATGGAAGCAATTTTGGGAAACAGTAAGCTCGTCTTCCAAAAGGCGAGCGGAGACTGAGTGAGACTCACCTGTGAGCCCACGAATTTGGGACCCATTCCGAAATGGGTCCTCGCAATTCTTGCAAAATTCTATCGATTTCAGCCCTTCGGGGTAGGCCTTGGACATCTTACTGTGGAGAGATATCAGCAGGGGGGGGTGACGAAAGTCGAGATCGTTTGGCTTGTAGTCGGGCTGGTCGTGAATGGCATCCTTTTCAATGTAGTGGTGGTGATTGTGGGAAATACCCTTCGAAGGTTTGGGAGCTGGAGGTTGCCCTTTTGGAGCCTTCGACTTCAGACCAGAGGATTTTGAATTCCAATGATCTGGATTTGTGTATCGAGGCAAGAAAAATAGCAGGAGGACGAGGATTAGGCGACGCATCATTTATAACATTGTTATGACGGTTCTGCACTTCTGATTTGAATTTACAATTTTAGGAGAAAAATAGCACCAACTCTCGGCGGCGGACATTCGACCTTCCCAAACTGACATCGAACAGACCGTAAAGTTTGTGCGAATTATGAGCCTCTCGCCAAAGAAGACCACATTTAGTGGTACTTTACCATCATTGACAATTACGATTGAATTCCCCAACCCAACCCCTCTAGGTGTGCAGCTGGTCAAGACCAAGCAATTCACGAATGCCAAGGCAACTCGATCCTCTCTGGTTGCGCGTGAAGTCGCCGCCCCTTCGGGCTTCGCGGTCGTTAACAAGCTGGCGGACACTGCAAATGACGAGACGAAGAGTAAACTGCGTCCTGGTGATGTCCTTGTCAGCGTGAATGGAGAGAGTGTGGCACCTGATGAATTGCAGTTACCCAGGGAGCGAGTTTTGAGTGCCGACATGTTCGAAATTGGCGATGAACAGAAAGAGGAGGCGTGGAGGAGGAGGTCGTCGATTGTTGGCTTTGATGCTGTGATGGAACGAATCAAGCTGCACGATCGGACTGAAGAAAACCCACTAGTTCTAACGTTCACGAGACCGCACTTCGCGGAGCCTTCCATTGCGTACCCTCGCTTCTTCGAGGCTCGACAAAGGGACAGTGCTTTGGCAGTGATGATGCTCCATGCCAACAAAACTTGGCGCAATTCGTTCTTCCCTCTGATGCTGGAAGAGCTCGATTACATTACGTGCACGAGCGCCATCCAAACAGTTCTCTCGCATCAAATTTTGCCAAAGTTGAAGAATCCTATTCTCTATATAAACGTGTCCAACCTCTTGGATCTTGACCTTCCTCCTCCGGATGGAATTTTCGCAGATCTCACCATCTCCGGGGCTCCCGAAGCAGCAGCCCCGAAGCAGCGGCGGAGTTCAATCTCCCAGGAGGACCTCAAATTGGAGAATATTGTCAAGAGCTTTGTGTACCAAACGGAGCAAATCTTACTGAGTGCGGGTGATGTGCGGAGCCCCAAGATATCTCAGCTCATCGACTTTGAGGGAATGAGTCTTTCGCAGCTTGGGAAGATCAAAATCATCCGCCAGCTCTATGCGATCTTCGAAGCCAACTACCCGGAGACACTGGTGAGCTGTTGCTTCTTCCCCACGAACAGCATCCTCGCGGCAACTCTGAATTTTTCATTGGGCTTCGTGAATGAGAAAACCAAAAACAAGTTCGTGTTCTCGGATAGTGTTGAGGAAATCTCCAAGACTCTAGGCCTCGAAAGTGCGAACGTGATTAAGGGAGGCGGGTTTTCGAAATATTTTATCTCGGTAAACAGTGGATTTGTTGATGTTGATATGGAATGAATGCTCGGTCAACAACAGTGGATTTGTCGATGTTGATATGGAGGAATGAATGGACTGAGATATAAAATAAAGACATTTGTTTGAACTATTCAACTTTATCTTTCCCCCAACTCCAAACCGCAAACTTCAAACGATTACCTATCCGCTTTAAAACCATCGAGTGTTGCACCCGGATCACACAGATTGTTGTGAACATCAGGAGGAAAGGGATCTCAAAATCTTTGAAAAATGATATTTTGGTGGGATCGACGATGATTGATTTAATGAGGTGAAACTCTTCTCGCCAAGAGGTGATGGGGGAGTCGGAGGAGGAGCGGCTTTTGAACTCTGAAGTGAACCCCATGAGCAACCTCATTACGACCCCTGAAAGGCCAAACAAAAGAGGAACGATGACGTGAAGGATAACACTGATGATGAACTTCCAACCTTTCGACGGAGGTGCCGGGCGTGACGGATGTGGTCTTTCCATTATCAATTGAGACTGATGGAAAATCGCCAAATTCGAATTTGATTGAATCTCAAATTCACTGAATCTTCTCACTTTTGTCTCTTGTCCTTTGCCA
>Ga0302114_10000912_pt1 | contig 20030 bp, 23 predicted proteins | sample AG5_Surface_MG_FD_203107 | JGI IMG/M metagenome (GOLD analysis project Ga0302114, IMG submission 203107) | Marine microbial communities from Western Arctic Ocean, Canada - AG5_Surface | ecosystem: Environmental > Aquatic > Marine > Oceanic | place: Canada: Western Arctic Ocean | collected...
CCGCAAGTTCTTTCTGAACATATCCTCGTCCATCGTTGCACCCATAGCTGGGTTAGCTTTTCCCTGCGCCCTCTCCTTCTCCCCGCCCTGGTACTCCATATCGAGCTTTTCAATGACATTTCGAATGTACTCCACCTGTCCAGCCCCACTTCCGCCTTCAAGCATGCTCTTGACTGCGCTGAAAGATGGCGTGTCGCGAGACACTGGCAGCGCTCCGGAGTGGATGACTCTGTTCAGCACGCGAACTTGAGCCTCTGGCTCCATGCTTGCGTGTACAGCCGCCATGTCGTGGAGCAACGAGTGTGCGTAGTACGCTTCCACGATTGAAGAGTCGTTCTCGCTAATGTCGTTTTCTTCGTCAAAGGACGAGTTGTTGGGGTTTGCTTTGTTCACTGATAGGTCTAGAGCACCCATGTTCACGTTGAGGAGGCAAAGAAGCGCGAAGATGTAGTCGTGGCGTGCCACGAAGCTGCTTGCCCTCAGCAGGCTCGCTGTGGGGTTGAGCCTTCTCAGCAAGCCCAAGACGAACCTGGTTGGTGGTGCGCGAAAGCTGACCGAGCCGAAGCGAGGTGCATTTTTAATGAAACAAGAGCAAAACGAGCGAGCCAAACGAATTGAGTGGAATAATATATTGTTAGTTCAGTAGTGGTCTGTAGCCTTGTCGCGCACTTCATCGCTCGAGTCTTCCTCAAAGCTCGCTTCGCTCGCTCACCTTGCAACTATTAAAACACGCAATGCTGCGGCAGTCCCCGAAATTAATGGTAAATCGTCTAACGTCATACCCGCATCAACGTCCTTAATCTTCCCGCTCCCCCCACCACCGTCGCTCTTGCTCTCCTCCCCACTCCCACTCCCACTCCCTGGCATCCCAAGCACAGCCTCGTATGTTTCCGCCCTCCGCGAGAGCAAGTTTGCTGCCGCCACGCACCGATTCAAGTAAGGGAGCACCAATCTTGGAATCAGCAGTGTGTCGGCCAATAAATGCTGCCTGTAAATGTCAGCTTTTTCCGGCCCCGCGTAGCTGTAGAGGTTTTGCAAAAAGGCAAACACGCCGCAGATGCTGCGATGGTCGTGCTGGTCTAAAAGCCCCCTCTCGAGCTGCTTCAAGGCACGCTGCTGCCGTGCTCGGAGGTAGCCGCTGTCGCTCTCGTTATCGTAATCCTCCTCGTCGTTCTCGTCTGAATCCTCGTCTGATTCTTCGTAATCGCTGGAGAACAAGACATCGTGCAATGCCAAAGCCAGTTTTTCCACCAACCTGGTCGAGAGGGTAATTTCGAGCAAGTTGTCCATTTCTGCTGTGAACGTGTCCACGTCGTGGAGAGAAATTTCAGCTGCGCCGAGCGGGTTAGTTTAGTAGCAGGTGGCTCGCTCGCTCGCTCGCTCACTCACCGTCTAGGCCCGTGTCGGCAAAATAAGTCGGCGCGCTTGTGAATCCTTTCAGCAACCTGCACATTTGCAAAATCAACGGCTTCTCGTGGCGTCGCGTTACGAGCTCGTGCTCCCATTGGCCGACCTGCCCGGAACCGGGCTTTGCGCGCTGCACAAGCTCAGTTGCGTACGTCTCGCCGTCTTCTAAAACTCCCACCACCGTTTCAAGGGCGAGAATGCGGTCGCCACCAGTCAGTTCGAGGAGGTCTTCCGTTTTCAGAGAGTACTCGTAGCTGCGAGCCAGTAGGAGAAGCATCGCCTTGTGAAGCTCCGGCTCAATCTGGACCTCGTCCTCGTCCATGCACCCAGTGCCCTCTTCGTTCTGCAAGTAATCGTCGAACCACTCTGAAACGGAAGTGAGCACGTGCTGCACAGCGAGCTTGGCACCGCTGTGGTCGCACTGTGAAACATTGGACAGAATTGCGAGCACGTCAAGTTTAGTATCCTTGTCAGAAACGTTTTCATTCTGGTTGTTGAGAAGCTTGTCCACCATTCGCTGCATGATGTTCGACTCATCTAAGAACTTCTCGGGGGACGATTGGGACATTGAAACAAGAGAAGTCAAGTCAGCCGGACGAGACAATAGAGCGGCATTGAGCAGCCACCCTGGGGTCAGCTCTTTTGATTTGCTTTGATTTCAGTTTTGTACAACAAAATGAACGTGTTAGAACATAGATAAAATGTGTTTGTTTTTGACTTGGACTTGGGATTGCTACGGAAGAGGCCAAACTCACCCAGCTTTTGAACCCATCATCATTTTGTTATTGTTGTCGTCGCGAGGTGGCCAGCGTGTTATCTCGTTTTCTTTATTCATGGAAGACAAGAAAATGGAAACTCAAAAACTCAAACACTTTCAAAGCAAATAAAAAAAAATTAAAATCAAAGTAGCACACACACACCAGGAACACAAATCGAACAATTGGAATCACTTCCTGTTGCCCCCCTCCCCTCCCATAAAACATGGGCCTCTTTGGAAAAAAGAAGGAAACACCAAAAAAAGAGAAGAGTGATGCCGAAGTTAAATTAGAGAAGGAGAATGAGATGTATAAAATTGCCCCGCTTCAAATAGGAGACGAAGTTCCGAATTTCACCTGCGATTCGCAGCTCGGAATGCTCACCTTTCACGACGTCCTGGATGGACAGTTTGGCATGCTTGTGACCTTCCCTCGGGATTTTGAAGCGACCGCTACAACAGAGCTCGGGATGATAGCCAAGCTGCAGGATGAGTTTGAGGCAAGAAACGTCAAAATATTTGCTCTGAGCGTTGACACTAAACTCAACCACCGCAGGTGGATGGACGACGTCCAGGAGCTTCAAGATTGCACCATAACCTTTCCGCTCCTCACCGACACAGATGCGAGCGTCAGCAAGGTGTTTGGGCTTGTTCGGCCCGATGCTGCCGAGGGCATGGAGGCTAGGAATGTGGTGCCAGCGGGTTTGGTCGTTCTTGTCGATATGGACAGGAGAGTAAGGTTTATATCGCAATATCCCTCATCGACCGGAAGAAACTTTTACGAAATCATTCGAACAATTGATGCCCTGCAGGTGAGCTGGAAGACTCAGGCGATGAAGTGCGCGAAATGGCTACAGACATAATGGCTACATCCACTAAAGCTAACCCACCCAATTCGTTTTGGCTCACTTCACTCGTTTCGCTCGTGCTTCATTAAAAATGCGCCTCGCTTCGCTCGGAGCAGCTCACCCTTTTCCACTCAGTTTCGACTCCAGCCAACTGGATGCAGGGTGAAGACGTCTTTGTTAAAAACGAGGTGTCGGCAAATGCTGCCGGTGCAATGTTCCCCAAGGGTTTTGTTGCCATTAAGGAGTGGTTCCGGATAACTCCGCAACCCGACAAGGTTTAAATAAGCATAAACATCGTATGAAGTAGAATGTTTTTTGTTTTTTTTTAAAGACCCCTCTCCCCTCACTGCGTCGTTCCAGCGTTTCGTGTGCTCAGAGCTAAGCTGGTTTGTAAATTTTTCTTAATGTCCCCAAACAACTTGACACTTTCCACCGCCTGTTTGCTCTCCAACACCGCCTGAACGTTCCTATTCCTTTGGAGCAGCCTTTTGCAGTCCAAATTTCGCTGTTTAATGTGCTCTTTCCTTCTGGCGTCGATTCTTTTCAACAGAGCCTGGAGCTCGGCCTGCTGCTGCTGCCTGAACGAGGCCTCTTTCCGCGCAAATACTGCGGCGTGGCTGGTGTTCATGCTCCCCCTTTCCTTGTCCTCCAAGGAATCCGCAATTTTTTTTATTTTCTGCGCCTCGGCGTAATTCTTCTGCCTCGCCAAAATGTGCTGCCGCCTCCTCCACTCCAACAGCTCCCTGCTCCACTTTGGGGGCTTCGTCGTCATTTCTTTTTGGAGCCCGCGCTGGAATTCGAGTAAATTCACGGCGTGTCTCTCGGTCATTTGCTGAATGTACATTTGAGCCATGTTGTCGTACTCCTCCATGTATTTGTCCCAAGCAGCATTGAAATCTGTGTACTGCATGTTGTGAGCTATTTGAACTTCTGTTCGCTCGTTGATCTGCCTCGCCCTGATTGCCTTCTGCTGGCGCTTCTCCTCTTGCCTTCGCAGAGTCTCAACTTGAGCATTGGCCCTGCCAGCCTCCAAGTAATTCCCCTCGTCCTCGCACTTGACTCGGTACTGCGATTTGGGTGTGTGTTGGTATGTTAGTACGTAATGTGAGAGAGAGTGAGTGAGTGAGTGAATGAATGAGTGAATGAGTGAGTGAGAGAGGGAGAGAGAGTTTGCTTGATCCTCTCACTCTCGTTTGTTCTCACCTCCTCCAATATTCGCAGAAACTCCATCACCTTTGGGTCGCTCCCCTCCCCCGGCACCTCCTTATTGCCTTTCTCCAGAATTGCCAAGAAGTCGTCGAACGTGATTTGCTCCCCGAACTCCTCTGCAGCAGCCAAAATTTTATCAGAGTCTTCACCAGTTCGACCAATCTTCTGAAGCACGGCTTCAAGCTCCCTTGTGGAGATGTGCCCGGAGTCATCGGTGTCGTAAAGTGAGAATATGCCGCGGAGGGCGGATATCTCCTCGCGGCTGTAGGTGTTCTCAAAAGTCATTAGGAGGAAGTGATGAAGAAAGAGGGGTTGGATTTCGTTGGAAGTAGGGAGGTGGTGCTCAGAAATCTGTTGCTTCTATTGCTTATTGGTTGAGGGGAGGTTAGGTTAGGAATGGTGTGAACTTTCAGTTGACAATGAAATTATGGTCAACTACTTTTCTCACAACTGTTCTCTTCGCCATTTTAGATTTCGATTTTCCAAATTAATTTCCAAATATTTAATTCATTTCAGCAATATATATAGCATAGTGCGTTGTAACATCATAGTTGTAACATCATATCTCAGCTGGGTTTGTGTACAAGTCACAATTCTTCATCCCCACGTTAATCCTTATAAGACTCACTCAGACTCAACCCGAAATAGAGAGAATTATGGAGACTTTGGCAACTTCAGCAACAACTACTAAATCTACAATTATAACAGCAACAATCGATACTGGCCAACCTTCAAATCCCTCCTCCCCTGAACCAATAACACCACCAACACCAACTTCAGGTACACCAAGGAGAACAATACGATTTTTCAGCAGAGAAAACCTAAGCCCTAACGAGACCAACTCAGTTACGCGATCAAATCGCATTAGAAATTTGTCTGATCTTAATAATTTTGAGCTGATCAATGTTTTGAGCTCGTTAGAATGCCCGCTGAAGGCGAGAAAGTGCATTGAGCAGGTTGGAATCTGCGGAGAGGCTTTTCTTTCATATGATGATTTGGATTTGGAGCAAATTGGCTTGAGGCAAAAACACATTGTGAAGACCTGTATCCTAATCAAGCAACTTCTAACAGAGAACGGTGTATCTGATTGGATGCTTTGCCCTCTTTCGAAACCGCAACGTGCTGAAAGAATAAAAAGTTTTGAGAGTGACCCCACAATTTCTGGCCTGCGGAAATTTAAGGAGCTCAACCTGCATAACTACGAAATGCTAAAAGCCGAGAGCTCGGTCTCCCCCCGCAGTAAAGAAGTAGACATCCACTTTCAGAAAATCAAAGCTGATGCAGCTGGGGATACCAAGCAGCCAGAAACACCTACATTACCGAAATTAGTTTCAAATAATGAATCTTCAATAGGTGAATCGAATGTTGCTGAGTCGTTGAAAGTGGTTGTGGTTGTTGCGGTGAATGAAACCAATATAAACCTACCAGAAATATAATAACACGCACAAATCTTCTTTTTTCTCTACCACCCATAAATTTAGTTATTTTTTCTCTTCTCGTTGTCAGTTCTTTATCTCCTGTTCCCATGCAAACGTGCTCAAGCAGATCCCAAGGGCCTGCAATGGCGATAGCGGGTGCTTGTAGTCGAGCGCATAGCAGCTCTTCTGAGACTTGCCAAATTGTAAAATTGCATCGTCTGCCTCTTTCCCCGTGTCTCCCTCGTGACACAACAGAAAGTTCTTAGCGCTGGCCATTTGGACTCTCCCTCTGTCGAACCTCAGCACCAGCGAACCAATATCGGCATTCCAAACTGGGCATTTGTTGTGCAGCCTCAAAGTTTGCTTTTCTTTTTCGCCCCTTTTTGATCTGGTTCGGTTCATGGTCGTTTTTTGTCCATGCAAAACTGGATCGGACGGGAAGCACGACCACACGTTGGTGCCTAGCCCGCTCATGATGTTCAGCTTGTAATTTTGCTTTTCGTTCTCGAATATATCTTCTCCACCATTGTCGTCGTTCTCGTTGGTAATGGGCTCACCAAACAAGTCTGTCAACTTGGTGTCGTCCTCCTCGTCCCTCCTTTCCCCTTGCCACTTTTCCCCCTCCTTCCTTCTGTCCTTGTGACTGAAGTCGACGGAGGAAACGTTTGGAATTGTGCATTTGATAGTTCGAATGTCGGCCTTGGCCTCTTCCAGCCGCTTGATGCCATGCAAGATTGTTGCAATCTCGAATGAGCCTTGATCGTCCAATTCCCTCGAGGTTGAATCAGAAGCTGTCAAGTACAGCTTCCAAGTGAACTTCGGGGTAGGACACTTCTTCAAAACGGCAATGTACTGGCACGGTGGAGCAACATCGTCCTCGATGTTCGTATTAACGGCCGCTGGGAAAAGTCTGTAGTTCGAGATGTAAAAGTCATCCCCAACTCGCTTCGCACTCAGAGCAAACGTATCCTCGTTCTCGTACGCGAAATTGTAGTGGGTCTTAGATGGGCCCTTCACGAGCTTGCAATGATGCCACTGCCAGTTCTCAAATTTAGGGTTGTCGTTGTGTGTGCCGGCAGAAAGGAGATCTACAGAAATTTTCTCTCGTAATCTTCCTTCCTCGACCGCCAAACAATCTTTCGTGAACGACACAAGTGGTCGTAGAGGGAAGGCTGTTGGCACGTCGCCCAAAGGGCACGGCATCTTTCTTAGTTTATAGAGGAATCTTTAAATTGCCTGATTTTCTTCGCTGTTTCAACCGTCTCTTTTTTCTCTTTTAATAAAAATTTATAAAAAAGCAAATTGAACATGAAAATTGCCTACTATAGCATACTGCTGGTGTCTGCTGTTACTGTTACAGTAGCAGCGGAAACCGCCACTGTCGCTGAGCAATGTATTGGCATTTGCACAATGCTTTTCGACGACATAAATTACCGTGAGGCTTGTGCCGACGCGATGCGAGCAACAACTACGGGTCCTTCCCGCCCGACCCCCTACCAAAAGTGCAGGGAGAGTTTTGGAATGGCTTTCGATGATGCCTGCTTGGTAACCTGCAATGGTGGAGGAGAGGTTGTGAAGGAGGGAAGAGAACTTTGCATGAAACATAGGAGTTCATCGCTTAAGGATTGGTGCCTCTCTTCATATGATGCTGGCCACGCATCTACCGTCAGCCTCGTTGAGATGTACCGGCCAAAGCTGTCTCCCGAGGTTGAAGCTGAGATTGCTGCTGAAAAAAAAGTAAAGGAATTAGCAGATGCCCTGAAGGCCGAAGATTTGGCCGCAGCCAAGGTCAAGGCTGCGGTCGATGTTGAGGTTGAGGCTGAGGCTGCTAGAATCCAGGCCAAGGCTGATGCCGAGGCCGCCGAGGAAAACAAGGTAAAAGAGGAGGTCATGGAGCAAGAGAAGGCGGCAGCGGTAGAGGCGGCGGCGATGGCGGCAGCGGCAGAGGTAGAGGTAGAAGCAGCTGCAGCTGCAGCTGCAGCTGCAGTTGCTGAGCCTGTTGTAGATCAGACTCCTGAGCAAGTTGATTAAACAAAAAATAATCACCCCAAAGTGCCAAAGTTTATTAAATATATGCGTCTTAAAGGTTTGTCTCACTTTCCCTGTGAAATCTCAGCTCAATATCTTGGCCGAGAATTTATTCACTCGGGGTAATTCTCCCTTGACGCATTCTCTCTCTCGTTCATTCTCTCCACTTCCACTTTCTATGGGCATTAGTCCACTCACGTACGACGTCACCCTTCGTGATCCCCTCACCCCTCTGCCGCACTAACAAAACAATTCTCTAGTTTACATTTATTATTACAGTGTTGTATTGCTCTCTACGAGAGAGTCCTCCCTGACCGCCGTCGCCTTCGGCACATACCCCTTTACCCTCTGTGCCGCCCACTTGTAAAACACCCACTGCATGATGCTGCTCGTCAAAAACAATGCGATCGCAACATATCCTGGACCTTTAACCAATTTCCACGGGTCGCCGTCGAGCGCTTTCTCAACAGTGTCGCTCATGCTGAATACGCTGAAGCACTGGCTACTGAAAACCATGACCATGTAGCAACTGACCGTCATCAGGAAGGTTGAAGTGATCAACCAACACCTGCAATAATGTAATAAGCACAGATGAAGCGAGCGAGCAAGAATAGTTGAGTAGGTTAGGTAGGTTAGTTCAATAGTGGTTGTAGCCATTTTTTAGCAATTTCGCACGGAGTTTCGCACTCTTCTGTCACAAGGCTCGCTCGCTTCGCTCGCTCACCTCATGTAGCCTGGCAAAACCGAGAATTTGGTGCACTCGACGAACTTGGCGTTGCTGACCTTTGCCCTCTCGTCTGCCTCCTCAACCTCCTTGTCGATTGGGATAGCATCTATTGCTTCCTTCTCCTTCGTCATGGCTTCCTCCAAGTAAAACGCAGCGACGACCATGCTTCCGCTCTGCGCCATACCAGTGGCGGAAATGCACACAGTGCTCAGGGTGCTCGCCCAGTCCTTGTAGTGAGGGGCCCCGCTCATGTACACGAAAACACCGCTCAATGTCGTGGGGGCGATCAATAACGCAACAGGTAGCGTCCCGATCAAAATTGGAATCAAATCAAGGCCCATAATGCCGCAAAGCACGCTAGTTGGCCAATCCGGTCCTCCAACCAAGATCGCGCACTTCGCAATGCTCATTCCAGGGCGAGACAGAATCACCCTCATGGTGCGAATCATGTTGCTGTTGATGCCAACGAGCTGGCGAATCCCAACCTTCCCCTTGAAGGTTTTTCCGATGACATTTTGCTGGCACATGCATGCGAAAACCTGCGCCGAGCGAAGAAGGTGCGAATACGAATACGAATACGAATGTTAGTTAAGTAGTACCCCCCCGCGCTCCGCTCGCTCGCTCACCTTCAGAACAATCCCCAACAAGGTGGCGTAGATGGTGGCACCCACCAAGCCCATCTTGTCCTCGCACACCCCAACGAGCATCGTTCCGGCCATGAAGTAAATTGGGACTCCGGGGACCGGAGGCAGCATGAAGAGAAACAGCCCAACGCTGATGAGCATCAGCGTCACTTGCCAGATTTCCCAGCTCGAGATTTCGTCCTTGAGCATCGCCAAGCCCAGGTAGGTGAACTTCGTCACCAGCACCGACATGACCTGCACAAAAATCCCGATGTTCACGGCCATTGTGAGGACCGAAGTCCACTCCCAGCTGAGCATGAATGCCTTCTGCCTGCTCGCCGTGATGGTGAGCGCAAACTTCTTGTCGCCCTCGGTCAGCTGTTTGGAGAGGGGCATGCCGAGCTTCCGGACGAGCTGGTTTAGGAAGGAAATGGCCCAGTAGATGAGAATGGTCGGACCGCAAGTGATGATGAAGAACCCCTTGAAGAAGGTGCTGTAACCGCCATACTTGGACTTGAGCTTTTGCATCATGGGGGCAGCAATGTCGTCCGAGGCTGAGCCGAGCGAAGAAGGTGCGAAGGGGTTAGTAGTGGCTCGTATTCTCGTCTGTACACGTACACTAGTTGTGACTAGCTCGCTTCGCTCGCTGGCTCGTATTCTCATCTTCATCAAAGCTCGCTAGCTTCGCTCGTTCACCTGTCCTGAAGCCGTGCACACCGATGATGGCCATGGCACCGCATAGCAGGGCCATGGTGATGAAGGCCATCAGCGCTGAGGTGATGCCAGCGTTGCTGGCAGCAAGGCTGGATGCAACCCAAAACATGAAGCAGATCATCATGAAAGTTTTCATGAAGGCCTGGGGGGTCGCCTCCTTGTGGTCGGGGTTGAGGAAGGCAAAAATGAACGAGAAGAAGAAGTACACTAGGGACACCAGGAAGGGTGTGGACCAGATCAGAAATGCGTCCAGGCAGGTGTCGTACACCTCCGAGCAGTCGTAAGGAGTGTCCGGGGCATTTAAAAAGGTTGGGCATGCCTCCAAAGATTTCGTTTCCTCGACGCCTTCGAACGAGCAGTTCCAAGTCTTGCCAACGTAGTGGTTCTCACATTTGGGGAAAGAATCGAAGTTGGGAGGGCACCTTATGCCAAACGCAATCCTGTTGCGGTTTGCGGGAGTCCACTCGTGAGGTGAGCCGCTCAAGCACCAAACCAACCACCAAACAAACCATGTTAAGGCCAATATGAAGAGAGGCCCAGGGAGCCAAGAGACGTAGAGCCTGAAGTTCTCCTTGAAGATAGTCAAGCGGAAACCGATCAGGTAAGGAGGCATCGCAATCATGAAGACCATGAGCGGCGCGTAGGCATAATCACTCGCCGAGAAGAAGATACCAACCACGAGGGTCACCGCGGTGAGGCACAAGATGCAAAATCGCAACCAAAGCATGCCCTTGGACTCCCAAGCCTCCGCGTCAAGGATGTAAAGGCTTGCAAAGACGCAAGCGACAATAAAAAGGAGGAGGGAGCCGAGCTCAGCGTTCTCAACTGCAACAGTGGATGAAAGGGGTGAAAGAGGAATGGATGGGATTGTTAGTAGTTATAATGTTGCTGTTGCTGCTGCTAATTCAGTTTTACCTGCAAACTTCATTCCAACGACGCCATAGAACATCTCGCTAAAAATTATGCAGTAGCCGGTGATAGGAAGAGCTACAATAACTAGCAAAATGAGCCACTGGTGCATCGGCATGGGGGTCAAGGGGGGTAGGAATCCTACATCCTCAGCAAAGTCTGTAGCGGTATTCACCAGTTTGTCACCAAGCTTCTTAGAGTCCTTCACCGCATCGACAACACCTGTGACTGTGCCTTTTACAATGTTGTCGGCGCCTGAAAGGGGAAGGGTGGGAATTAAAGGGGGGGGGGGGGAGAGATGGAATAAAAATATATATATATATTTTGTAAGTGAGGGTAGGGTTCGGATTAGAAAGGAAATTTGCAGTGTGCGGAGTTTAGTTTAGTTACCTTTTGTGATGCCCGTGGCAACATGGTTAAGGCCTCCCACAACGTTTTTCATGGTGTGGAATATCTTTGTTTTTGTTAATCGGGTCGTTTAAAAAATCAACAAAATAAAATTTTCACCCTTTAAATTACCTGCCCCTACCCCTAACCCCCTACCCTTAACGCCGTAGCTAAACATCCTCAAAAAACACATTTAATTTAATAACAAAAAACAATCCTCCCACCCTTTCATAACCCCCCCTAGACTCCCACCCCCCCCTAACCCCCCCTAGCTGAACGCGCCGATTTTAGCTGAACGCATCCTCGATATCCACCCCCCCGTTATCTCCGTCCTTCCCTCCCTTTTCTCCGCCCGATTCTAGTTGTGCGAAAGACAAGAAGTGCTGTGGCCTGTGGCACTCGTGGTAGTATGGTTTCGGGGTTTCCAATTTCAAACCGTAGCTCATTGTCTTGTTGTGTTTGACGCCGTGAAAATTGTAGTTCCAGCTCAAATCTCCTTCCGGCACCATGAAGAAACCCAAGAACCTGTCGCTCAATAGCATCTGCACCTTGTTGAAGCAATTTCCGTTGTAACCGCTGGCGTTGGCAATTCCTCCGCTCACATTCCTGTTCTTTTTGCCCCACTCCAGCCCTTCCCTGGTAACCTGGTACGCCGTCAAGGAGCAACTTCCTGGCGTGAACGACGCGGTCATGCAGATTTGGTCGTTGTTCTGCCACGCCTCCAAGTGGTCCTCGACGATCCCACTGTGCATCACCACATCCGGCGCGGGCAAAATTTGCACACCGTTCTGAACCAGCTCGTTCGGCTGCGTGTGAATCCAGCCGAGCGGCTCCAAGTCCTCCAAGTAGCTGTGCTCAGGCAGGTTGTGGGGCAAGGTCACGCCCTGGTGGTTTCCTACTTGCGGCACCAAGACGATGCACCTAATTTCCCGCACTTGGTCGTTGTCGGCCGGGGTAACGCCGTACAAGTAGCCCGCAACCTGAGTTCGTAGGTCGCTGCACGTAATGAACTTGGCCAGAATGTTCTTCGGCAGAACGTACGTCAAGCCGTCCTCGTTGATGTCCTCGCTGCTGACGTAAATGTGCTTCGTCCTCAGGTGCAGGTTGGTCGCACTGATCGCCCGAATTCTCCAGTCAGTTTTGCTGTTGAAGGTGGCCGCCTCATACTGAGTCGTCGTCGTCACGACAATTTGCTCGCCGTTCTTGTTCGTGGTCTTGGTCGTCGTCGCCGTTGTGGCGCTCTGGTCCTTCGCCTGCTGCTCAATCTCCGCGACCTGTTGCCTTTGCAGGCTCGGCGGTGTGATTTCCATGCCGAGAATGATGTCTCGGATCTCACTCTGCGTGAGCGAAGCCACGTTGACGTTGTTCTTCTTGCCGTAGTCGGCCAAGATCAAGTCCTTCATGCTAATCTCGACCTTGATCCACTGCTCGTCGCTCAGCGTGGGCCAGATGTGGTGCGGCTCCGTGACAACCGTTTTGTCCGGCCGCAAGATCATCTGCGCGAGCGGAAGTGGAATAATGTTGTTTGGTTTTAGTTTTAGTCAGTATTTTTGGTCGTATATATATAAATTTCTCGTCTTCCTCAAGGCTCACCTTGACCCGATCCGTATTGACGTGCAAGCCCCTCAGAATCAGGATCAGCCTGCTAAACGCCGTGTAGCTGCTGATCGTCTTGAGCCAGTCGTCGTACAAGTTGAAGAGGACCATTTGCGGCTCGGTCGCCTTCAAGATCAAGTCGCCGAATTTCTCGACCTTGAGCGCCGCCTGGAAAGGCAGCTGGAGCTCGCTACCCTTGAGAATGATGTTGGGAAAGTCCAAGCAGTGCACCTCGAGGGGGTCCAGCATGCCCTTCCTGGTAACGATGATTTGCTTCGGCTGCTCTTCGATCGGAAGACTCCTGATGAGGGCCGCCACCTCCTCGGCGGTCTTCCACTTGGCCAGCTGGCTCAAGCGCTTCTGGCCGGCCCAGACGCTCGTGTGAATGATCTTCAAGAAGAGCTGTCCGGTTCTCGGATTGAAAATGAAGATGGCGCCGTTGATTGGCTTCGTTGTCAAATTTCCCTCGAACGTCTTGTGGATCGTGACCCTGTACACGTTGGTGTCGTCGACGAACCAAATGACCTGGTTGCTGAACAGCTCACCGTAGTTCTGCGAGCTCAGGTAGGGCTCGGTTGGCTCACTCGAGTAGAGCTGGAGGCCCTTGCGGATCCTCTCCCTCAGGACGTACAGGGCTGGATTGGCCTTGATGACCTTGGCCATTCCCTGCTGGATGAGAGGTTTGGCTCCTGGGAACCAGTTGCCGTAGCCGCTGTACAAGTTGTATGCGAGGTCAACGCCGATCAGAACTCCCGTGGGGGACGGATAAACGCTCATGTTGTCAGTGGTGTAGTCCAAGAACTTGGCCCTCGTGTACCTCTCAATGTCGTGGGAGTCGAAGTCGCCCCACCTGAGCTGAATGTCCAGCCAGTACTTGTTCGTGGTGAGGCTGTCGTAGGCGTCCTTCGTGTCGTGCAGCAACGAAGGCTTCGCGACCTGCCACTTGTACGCCGCGAACAGAATGATGTCCGCGCAACTCGAGTTCATCTTGTAGCTCTTCCTCGGGTGTATGGTCTCCTTCTGGACGTTTTCGATTTCCAGGGCGTCGAGCTCCTGGTCGAAGATCTGGCACAAGTCCATGGTCACGCTCTCGTGGATCTTCTGCCACAAATGGGCGCGGAAAATTTGGATGAGAGAAATCTAAGCAAACGGATTCGTGAGTGGAATTATGTTAGTTTAGGAGTGGTTTTTCGCTTCGACAGAATGAAACTCACCTTCAGCGTCGGAATCTTGCCGTGCATGAAGATGCCGGTGAGATCGAGCTGGACCTGGAATCCAACGTAAACGTTGGCTCGATTGATCGTTGGCGACCACCAAAGTGTGAAGCGACGGTTGGGGATCTGGTTCAAACCGGACCTCTGCGCGTTGGTGAGCTTCTTGAATTTCATACTCTCTTCGAAACCGGACGCCTTCTCCCAGAACAAACCCTCCCAGGTCGGGAAGTAGGTTCCCTTGAACAGGGTGTGCTCCAAAATTCCTTCCACCCCGCCCAGCGCCTGGATCATGTCCGTCCTGTAGTTGTTCAGGTTCCAAAGTTTTCCGTCGTGCTTTCCGTGGGTCCACCAGAAGGGGTTATGCCGGAGCACCTGGTAAGTCTTGAACTCGGTGCGCACTCTCCACCCGCGGTCGTACGCGAGGGTGTGGCGGTCCTGCGCCGAGCGAAGAAGGTGGGAAGTGAATTTAGTGGGTTAGTTTAGTTTATTTAGTTTAGTAGTGGCTCGTTTTGCTCGTCTTCATTAAGGCTCGCTCGCTTCGCTCGCTCACCTTGCTGAAAAGAGTGTTGATCCTCGGAATTCCGCGGTCCCAGCTGTCCTCCAGATCCTCCAGCGTCAACCTCCTGTTCTGGGCGCTAGCCTCCTGGCGCTTGAGCGCGTACTCGGCCCAAACTCTCTGCGAGTCGATGAACTCGCTCTCCCAGGGCTGCAAGTAGCGGAACAAGTTGGGAATTAGCTGGTCCTCGTCGTGGCTCAGTCCACTGCGGAAGTGGGTGACGCCAGCGTCGGTTTGCTGCGCCGAGCGAAGAAGGTGCGAAGCGAATTGAGTGGAACATATATAATGTTAGTTTGGTTGTGGCTCGTATTCTCGTCTTCATCAAGGCTCGCTCGCTTCGTCACTCACCTTGCTGTACCGCAGATCGCTCTGGGGAATCAGAACGTGCCCCATGCTCAGCATTCCCAATCCTCCAAGCTCCTTGGGGCAGTAAAACACCACGGGTGGGAATCTACTGGGCATCTTACTGTTCAAGCCGATTTTGATTCGAGTCTGAATCTTGTTCTCGCACTTGACCAACAAGTCCAAAATCTCCTGTGTGTTAATGACGGCCTCCCTGAAGTACGTCATCAAACCGATGCAGGCGGTGTTCCACTGCGCCGAGCGAAGGAATAATGTTAGTTTAGTTTAGTTTAGTAAGTGTTTGGAAGTTAGCCTTTTCCGCTCGCTGTAATTCGCTCGCTCACCTTGTTGGCAATTTTGGTGAACGTCGTTGCACCGCTGCTCATGAGAACCTGCCTGATCCTGTTCTCGAAGCCGGTGATGGCAACGGTGTCCAGCCTCAAGTGGGCCTGCGCGGTCATTTCCTTCGTGTTCTCGTTCTGGAGGTTCCAGACTCCGTCCTTGAACGAAATGGCCTCGTCGAGCATCATGCATTTGGGCTTGATGCGCACCTCGAAGCCGTTCATGTTGAACAGCAGGTTGGGGTTGTCCTTGCTGAAGACGGAGCAGAAGCTCTCGTCCCAATCGATCGTGGTAACCGATCGGGGGAGGCGGTTCTTAATGTCCCAAAAGGTGGCGCGTCCGAGGTTAACGTCGTGCTTCATGAGCCTCATGCGGCAGTCCCTCGGCCAGCACTTTTTGTTCTTGTAGCCGACAACGTTCTCGTTGTTGGGGTCGGGGTGCTCGATTAAGTAGCGCTGAATGAGATCCTTGGAGTCCTCTACGTCGAACTTGAGCAGCATGAACACCTTGTCGATGTACCTGGTGTAGAGGCGGATCGGGTGAGCGACCTGCGCCGAGCGAAGCGAGGCGCATTTTTAATGGGTGTTGTGTGTGCGGTGGGTCAGTATGGAAGAGAACGCAAAATCAAAACAAACATTATCTATACACTCAACTCACCTCCGTCTCAATGTCCGCAAAGGTGAGGTACTCGTTGGGGCGCTCCGGAGGGCCGGCAATCTCAGTGGCTCGGGTCAAACCGAGCGTGAGAAGGTCGAGGACGAGACCGTAGTACTGGAAGATGAATGAGGAGAACTGGAGGCCGCGGATCATTCCGTAGCTGTTGGTGTGGATCATGTCCTTGAAGCCGATGGAGATGTTCTGCTTCGCCGTCATGTAGTCGGCAAGGTTGTGGTCGATGATTAGCCGCAAAAGGCGGTTGAGCAAGGTTAGGTCGATCTTCTCGAAGACCTTCTCCAATTTGGTCTGAATCATCACGACGCACTCGTTGTCCTTGGTCTCCCAAACGTCCTCCAGGTTGTTGACACCCTGGCACCACTTGTAGGTGAGGAGGGGAGGAGGCTCGGCATCGGCAGGCTTGACCCAGTTCGGGAACAGGTGCCGCTTGTCAGCCTCGTACCAGAGGTACTGGTCTAGGTACGCGTCGGTGATCTTCTCGAGGGGCTCGATTGCGTAAACGGGAGTGAGGTGAGAGTAGTGGTCCATGAACTCGATGCCCACCTCCTTGAAGGTGCGCTGAGTGAGGAGGTGCCGCTTGATGCGGGAGAGGGCTGCGCCGAGCGAAGCGCCAAGCGAAGCGCAGAGCGAAGCGAAGCGAAGCGCCGAGCGAAGCGAAGCGAGGCACATTTTTAATGAATCCGAGTGGGTTAGTTTAGAATCTCCTCCACAAGGCTCGCTCACTTCGCTTCGCTCACCTTCGTGGGGGTTGTCGTAGGCCTGTTCGATGAGGCCGAGCTCCTCGCGCTGGAGCTGGTTCAAGCGGGACGCCAAGGAGTAGCCCTCCTTGAGGCGCTCGAGGGCCAGGATGAGGAGCTTGGTGTCGTGCTTGTACGAGAGGGGGGGGAAGGGGATGGGGGAGAACTTGCGGCTCTCGAGCCAGTGGACGGCGGTCGTGTAGATGGCGACGGCCTCCTCGGCGGACACGTACGGTCCGTCCTTGAGGTAGTTGTTCTGCCTCTCCTGCTCGGCCTTGAGCCAGAGCCTCGTCAACCTGCCGAGATTCTTGTGGGCGACGGTCTTGTCGACCGTGGCGCCGCGTTTGATTCTCTCGCGGTTGTAGTGGGCAATGTTGGTCCACCAGTCCGCCTTGGACTTGACGTAGCGGAGGATCATGTTCTCGATCTGGGAAGGCATCCCTGGAACCTTCCAGGGAATGTTGGCCTTCCAGCAGCGCCAGGCTTCGGAGAGGTGCTGGAGGATGGTGCGCGACTTGTTCGCCTTGACGCCCTCGGGCATCATGTCAAGAATGTCGTGCATCACCGAGGCGCGGAGCTCCAAGTCAAAGTGGGACTCGACGCGCTGCGCCGAGTGAAGCGAGGCGCATTTTTAATGAAGCAAAAGCAAACCAAGCGAGCCAAAGGACATGAGTGGAATAATGTTAGTTTAGTAGTGGATGTAGCCGTCTGTAGCCATTTCGCGGGATTCATCGCGAGTGTGTTCGTCTTCCAAAAGGCTCGCTCGCTTCGCTCGCTCACCTGCTTCGTGACCGTCTTGGCAAAACCCTTGCTGTGGCGCCCTTCGAACTGGCGGGCAAGGAGGTTGCCTAGCCACCGCTCCAGGAGGGGGGTGATGCCGCGGAGGAAGAAGAGCCACACGCGCCAGGAAGGCGCCCAGAACCCGACTCCGGGACCCTTCCCCACCGGCCCGGTGTTGAACCTGTAGTAGATCAGGTGCTTCAGATCCTGTTAACTGGGGGTTAGTATGAATATTCTCGTCTTTCACAAAACAAAACACTCACCTTGCACTGCCTGATTTGGCGCATGAGCCTGTACTTGTAGCGGTACATTCCCGTGAGCTGACCGACGTGGTTGAACATGTACTGGAGGCCATCGGCTAGCTGGTAGGCGTCAATGTGGCCGAGGCGGTACTGAACGTGGGTGTCTACTACGAGTTTAGTGAGGCGGAGAATCTCACGCGTCAGGTGGAAGGCATTTCCGAACCTGAGAATTGATTTTATTAGTTTAGGTTGAAGGAAGGGAAGAAAAACGAACAAAAAAACTCACCTTGACTTCTTACGCTCCTTCGTGGTAAGTGTCTTGGTGGGCTTTAGGTTGAAGTTGTAGTCGAGATGGAGGTAGTCAAGGTGTTTTCTGTTGATTAAAAGATTGAGCATATTGTGCCCCTGACGAGCGATCTGGAGGCCAGCCTCCACCCAGTCGAGCTCGGTGGACTGGAAGAATTTGGTCGCCTTGAGAGATCGGAAGAGGTACTTCTTCCCGACCTGCTTCTGCTTCTTGGCGTGGAGCTGGTTCAAGATCCACCCCTTCAGAAGCTGCGCCGAGCGAAGCGAAGCGAAGCGAGGCGCATTTTTAACGAAGCACGAGACAGCGCACAGCGAGCGAGCAAAAATAGAAATAGTTGAGTTGGTTAGTTCAGTAGTGGATGTAGCCATGTATAGATAGCAATTTCGCACGGAGCTTCGCACTCTTTTGGCTCACCTTCTGGTAGCTCACTCGGACCTTGACGGGGTGCTTCCGGTCGCACCGCTCCTGGTACCAGTGCTGGACCAGCGGAACGTCAATCGCACGGCGTGTCTGCCCACAACGAAGGTTGAAAGGGGAAGGGGCGAAGTACAGGGAAAGGCCGGCTGCAATCGAGCTTCCGGTGAGAGGAATGTGGTTTAGGATGGGTTTGATTTGGAGGGTTTGGGGCGTGGACCCGGCCTCGGCCTCGGCTTCGGCCTCGGCCTCGGCCTCGTCCCAGCTCGACTGGTAGAAGTCCTTCGCCCCCTCCACGGCGAGAATGGGGTTGATCTCCTCGGAGAAGAAGTAGCACGCTGCAACCGAGCGAAGCGAGGTGCATTTTTAATGAAGGACGAGCGAAACAAACGGAGCGAGCCAAACGAATACGAATACGAATACGAATTGAGTGGAATAATATAATGTTAGTTCAGTAGTGGATGTAGCCATTATGTCTGTAGCCATTTCGCGGGTGTTGATTCATCGCGAGTACGCTCGTCTTCCTCAAAACTCGCTCGCTTCGCTCGATCACCTTCCTCTTCGCCACTCTCGTCAGCATCAGCGTCAGCCTTGACGTAGTACAACGGGGGGTGATGGTAGGGAGCAATTTCTACGGAGCGAGGCCTGGAGTTGTAGAGGAAAGGGAAGGCCACCTTGTACTCGGTGCGGATGGGCGCCCGAATGATGATCTTGCTGACGTCGTTGAACTCGTTCCAGTCCTCCTCGTCGACCTCGATGTCGCGGTGGAGGGGCTCGAACTTGGGCCCGCCGGGAATGGCGGCGTTCAGGGCCTTGGCGGTGAAGAAGGACTGCTTGTCGAAGAGATAGGAGAAGTTGGGATCGATGAGGTCGCCCTGCAGCTGGCCGGCCAGCCGGTACAGCGTGGCCATGGTCTCCACGTCCAGCCTCCACTTCTTGTAGCTGGTGCCGTTGACGCGGCGCTGGGGGTCGTACTGGAGGGCCTTGTGGTCGTAGAACCACTCCACCACGGATTTATCGTCGTCCTCGTCGAGGTCCATCTGGATCCCGTCGGGGGGCGGAACGTCAAGGATGTTGTCCGCGTAGTCGAGGGGGGGCTCCTCGTCGTCGAAGGGGGGGAACCTCATGCGCTTGAAGTGCTTCCTGTCGCGCTTCTCGCGACGCTGGAGGAGCCAGATTGTCCCCCACTGCGCAATGTAGTGCGGCTCAATCACCTTGGGCACGGCAGTGCAGAATGTTATTGCGCCAGTGATGTGGTACAAGATGGGTACTTCACGGTATGTTTCCCATGGCATGGGCTGTGGTGGGTGGGTGGGTGGGGTGGTGGGGTGGGTGGGTGGGTGGGTAAGGTGGGGTGAAGAGCAGAGTTGAGTTGGGATGAGTTGATTTGAGTTGATTTTTGTTTTGGAAAGAAAAACAAGAAAAGAAACTACACATTCATTCCAAAAATTTCAAAAACTCACCATATTCTCCAATAACTTGAACACACAGTGGGGAAGGTACTTGAGCGCACCAAGGTACACACGCTTATCCAAGCGGAACTTCTTGCCACTCATGTCTCCATGGTCACGAACAATCTTCCGAACATGCTCGGCGGGGAGGGACTCCTTCAGCGTGTGCACGTAGCCGAACTTCGCCTTGGCGGCGTAGCGCTTGTTCTGCAATTTGTGCCACTTCTTACTCTTCTCCTCCAGGCTCATTTCCTTCTTCTTGGGAGGGGCCAGGCCGGGGGGGGGGCCAGAGAAATTCATTCCTTGGGGGAACATGCCAGGGGGAAGGGCCGACAAACCAGGAGGAGGTG
>Ga0302114_10000919_pt1 | contig 19970 bp, 20 predicted proteins | sample AG5_Surface_MG_FD_203107 | JGI IMG/M metagenome (GOLD analysis project Ga0302114, IMG submission 203107) | Marine microbial communities from Western Arctic Ocean, Canada - AG5_Surface | ecosystem: Environmental > Aquatic > Marine > Oceanic | place: Canada: Western Arctic Ocean | collected...
GCCCGGTGGCCCCACCGGTAAACGCCTGCGCCGGCGTCAGCTTTTTCGTTTTCCTCAGCTGCTCCGCGTCCCTCAGCTCCCTCTCCGCCTTGGGCAACGTGTTCGCCACTCGGAACTCCTTCGCCCGATTCCCGCGTTTCTTCACCACGCGCAGGAAATACCACCCGCAGAAAACCGTGAACACGAACCCGAACGCGTTTTGCAACGGCGTGGCTTCGTCATCCGGCACGCCGATGCCTTGGTACCCTTCCATGGCGATTGACGCGGTGGCGTACGCCGCGTTCGCTACGACCGCCATGGAGAGCGAGGCAAACGCAACCGCGGGGCTCCGCGTGTCTCCCTCACGTTTCGCCACGGTGTGTGGTACTTCGAACCCGAACCCGAACCCGAACTCCGTGTGCACCGAGGCGGACACGACAGGGAGGTCGCGGTGCGATGCGGGCGAGGGCGCCGCCGCGCACCGCGACGTTTTCGAACACGCCGCGTGACTGCGAAGCCGCGTGTGTCTGCCTAAGACCCGCGGTACACACACAACGGCCGGGGAGGAAGTCGCCGGAACGCGTCGCACGGCGGGCGCGCGAAGCGCGACACGCGCGAGCGTGGCCATCGCCATCGCACCCGATACCTGCGCGAGAGGATGTGACGTGCTGAAAAAATTGGCGCTTGGTTTTGGGGACGACACCACAAAAGTAAGTGACCATTACATCATTTATTCTTCGCGTCGCCGGCCTCGTTCTTTTCGAACCTCGTCACCAGCGCTTGCACGACTTCCCGGAACTTGCCCTCCGCCACCACCCCGTCGTCGAAGATGAACTCCTCTATCCTTACTGATTGTGTCACGGTATCCACGTGGCGTTCTTTTCTGCAGTCGCTTCGCATCACGAAAATAGTCGCCGCGTCGTCGAATCTTTTCAAAACCAGTTTCACCGCGAGGCCTTTTTTTGTAACAATCGCCGCCTTCGCGCCAGGGTTCGGTTTCGTGAACAGCACCACTCCGTTCTCCACGTACGTCGTGATGTACTGAAACGCTAAGTTCAGAAGCACGTAACCCACGACGCACGTGAATAAAAACTCCCTGCTCTCGGGGTACGGCGCTGGGTAAAACTGCGCGGCGCAAGCGAGGCCAACCGCGAACAAACCCAGCACGATTTTCAAGTCACTCACCACGTGTTTTTCGTCGTACCCCATGTCCAGCACGGTCTGTGAGAAGCGGGTTTGGCGAGATGTCAGTGGAACGCGTGAGGCGCGGTTGCGGTTGCCGTTGCATCCGCCGTGACTTCGTCGTGGGAGGTGACCCGTCAAACGGGTTGAGCACGGCGGAACTGCCGAGGCGATCGTGCGGTGGAAAAAACATTAGATGTGAATCTGCAAACACGCACCGCCACCGCGGTCTCGTCTAACACGCGCTTGATCTGTGCCATGTCCCCCAAGTTCAATATCTTCAAAGGCTCAACTTCTTCATCGCCCCTCACTGGCTTCCCTGGCTGCCCTGGCTTGGTACCCGCCATGGCACGCGTGCCGAGGTGTGAGGCGATGTCGATCAGCACGCGGCTCGAAGCGGTTTTGGGAACGCGATTTCGACAAAAAATCACAAAATCGGCACCCACCAAAACGACATCATTCAGTCTCGCGCGCGATGGCGTCTGCTCCCGCGCCTGGGGAGCCCGTTCCCTTGGCCACGCGCGCGTACTGGGACGACTGGTACGCCTCGAAGCTGCTCTCGCAGAAAGTCGCGGGTACCTGACTGGATAGGTTTAGTTCACAACTTGAAGTAGAAAATAGTAATACACTTGACTTGATATTAATACGTTTGCAGAATCACTGCGTGTGATCACGCGTCAGGCGCCCCCCAGTAAACACCGCTCACGCCAGCCCCACGAACTGCTCGCTGTACCTCCACAGCGTTTTGGCTTCCGCGTCGTTCGTCGCCTCCGTTGACACTGACGAAACCTCAAACCGGTGTCCCGTTTTCCCCTCACCCGGCGCGATGCCGTTGTTGTAGTACAACCCCGTTTTCCCCTCCAGGTCACTCGACGTGGCCATGTAAACCAAGCAGTCCCCTCCCCCGTCCACGGTTTCCGCGACGTGGAAGATGTCGTTCGTGGCGAAATCAAACAGCTTCACGAAAAGCGGGTTTTGGTACCGGAAAAAACCTGGCCCGATAAAACCGAAAGTGTCAGTCTCGTATGGGCAATCGCAGAGGCGGAACGTGGTGATTGGGAAATACGTACCGGTGCGCGTGATTAATCCGGGGCCGAACGCGTTGACCGTTATTTGCGAATTTGTTTCTTGAAGACGGTTTCGCAACTCCTTCGCGAACAACACGTTACAAAGCTTCGAGTCCTTGTACGCCTTGTCCGCGTTGTACTCGCTTCCGTCGATCATCTGGAAGTTTTGCCCGTCCGCCGCGAAACCGGATAAATCGCCAAGACCCGCCCCGAGCCCGACGTTGCCCCCGGGGGACGATGGGTCGTGCACCTCGCTCGCGGTGATCACGACTCGCGGGGCTATGATTGTGCAACAAAAGTGGTTAACGTTCTGTATATCGCGATGTATGGACAACAGTCACCAGCTTCGGTAAAGCAGCGTGCCGCCTGATTTGGGAAAGGGAACACGTACCGACGTCGTCGGGGCCCGTGCCGACCGCCGATGCCAGGCGCGGGAGCATCAGGTTTGTTAAAAGGAAGTGCCCTAGGTGATTGGTGCCTACTGTGATTTCCAGGCCGTCGCTGGTGCGCCGGATGACATCGTCGCCGCTGTACTGCACACCAGCGTTGAGAACAAGCACGTCGACCGGTTTTTCGCCTTCGCTCGACGCCGCGAACTTTCGGATGGACGCGAAATCGGCGAGGTCGCACTCCACGGGAATGAGCTGCCCCGGTCTTACGGTAATACCGCGCTCGCCCACCGCGGCTTCGATACGGCCCGCGGCATCAACCGCCTTCGCCTCGGTGCGGCACGCCAGCACCACGTCGAACCCCAACGCGCAGAGCTTACACGCGGCGTCGAAGCCGATACCGCTGTTGGGGCCGGTGATTAACACGCGTTTTGTGGGACGACGTTCGGGGGGGGTTTGAGCCGCATCGAGTGCGCCAGAGTCCTGCGCCTGGAGAACGGGCTCCGCGCGCGCCGCTCGGGGAAGCACCACGGCGGTCAGCGCGACGAGCGTTTTGAGAACAGCGGTGCGGCGCGGCAAAGGCGCGGAAGCAGCGTCCGCATCTGCACGTTTCGGAGCCTGGGCGCGAGCGTGGACAGCGCGACGCGCGCGCCCGCCGCGGCCGACCGAGGTCATCGGAGCCAAGCGAGGCGTCGCGAAAGCGCGAAGCGCCGTGGATGATCCCATGAGCGTCGCGGGCGTGGGGTCACGCGCGGCGCAGGTTGTGGGGATAGCCAGCGGGTGGGCGCATGTCAACCGTGCCACTCAGGCGGTTATTTTCATTGGTCGCAGTTTTCACGTCGATCTTTTCGGATCTTTTCGGATTTTCAAGGTTGGATTCGTCCGCCGTTCCGGAGCGCACACGCATCCGTTTGCGCCGCGGACGCTGGGTGATCCTAACCCACGAGTGTAGCGTTCATCTCTGCGTTTTTGGGCGCCACCGGTCGTGCGGAAGGTGCCATGCATGTCGTCGAGCGGCACGACCCAATCGAAAACTAAAATGAGCGTTTTCGGTGGTTTTCGTTTTGCAAAAATGGAAAAAAAAAATGACGTGTCGCTCCCAGATGACTCCACTGGGTCCGTCACACCTCCAAGCGCGCCGGCTTGCCCGATGAGAGCCTTCGGTTTCCGCGTCCACACCGGTGTTCCCCTGACCAACCGCCCAAAAATGGGCGCTGGTTCGTCCCGCGGCGCCGTCGTCACGCGCGCGTCGTCTTCCGTCCCCGAGGGCTTGTCCGATGGGTGCACCGGCGCTCCGGTTCCAGCAGGCGCAAAGTTGCCAATCGTGTGCGGCGAAGACGTCATGTCCCCTAAAAAGCACGGCACCACGGACACCGCCGTGCAGGAGAACCTGCGCTGGGGGTGCGAGTGGAAAACCGCGGACAAGATCTGCTCGTTCAACCGTCACTACGTGCGTGCCAGCGCCCCGAGTCAGCTCCAGAGTTGTTCTCGCACGACCTTTTCCGGAACGTGTTTTAAAGAAAGGTTTTTTTCCAGAAAGTGTCTGGAGACCCGTCTTGTGTTGTTCCTTTCCCTGCCTGACGCCCCACAATTTCCCCCATGTCACCCGCCTCCAAAAAAAACAACACAGGCCGAGTTCGCCGGGTACTGGGCCACCACGGATTTCCTCGCCCAGGTGGACATGGCAAACGAAACGACGTATTACGACTCCGTGTCCGGCAAACCGCTGTTTGTGGCGCCGCGCGGGCGCACCATGGTACGTCTTTGTGTATTTCCCAATAACCACGTTCCGCCTGCCTGATTGCCCATACTCGTACCAGAAGGGACGGTTATTACCTCTGCCCATACAAGACTCCCTGACTGTTTACTCACACACATTACGACCGACTGACATTTCTTTTTTATCCCGCAGGATGCGTTTCTGAAAGAATCCAAATCCCACGGCTGGCCGTCGTTCCGGGACGAAGAAGTTCTTTGGGAGAACGTCCGGTGTTTGAAAAACGGCGAGGCGGTTTCCCTGGCGGGCACACACCTCGGACACAACCTTCCCGACAGATCCGGAAACAGGTACTGCATCAACCTCGTGAGCGTCGCGGCGCAGCCGCCGAAGTGAAAGACAAGAGGCGTGACGCTGTGACTGTAGTACGCAGGTGTGACTACATGTAGAGGCAATACCGTCTAGAAACTTACTTCCTCTAGTGTGACTGAGATATGATCATCTCTCAAGAGACCAGCAAGGGCTATTAATGCCCTTGAAGAGACGATAGATGTAAGCGTTTACATAAGCTTCAAATGTCAGACTACCTAAGTCCGATACATACGTGTAAGCTTTTACTTGACGCTTTACAACGAACTACCGGTCGTACCCGTCTCCTGTGAACCCCTCGCCCCGGAACCCCACCCCCCCCCGCTGCAGCGTCTCCAACACGAACGGCCGCAGCGCTTCCAGCAACGCCCGTGGGGATTCCTCGTGCGGCAGGTGCCCGCACCTGGGCAGAATCTTCAGCGCGCACCGCCGCAGCTCAGCCGCAATCGCGATGGCGCCCTTCGGCGGCGCCACCACGTCATCCGCCCCGGTGACCATCAGCGTCGGTGTGTCTGCGAGTGGGAAGGAAAAGGGTCAGTCGCGAGTGTGGAGTATGTGGGTGTACGGTATGGGGGATTGGGGTCCGAGTAATAGGGCCGAACAGTGCACTTGTGATGTATGTAGTAGTTGCAGTAGTACTGCATACATCACGAGTACTGGCAATGCTACACACGGCACGAGTAGTGCACTCGACCAGGGGCGGTAAACCATGTGCCTGGATTTGGGAAAGCCGCAATACGTACCCGCCAGCGCCTGCAGGGCCACGGAGACGTCCCGCTGGTTCATTTTCTGCCTTGTCCGCGCCGCTTCCATCAACGCCTCGGTCCACCCCTGCACGCACAGGGGTTTCTGGTAAAGCGCCAGCGTGCTTCTTGTGAGTTTGGATCGGTCGAACCAGGCTCGGCGGTTCGCGACTTCGCCGATTTCGGTTCGCAGTAACGGCCGCAGCATCTTCGCCCCGAGCTTGGTGTTCAAAAGCAACCGCACGGGCGCGGGAACCGCGGCGTCCAGGCGGAGGTCAGCGGCTAACAGGGAAAGACCGGCGACGCGAACGTTGGGTCTGGTTCGCTTTTCAAGAGACGACGCACTGGCGGCGTCCAGGGAACCGTTTCCCCGACCCTTACCACTGGAAGCCCCCGACCCAAACGCCTCACCCCGGACCACCGTGCTTTCCGGCGACCACGGCGTCATCGCCTCCGCCTCCGCCGCCGCGCGCATGGCGACCAAACACCCTGGTACGATTAACGCCGAAAGTGTCAGTCGGTCGGGACACTTGTATGAGGGATTGGCATGAGTAAACAGTCAGGGTAACAGGCCGAGGGAATAGTCCCTTCTGGTGCGAGTATGGGCAATCAGGCAGGCGGTGTGTGTTCAGTGGGAAAGTTCCGTACCATCCGCGTGTCCCGCGAACAAAACCCGCGTTACCCCCAAAAACGAACACAGCTCGATTACGATTTTCGCCTTTGATTGTGAACGAAAAGTGGTTAACGTCTCGTGTATCGCGATGTATTGGACGATGTATGGACAGCAGTCACCAAAATCGGTCGGAACAGTCAGGGCAGAGGTAAGACATTCCTTCGCAGGACGAGTATATCGCGATGTATGGACAACAGCCACCAGCTTCGGTAAAACAGTGTGTTCCCCGGATTTGGGAAAGCCCCGTCCGGCCGTACCTGCTCCACGACGTCGTACGGGGATTGGTCATCGGAAAACTCCCCGCGCTTGGGCCGCGCGCTGTACCCGAAACCCGGGCGGTCCACGCAGATGCACCGCACCCCGAGCGTGCGCGACAGCGAGGGGGCTATTTTCCGCCACGAAAACGCACCAGCGCCGAACCCGTGAATGAAAACCACCGCCGCGTCCGGGGGAAAGAAACCGCCCCTGGAGGGTTCTCCCGGTCGGTACCTGTTTTCGCCGAAACCAAACGCGTTTTCGTTTTCGTTTTCGTCGCCGTTGTCGTTTCGCTCGGTCTCGGTAAAGGAATCCTTGTAGTGCACCCGGACGTTTCGAATCACCGCGAACTTACTGTCGCGGTCGATCAACCGCTCCGCGGGTACGTCGGTGTCGAAATCGAACCCGGCGTTGGGTTGCCAAGACGGATTCCGGGTCCCTACGCTGTTCCGGTCAGAACTCACCCGCGCTGCTTCGTCGCTGTTGCTGTGAACCCCCCCGGCGTCGCTTTCGAACCCCACGCCGTCGAACCCCCTCAGCGCGCCGTTTTCCTGGCACGATAAAAAAAAGTAACGCGTCAGTCGGGGTATGCGCAATCAGTCGTCTCTCAACGCGAGAAAGTGGGAAAGTTCCGTACCGAAAACCGAAACCCCAAGACCCCCGCGCGCGTCGCGGCTTGGCGCTTTAGCGTTTTCCGCGCGTGCACCCTCATGGACACCGCGACCAAGACGTGCGCCAGGCACCCTAAAATAGTAATGGCGAACATCAAAGGCGCTATTGTTTTGTCAACCTCGTCCTCGGCGTACTGGAAATAAACCGCTTTCAAAGACGCGTGGACGCCGCACACCAAAAGAAGCGCGCTTGATACGAAGAGGTACGGGAAGTACAGACTTTCCCGTGTGCTCGCGGCGTGCGATGCTAACGCCAGGAACGTCCGCACCCACGAACTCCACACCAAGTCGTTCAACGTGTGGTTGAACCGGTACGCGAACGTGCTTTGCGGCTTCAAGATGTGGAACTCGGGTGCCAGGAACGAGTACACAAGAATCAAAGACCCGGTGTCCGCCACGCACACCGCCATCGTCGCCGCGCTCGCGATTAGGGACGCGGTGCACACGGTGAAAAAGAAGCAAAACGCGCCGCACCGCTCGCACCCCGACCCGGGGCACAAACCGTGTCCTCGTGGATCCAGCAGGGGCACCAACCGGTCATCTTCTATTTCATCAGCCTCGCCGTTGGAAGCCGCGAACGAGCCATTCGTGGTGTCGTCTATGGTTTGCAAAAGAGGCGCCACGTGCGTTTCCCGTTCGTACCCGTCCGCCACACGGAACTCGGGGGGGGTGGGGGGGGTACGCGTGCCGTGACTCATGCACGCACCGCGCGCCCCAGTGAAACCGAACGCGCGACGGAACAAGCCCTTTGGGTGCCCGTGTGTGGCACCCCTGGAGATGGGGCCACGACAAAATATCGTCGCTTTCCGCGTTTTCGGACACGACCCGCACAAAATTCGCAGCACAGAAATCTGCTGCAGCTTTTTGGCCCGCGGCTTTTGATGACCGGGTTCCGATCGGTTCAACAGACACCGATCTTCGCTTCCCGCCACACTGGACGGCACGTTTTTTGTGCGCACGTGCTCCGCGCGTATCGGTCGGTGCGGCCTGTCGATTTCACGGCTTTTGTTTGCGTCAATACGCGACGTGCGCCCGCTCGACGTAGAGGCAACATGAGCTCCACTCGGTTTCCCTCGCGTGTTCGTTTTTTCACGCTCCTGGTGATCCTGCTCGCGATCGTTCGCCACGCGTACGCCGCGGCGGATTACTACAAAACCCTGGGCTTGACACGCAGTGCGAGCGATGACCAGATCAAACGCGCGTACCGCAAGCTCGCGCTGAAGTACCACCCTGATAAGAACCAGGGGGACGAAAAGGCGGCGAGCCAGTTTGCGGAGCTCGGGAACGCGTACGGCGTGCTTTCGGATGTTGAAAAGCGGCGCGTGTACGACCGGCACGGCGAGGAGGGGGTGAAGCAACACGAGCAGCAGTCGGGTGGCGGGGGCGGTGGGGGTTTCGGGGGTAACGACATTTTTTCCCAGTTCTTCGGAGGCGGTTTCGGAGGCGGTTTCGGTGGGCAACAACAAGAACCCGAAACGCCGAAAGGCGACTCGCTCGTGATGGACCTGGAGGTGAGCATTGCAGATTTGTATTTAGGGAAGGTGTTGCGCGTGGCTCGGGATAAAAACGTAATCGTCCCCGCGAAAGGCAAGCGCAAGTGCAACTGCAAGCAACGCATGGTCACGAAGCAAATTGGGCCTGGGATGTTCCAGCAGTACGCCAAGGAAGAGTGCGAGGAGTGTCCCAACGTGAAGCTGCAACGGGAAAGCGGGACCTTGCAAGTGGAAATCGATGCCGGCGCGCCCGACGGACACGAGCTTTTGTTTTTCGAGGAAGGCGAACCTGTCGTGGACGGCGAACCGGGTGATCTGCGCATGCGCATCAAAACCAGCGCGGATGCGACCTTCACCAGAATAGGCGACGACCTGTTAATGACCAAGCGCATCACCCTGGTGCACGCCCTTGTCGGGTTTGACTTGGACTGGAAGCACTTCGACGGGCACGTCGTGAAGCTTAAACGCGACGGCGTGACGATTCCCGGGTGGGTGGAAACCGTGGAAAACGAGGGCATGCCCAAACACAACAAACACAAGCAGTTCGGCAACCTGGTCGTTACGTACCAGGTGGACTTCCCAAAATCCCTGACCGACCAAACCAAAGCCGAGGTCACGAAACTCTTCGCGGGGAGCTTTTGAGGGTGCTGCGACTTTTGTGTCAACTTTTAAGTGAATCCTGATCTGCTTTTTGGCGCGCGAAGCGGCGGCGGCTAGGACAGCGCTTCAATATTCTTTATCATTCATTAAATCAGAAATAACGTGCCCGTGGCTTTACCGGTACCGGTACTCATCGGATATCTCGTCTCGTCTTATCTCCCCATAACGCCCGTTACGCTTCCAGGATGAGCTTCACGGCGTTGAAATCCACCTGCGCGGGGGTCGAGTTCATTTTCTTTTCCTGGCACGATAAAAAAGAAAGTGTCAGTCTCTCGTAACGTGTGTGAGTAAACAGTCAGGGTAATGGGCAGAGGTAATGGTCCCTTCTGGTACGAGTATGGGTATTCAGTCAGCGGAATGTGTTGGGTGGGAAACGCGTACCTTCGGGTTGTACTTTTGTTCGCCGAGCGCCACGCTGGTTTGCACATCTGCGGTGGCTTTGATCGGCCCCAATTCCTTGGTGAACTTCTTGCACACGGAGAACCCGTTGGAGTTCGCTGGGGACGAGTACCCACTGGTGGTTAAAATCTTGAAACCGAAATACGGCACGTTGTTGTCGTAGTCGTACACGCCGTTGCACTTGATTGCGAGGGAATCGAGCTCGAACGTTTTACTGTACTTCACCTCCTTGCCCGCGGTGTTGACTTCGATTTGGCCGTTGAACCACGTCTCCGTGATCCCCCAGTTGAAATTCGGTTCGTACTTGAACTCGTACCCGTTGCTATCACCAACAGGCGCCACGGACGCGTCCGTGCCGAGAGTGACGCGGATGGACGGGGCCATCGGGATGCGGATGTCCAGGTGCTGTTTTGGGAAAAAATGGATAATAAAGTCAGGCTCGAACGCTAAGGAAAAATTCGACAAATTCACGGGGTACGATCCCCCGGGTGTGGTCCGTGGTTCGGTGCACCTAACAACACGTACCTTACGCAGCTCGATGGCCAAGGTGGGGTTGCCCCCGAAACGGACGACCTGCGGGTGGCACGGGATGGCGGGACGAGGTCGGTCAGGACGCCGCGTTCGACTTTCTTTCTTGAGGGGGTTCAATAATTCAGGGGCGGTTTCGCGTTCGAAGCTTCGAACGCATAGCTGTTTTGCCAACCCACCTTGTCCATCTTTTCCTTGCCCGCCGCGAACAGGTCTTGGACCTTGTCCAGGGCCGCATCCTTAGCCGCGCCGAGGCCGCCTTCGTCGTCGTCGCCGCTGAAGCTCATGGTATTTGTTGGGGGGGGGGGTGTGGCACGGCGCTTGCAGAGTGGGGGGGGTGCGTTCAACAAATCCGCGTTGCCACTTTCACTGGGAGCCGGGGAAAATGATTCTCTGAAAAAAAAGGGACAGACACTCGATGTGGGCCGGCGTGGGGACGCGGCTCCGAACCTGATGACCCGAGAGTCTTCTCATCAGTTCCCGGCGCGCGCCGCACCCGACGCGCCCATAGCGTGTGTCGCGTCCGAGAAAACGCGGAGGCGAGATGGCCATCATGGACGATAAACAAAGTGCGTGCTCGCGGTCGCGTCCCCACCCATCCCCAAAACCCGGCACCCCAACGGCTGGCATGAATGGAATGAGGGTTCGTCGAGACGACCGTCGTCGCTACGCTCCCGATGTCCTCCCAACTCCTTCCCACGAACCTGGGGCCGATTTCCTATGCACTGTTTCCAGCCCCTGTTCTGCCGTGCATCACACACTTCTTAACTCACCCGCTTCGTCCCTACCTGCGCACCCATCTTCCACACACAGAGATCGGCATCGGGTTAACCAGTTTCGGGGTGCTGTTCACGTTACTCGGGGTGATGCTTTTCTTCGACCGCGGTTTGCTTTCCATGGGGAACGTTTTGTTTCTTTCCGGTGTCACGACGACGATTGGCCCGCGGCGGACGTATAAATTTTTCAAAAGAAACAGCAAAGGAACCGCCGCGTTCATGGGCGGCGTGTCCCTGGTGTTCGTGGGGTGGCCTTTTTTCGGGATGCTCGTGGAGGGGTACGGTTTTCTGGTGCTGTTTTCGTCCTTCTTCCCAACCGTGTTGCTGTTTCTGAAACGCCTGCCCGTAATAGGCACGTTCTTGTCCCTGCCAGGCGTCAAGAACGTGGTCACGACTTTGATAGGAAGAACGCAGACCTTGCCGGTGTAGATAGGGGGAGGATAATGGAAATGGGTGTCATCTACGTATTAAACTAATTCGTCCCGGAAATATCAAGGCACAATTTCAACTCTACAAAGGTCGCACACCGCCGCGGTCATCGCGTTCGCGTTTCCAACATCCAGCCACACCTTATTCCCCCCGCCCGCGACTCCCCCGCAGCAGCTCATGACACAAGACCCGGGTGCGGTCATGGTACCTACCATGAACTCGGGGTTCTTATCGCACTCGCCCGCCGCGGCCCACCCTGTGCACTGCGCCGCGTTTTCGCCGTCGTCCGCGCAGCGCGCAGCGTGGTGCTTTGGGTTGTGGAACGGACGTTCGTGGATCCACTTCGTGGCGGTCCACTTCGTGCCTGTAATCACGGGGCACCCCGCGTGCAACGCGTTGTCTTCGAACTCGCCTTTCAGGTTCAAATCGTAAAACAGCAAAGCGTCGCCTTTTTTCGGCTTCACCGCCGGGCCTCTTGAAGCGCACGCCGACCAAGTACCTGGGTTTCCTATTCCTATATTATAGTCCTCATCATCACCTCCTCCTCCTTCGTTTCCTCCGGTCACGTCCGCGGTGCCACTCCACCTCGCGTTTGGGTGCGGGAACACCGTCTCGCCGCCCTCCTCGACGTCGTTTAGGTACATCAGGATCGTGGCGAGGCGCTGCTTTCCGTTTTCGAATTCGATTTTTTTCTGCACTTCATCGCCGAACGCGTCATGGTGGTCCATGTACTGCTGGCCGTGTGTGTACCGCAGCACGTGCAGCTGTTCCTGGTGCGCCACGGGGATCATGGCCCAGTCCGCACACCGCTTTTCTATGTTTTCCACGGTTTCATCAAACGCGATCGGGAGAAACGCGCCGTAACTGGTGCGTATTTTGTCGAACGTCCTCTCGCCAGTTTTCGAATCGATAACCCCCGAGGCTTCCATCAGCGGCTCAGCAGTCGCGATGAGATGGTCACACTCTTCCTCGGTCATGAAGCCGTGCCACACGTACGCCCGCGGGGAGGTGGCGATTTGTTCGATCCACGAACTCCGTTTACCCGCCTCGCCGTCGCCATCCACGTTCATCAGACTGCCGCCCGATGAATCCACGGGGCGCTCGACTTCCCCGAGCCACCCGATGAGGCGCGAGTCCTCCTCGCTTCTCGCGGCAGGCGCGAGAAGCGCGAGGGATGCGAACACCAAAACGGCGAGCCGCGAGGCTCGCATCGAGGACGCCGTACCGCGCGTCACGCACGTGCCTTGAACACTGTGCTCGTGTGGTGGTTGGAAAAACTGTCACCTCAAGATAAAAGAAAAACAACGACGCAACGCACATTCTCGGAAGCCTCGAGGCACAACGACGCGCACGACGCGGACACAAAACCATCCACTCTTCCAACGCAATGTCCGGTAAGAAAGCTCGCGCGCGAAAGCAAAAGAGCGAGCGCCGCGATGCTAACGCGGCCAACACGGCTAACGCGGGCGAAGCCATCCCCGGCCTTCTCCAACGACATCGTTGTCACTCACGTTCTCAGATCTGAGTATTTCGACGATCCCGCAGACCTCGCACGGCTCCCAGCGGTGAGCCGCGCGATGCGCAACGCGGTGACAGGAACGGGGCTTCGGTTTGAGGAGCTTGGCGAAATTAGTGCCGTGAACCTCGGATGTTTAAGCGCGCTGCAGCGCCTGCAACGGGGAGGTCGCCTGTCGCGTCAAGAATACCTTTGTTACGCAGCGGCGAGGAGTGGACAGCTCGAAGAGTTGAAGGCGTTGCGCGAGAACGGCTGCCCGTGGCACGAGATGACGTGCATGGGTGCGGCGATGGGCGGACACCTCGATATGCTGCAGTGGGCCCGCGCGAACAGCGGCCCGTGGAATGAGAAGACGTGTGAGGGGGCGGCAAGGGGCGGGCAACTCGAGGTGCTGCAGTGGTTGCGCGCGAACGGGTGCCCGTGGGACGCAGCCACGTGTACAGAGGCGGCAGGTGGCGGGTACCTCGATGTGCTACTGTGGGCGCGCGCGAACGGCTGCCCGTGTGACGAGAAGGAGCTGTGCGTCGCCGCTGAAAAGGGCCACGAGGTGATGGTGCGGGCGCTGATCGATTTGGGTGCGGTCGTCAACAAGGCGATGGATACCGGCGCGACGCCGCTGTATGTCGCTGCTCAAAACGGCCACGAGGCGATAGTGCGGACGCTGTTCGAGTTGGGTGCGGACGTCAACAAGGCAAGGGATGACGTCGAGACGCCGCTGTACATCGCCGCTCAAAAGGGCCACGAGGCGGTGGTGCGGGCGCTGATCGAGTCGGGCGCCGACGTCAACAAGGCAGGGGATGACGGCGTGACGCCGCTGCTCATCGCCACTCATCAGGGCCACGATATGGTAGTGCGGGCGCTGATGGAGTTGGGCGCGGACGTCAACAAGGCGACGGATGACGGCGTGACGGCGCTGTCCATAGCCGTTCGAGAGGGCCACACGGCGATCGTTCAGATTCTCAGGGATGCCGTATTGGTCCAGATGCAGCATTTGTCTTTGTAAGTACCAGGAAATACGTTTTTGAATCTGACGTCGACGCGTCACTTTTACAGCTACAAACAGTACACCACCTACCCCGCACTCCCCCGAAAAGCGTTGCCACGTTTCCCAAGACTCCCACCACACGAATCGGCCGTGAGGGCGACGCGAACACGTCGCGCGGCGTCGCCGCGGATGTTTTCGTCTTCGTCGTCGTCGTCTTCACTTTTCTCATTCGGCGGCGTCGCGTCTCTCGCGGCTCGACGCTTTCTCTTTTGTGCTGACCCCCCGGCGTTCCCGTGACCTTTTTGTGAAGTAACAGGCGAGTCCCCATGGCCTCGCGCAGGCGGCGGGGGCATCCCTTCGCAATCCACGGTGGATTTGCGCCGCGTTTGCGGGGTCAACTCGGTGGTTTTATTTCGAGAAATTTTCAGTTGTGACGATTTTTGCGTTTGCGCCGTTTGCGACGCCGGAAGCTGCGAGCAGTACGTGTTTTTCATCCTGTGCGACGCGAGAATTCTCCGGTACGTCTTGACGAACGCACACATGCGTTCGTCCACTCGCAGTTCTCGTCGCGTCACCGGGGCTTTACACAGCGGACACTGTTTCCGCGCCGCGATTGCGGCCGTGATGCAGGCTTTGCAAAAATAGTGGTCGCACAAAGTCATCGTGGCTTCGTCGTACGCGGCCATGCATATCCGACACTGTAACTCCTTGCCTATGCGGTCCATGTGGATCTCGAAGTCACCCTCGTCGGAAATGCCGTACACGGGAACGGCCACGGCGCCCATCGCACCCGCCTCGGCGCGGAGAGGAGTGATGTGTGGATGAGATTCAAAAACGTTTTTCCCGAGATTGGAATTTTTGCCAAGGAAGCTTTTAACGAGGAAGTATCCCAGTCACAGCCGAATTCCGTCCACTCGCTCCTGCGCAGAGACCCCTGGCATCGTCCTTGTCCTCCAGCCCTTTTGAATAGCATCGCAACCATGTCCCTTTTCTCCTCGTGCGGGGCGGAGGGCGGCCTTTGCGGCCCACGGTGCGTGCCCCCCATCCTTCACGCACGTTCTTTTTCTCCACGCTGGCGCATTTCCGGGCGTTCCCCCTCACTGCATCTTGCTCACCCCCCCCCGCCACCACACGACGAGCAGAAAAGACCCGAAGAAGGAAATGCCGCACTGGGCCGACGCGTTTGAGAAAAGGTGTGTCGCCGAACCAAACCCGGTAGCTGCGTATATACGGGGAACCACAAGCGGACCGGTCACGTCAAATGCGGGCGCCCTTCATCCACATCTCGCGAAAGAACACGACGCGGCCCAAAAAAAAAGGAGCCCTAATCAATCGTCCCAATCCGCACCCGCTGACCCTCTTCCTCTTGTTTTTGTTCAAACAATCTCGTGCCCCCAAATCCCCAGCCGCCAGCTCGAGGAGGACCCTACCTACGCGGCGGCGCAGTGGGCTCGTAACCAGAAGGACATGCAGCAAGCGGATGAGGTTTCCATGCGTCTTTACGCGGAGTTGGATCTTTTGGAACACCCGGATCCGAGCACGGCGCCGAGGGGAAGCGCGCTGCATCTGGAGATGGTATCGGACGCGGTGAAGAAAGCGATGAACAAAGATGAACAGATACGAAAAGCCATGGCCGCGGATAAAGATGTGTTCCAGATGTTCAGGACGAAATCGGACGCGGACTTAGCAGAGGTTGGGTTGAAGCGCGTGGACAGCGTCGGCGGAACGCCCGAGAAGTAGAAGAAGGTCGACTCTCATTTCTAAAGCGCGCGCCGCTTGTTTTTACGACACACGAGAGCTTGCTTAGCTTGTTTATAATTGTGAAATATGTATAACTACTACACGGTCTCCGGTGGCACACCAAACATGTGGGTCACTCGCGGTGGGTGTTTGTCTTCCTCGAAAGTCATTCTTTTTCTCTTTTAACAAACAACGTTGTGAAATACCTTCTTTAGGTGTATAACTTACACGGCGGAGCACGATGTGTTCTTCCCAGTGTCAAAACCCAATCGACTAATCGACTCACTCACCCTTTCCAAACTCACTCAAACCTTCCCGAACTTCTCCTCCAGCCACGCGCTCGTCACGCTCTTGGGCCTTTCGATTGCGAAGCCCATGGCTCGCGACAGGGTGAGCTGCGACAGCACCCCCAGCGTTCGCGACACGCCGAACATCACGGTGTAGAAGTTCTCTTCCGTGATGCCGTAGTACTGCAGCAGTACCCCGGAATGCGCGTCCACGTTTGGCCACGGGTTTCGCACCTTCCCGGTTTGCGTCAAAACACCCGGCACGACTTCGTACAGTTTCGACACGAGCTTAAACTTGGGGTAATCGGGAAGGTGCTTCAGCGCGAACTCGCGCTGACACGTGTACCGCGGGTCCGTTTTCCGCAACACCGCGTGGCCGTACCCGGGCACGACTCGGCCGCTTTTCAGTGTGTCCCACACGAACTGCGTCATGCGCTCCGTGCTGACGTCCGCGCCTAGGTTGCGCTCGACTTCGTTGAGCCACTTTAGGACTTCCTGGTTCGCGAGGCCGTGTAGCGGACCGGCGAGGCCGTTCATCCCCGCCGCTAATGACGTGTACGGATCGCTCAGCGCGCTGCCTACTAAATGAACCGCGTGCGCGCTGACGTTCCCTCCCTCGTGGTCGCTGTGGATGGTCATGTACAGCCGCATCAACTCGGCGGTGCCTTGGTCGTCGTACCCCATCTGTTTCGCGAAGTTCCCCGCCCAGTCCAGTTTCGGATCCGGCGCGATCAACTTTCCGTCCTTGAACGTGTTCCGGTAAATCGCCGCGGCCACCGTGGGAAGCTTCGCGATGCAATCCAGGGTGTCCTCGAAAACGGGTTCCCAGTACCCGCTTTTGTGCACGCCAGCCGCGTACGCCGCCGCGAACTTGCTTTCGGTTTGAAGCGCCATTATCGCTATTGAAAACTGCGTCATCGGGTGCGTGTGTTTCGGTAGCGCCGCTAGGACGTCAAACACGTGCTGCGGTACGGAGCTCCGGCTCGCGAGCTCCACGGTTAGGCCGTCAACCTGTTTCTTCGTTGGAACATCGCCCGTGAGTAACAGCCAAAGCAGTCCTTCCGGAAGCGGTTCGCCGCCCTCGATCGCGGTGGGTAGTAACTTTTGCAGATCGGGAATGGTGTGCCCCCTGAATTTGATGCCATCCTCGGAATCCAGAAGCGAGGTTTCCCACACCATGCCGGTAATGCCGCGCATACCCCCCATCGCCATGTTCACCGTGGTCTCCCCGAGGCTCTTTTCGCCATGCGCGGCTTTGATCTTTCTCAAACGCTCCTGCTGCACCGGGATGGCTGCTGCCAACGCTTCTTTGATGCCGCCGGGAGGGCTGCCGGAGGAACACCAACGCCGGGTGGCGGTTTGCGTGAACCAACTCGAGTGGGTTTGGGCGATCGGGGCATGTGCCGCGAGCCCCGACGCCGCGGACACGATGCGACGCAAAGCGCTCATGGTGCGTCTCTCGTGGAGCGCTCACGAGTGAGGGCCGCGATGCTTCGTGGTGCGAAAATATCGGGGTTCGTCCAAAAGCGCTTTTGCTGGCCGCTTCTTGAAACGATTTTCATCCGCCCGCCCTCAAAACCCTGCGCGCCGCCTCCGTGCGTGGTCACGCGCGCGCAAGGGGTGGAAGCAGACGCATCTCTACTCATCAATTGAAACTCACCGCGTGGACGGTTTCGTGAGACGTTTAGGGTTTAGGGTTTAAACCCTAAAGCTGGTGTTGCCTTCACTCATCCCTTCCCCACAATGTCTAAGCACCACCCCGATCTGATCATGTGCCGCAAGCTGCCCGGCATCGCGGTCGGTCGGTTGTGCGAGCGGTGCGACGGGCGGTGTGTGAACTGCGATTCTTTCGTGCGCCCGGCGACGCTTGTTAGAGTGTGCGATGAGTGTAACTACGGATCGAACCAAGGCCGTTGTGTGATTTGCGGAGGCGTAGGCGTGGCGGATGCGTACTACTGCAAGGAATGCACGCAGTCCGAAAAAGACCGGGACGGGTGTCCCAAGATAACCAACATGGGCAGCGCAAAGACGGACCTGTTTTACGAACGGAAAAAGTACGGGTTCAAGAAACGGTAGTCCGAGGTAGCCGCTGTCGGTGTAATCTGTACGGGAGAGAGTCAATAGTTCGTCAATAGTTCCAACGGGCACAATTTCATCGCTAGCGTCAGCATCGCTACTAGACTAGCGTCGGCGTCCGCGTCCCGCCGGGCTCGCCGCGATTTCCGCGCTCGGAATCAGCTCGCCCGCCGCGACGCCGCGCACCGGCAAGTCCGCAATCTCGTCGAACGCGGTGTCGACCCCGTTGGTAAGTTCCTGCTGCAGCTTCCGCGCCATCGCGGTGTACTCGGAGTCCTCGCCGTTGAACAAAATGCAGTTCGTAGCGATGGTTTCCACGTCGTGACAAAACCCGGAGACGTGTCGGTAGTACCCGTTCTTTAAGCGCCGGTACAGCAAATCGAGGGAAACCGGAACAGGCACCAAGGACACGTAGTTCACGTCGCTGCCGTCGCGTTGCGGGAACGACACATGGTTGCCGATTTCCGATGAAAAAACGTCATAGTCAGAAGTGTTACGTATCGCGCTCCGCACCCGGTCCGAGAGTTTCCGGGAAACCTGCTTCGCGAGCCGCGGCGCTTCGGCGTCGCTCGCTTGCGTCTGCGACTCCAAATCACGCGAAACGTGCTCGTCGTGCAGTTCCCAAAAACTGTGCTCCTCGACATCGCTCTGGTTGTGGTACTTGATTTGAAGCTTGTTCCATGGGGAGGTTTGCCACTGACCTGCACTGGACGGGCCACCCGCGCCACCCGAAGCACCAGGCGCACCGCAACTAAGCACCACACAACTGTACCAGACGTTGTTTGATTCTCCATCCGCGTCCAGGACGTCCCACGACACGGCGCAGTGGTTGTTTTCCTTCCACTTTTTTTTAAAAGCCGCGCGCCACCGGTGCGCCGGGACGAGGAAATCCGCGTCGTCCAGCTTGGGCAACTCCACCTCAAACTCAATCGGCGTGGATTTTGGAATCGATTGGTGTCTCGAGCTCCCAGCGTCCCTCATCGAGCCCCCGGCGTCGCCTTCGTGTCGTTGGGAGCTCCCAACGTCATCCCCCGTATCCGCCAACCGCAACGTAACCACCGCGACGGTTTCCGCACCCGCCGTGTCTCCCGATATTCGGTACCGCAACCCCACCACGCGCACCGGCTCGTGTTGCCGCCAAACGTGCGCGGTCACGCCCAACCACGGCCGCGCCGCGACCTTGTTCGCGCAGTTCTCAAGAAACAAGTGGTGGCCGTGCGGGACGTACACGAGCTCGTCCCCGAGCTGCGGTGTGTAGGACGCGCCCCGCGTGTTCGTGTCACCCAACAGCCACGCGTACGAGGTGTACGGGCGCGCCGCGGTGTGCGTGGTTTCGTTTCCACGCGAACGCACGTCGCGCGACCCGCCGGCGCCCGTCGCGTCGTCGTCGTCGCCGTCGTCGCGTCGGCGTTTCATCGTGAATCGAACCACCCTTTGCGGCGCTCGGTGTTCCTCCTCATCGTCATCCTCATCGTCCTCGTCACCGGAAACGACGTTACCTAAGCGTTCAGGTCGAGACCGGTTGCGTCCCGTCGTGCGTCGGTCCACCGGGTCGTCGTCGTCGTCGTCGGTCGACGTCCCGCTGTCGTCGCCGATGAGCCGGCGCGTTTGCCGGCGCGGGCGTTCGGTGCGGGGGTTCGCGCGTCTCCGCACTTGTCGTCGCGCCACCCGGTCGTCCCTGGCGAGTTCGCGCCGGCTCGCGCGCTCAGCCCTGCCCATGCTCGGCCCGGCCGCGTCGTCGTCCGACCCGGACCTGGAATCGCTGCCTCTGCGCGCGCGTCGCTTCTGCGCGAAATCCGAATCGCTCGCGTCGTCCGCGTCGTCGTCCGACTCGTCTTCCTCGCTCTGGTCGTCGCCTGACACGATAACGACCTCCTCGTCGCCGTCGTCGTCGCTGTTGACGTCAATTTGCACGTATTCGTCGTCGTCCCTGTATCTAACAGCAGTGGCGGCGGCGGTCGCGGCGGCGGCGGCGACCGCGACCGCCGCCGCCGCAAACGTCGCCTCCTCCGCTTCCTTCGCGCCCACGCATTTTT
>Ga0302114_10000920_pt1 | contig 19956 bp, 37 predicted proteins | sample AG5_Surface_MG_FD_203107 | JGI IMG/M metagenome (GOLD analysis project Ga0302114, IMG submission 203107) | Marine microbial communities from Western Arctic Ocean, Canada - AG5_Surface | ecosystem: Environmental > Aquatic > Marine > Oceanic | place: Canada: Western Arctic Ocean | collected...
CCCTTTGGCGGACTTGCCGCCGTTTTTCTTCTTGGCGCACGTCACCGTCAACGCACCTCGGGCGGATCCGACCGAACGCAGAGCCGCGACGGTCGGGGCGAATCCGCTGCAAATCCGCCGCGGCGTCGACGCACCCGCGGTCGATGGGCGGACCTTGAAGATCCCGCATCCCGCGACCGACGCGATGGGTCCGGCCATCGACGCCATCTCACACCAACCCGAACCGCAACGCACGGAGACACCGCACCTCCACAGGGGGCACACGCCGGGTCCCGTCGCGAGTGACGTCGCTGCGGTTATCTGAGCTTTGGTTTGAGCCACGAAACAAAGCCACGTAATCCTCTCGATGAGATGAAGTCGGGTCGGGACGGGTCGGATCTAATTCCTCATACGAGTCCTGCTATTTACGGTCATTTACTTTCCAGGCTGTATAAAACCATGGAACTGTACCGTACAGAAAATGAACGTGCATTTGGTGTTAAAAAACGAACGCTCGGATTTTAATCAGGGGAGAAGGTGGGCGAGGAAGAACTTGCAGGAGTGAGCCAAGACTATGTAGACATGACAACAGGTTTAAGGTTTAGTACCGTCGAATCTAGGGCGACACGGTCGTCGTTCGACTCAAGATGAAGGACGACGACGCAGAGTCACCGACAACTCGCGACGGGGGCCACCCCGCTTAACATCAGTGTTTGTTTGGGGTCCCTTTCCCACCAGGTCGCAACTCAGAGTTCGACGGGAATTTTAAAGGCGAGCAATGCGGCGGTTACGTGTGAAGGCGTTTATGAGTGAAGTGATGGACGAACCACACATCACTGACATTCACCAACATTCACGAAATTACGCGCCGCACATCATGCACTCGTCCTTGTTCGCGAGGGAGCACGCGAGCTTGGCCGCCATGAGCGCCTCCTCCTCCATGTCGGGGTCGACGGCCGCCGCCTTAGCCTTGGCCTCGGTCTTACCCGCCGCGGCCGCGTCGGCGGGCAGGTTCTCCTTGGAGCTCTCTCCCAACACCGGCTCCGCGACGGGCTCCTTGGTCTTGGCCTTGACGCTGTTGGGGTCGACGGTGAACTTGACGGCATCCGCAGCCGCGCGGGACCGGAGGTAGTACATGCCCGTCTTGAGCCCCTTTTTCCAAGCGTAGAAGTGAAGCGACGTGAGTTTACCTGAGTTGGCGTCGGACATGTGGACGTTGAAGGACTGGGACTGGTCGATGAACGCGCCGCGGTCGGCGGCCATGTCCACCAGCACGCGCTGCTTGATCTCCCACACCGTCTTGTAGATCTCCTTGAGGTTGTCCGGGAGGTCAAGCTTCTGCACGGAGCCGTTGTCCTGGATCAGGTCGTTCTTGAGCGACGGGTCCCACAGGCCCATCTCGGTGAGGTCGGACAAAAGATGGTTGTTCACGACGGTGAATTCACCGGAGAGCACGCGCCTGGCGTAGATGTTGGACGTGTACGGCTCGAAGCACTCGTTGTTGCCCAAGATCTGCGACGTGGAAGCCGTGGGCATGGGCGCGACGAGGAGAGAGTTGCGAACGCCGTGCGTGGAAATCTGTTCAGTAGTCATGGGGGTGGTTGGTTAGTAATTGGGTGGTGATTGGGTATTTGGTAATTGGTGGTTTGGAAGGTGCAAGGTGACTGTTTGTTCGCCTCCAAGAGACACAAACTCACCTTGGCGCGAAGTCCGGACCAGTCGTGCCTGGTACCGCCGGGCATCTCCGTGACGCCCCACATGTCGGGCTGGAGGATCCCCTTGGAGACGGGCGAGCCGGGGTAGGACTCGTACGTCCCGTCGCGCTCGGCGATGTCGTTGGACTCGGTGAGCGCCGCGAAGTAGATCGTCTCGAAAATCTCCGCGTTGAGAGACTTGGCCTCGGGGGAGTCGAAAGGAAGCCCGAGGAGGATGAACACGTCGGCGAGACCTTGGACGCCGAGGCCGATGGGGCGGTGCTTCATGTTGGATCGCTTGGCGGTCTCGACGGGGTAGAAGTTGACGTCGATGATGCGGTTGAGGTTGCGCGTCACCTTGCGGGTGATTTCCGCGAGTTTCGCGTGGTCAAAGTATCGGTTAGCCGCGTTGATGGATCCCCGGAGTTTCTTCTGGAGCGTGTTGGTGCGCCCGGTGGGGGAGCTCGGGTTGTTCTCGACGACGAACCGCGGGAGCGCGATGGACGCGAGGTTGCACACCGCGGTCTCCTCCGGGGAGGTGAACTCCACAATCTCGGTGCAGAGGTTGGATGAGCGGATGGTGCCGAGGTTCTGCTGGTTGGACTTGCGGTTGCACGCGTCTTTGAAGAGCATGTAAGGGTTGCCGGTTTCAACCTGCGACTCGAGGATGGCGAACCAGAGCTGCTGCGCCTTGATCGTCTTCTTACCCTTGCCATCAGCCTCGTACTTGGCGTACAGCGCTTCGAACTCCTCGCCCCAGCAATCGGCGAGGCCGGGGGATTCGTTGGGGCAGAACAGTGTCCACTCGCCGTTGGCCTCGACGCGCTTCATGAACAAATCGTTGGTCCAGAGGCCGTAGAAGAGGTCACGCGCGCGCGCCTCTTCTTTGCCGTGGTTCTTGCGGAGGTCGAGCCAGTCGAAGATGTCGGCGTGCCACGGCTCGAGGTAGATGGCGAACGCGCCTTTGCGTTTGCCGCCGCCTTGGTCGACGTAGCGGGCGGTGTCGTTGAAGACGCGGAGCATGGGGATGATCCCGTTGGAGGTTCCGTTGGTGCCGCGGATGTACGATGACGTGGCGCGGATGTCGTGGATGGACAGACCGATGCCTCCCGCGGACTTGGAGATGCACGCGCACTCCTTCAACGTGTCGTAGATGCCCTCGATGGAATCTTCCTTCATGGCGATGAGGAAGCACGAGGAGAGCTGGGGGCGGGGGGTGCCCGAGTTGAACAGAGTCGGTGACGCGTGGGTCATCCAGCGCTCGGAGAGCATGTGGTAGGTGTCGATCGCCTTCTCCACATCCTTGTGGATGCCGATGGAGACGCGCATGAGGAGGTGCTGGGGGCGCTCCACGATCTTGCCGTCCACACGGAGCAGGTACGAGCGCTCCAGGGTTTTGTAGCCAAAGTAGTCGTAGTCGAAATCGCGGTCAAACACAATCTCGGAATCGAAACGGTCGGCGTTCTGTGTGGATCAATAGGTGGTGAGATCGATTCGTGAGTACTTTGTCAGGTGATGGTTCTATACAAGCCAAGCGGCGTGTGAAGAACGGACAACCCCATCTCAGAGGAAAGAATTTTGAAATGTGGGCACCTCCGACGGGATCTTTTAGGATATGGGTGTCGGGGCGTGTATGCGTACCGCTTTGATGATCTCGTAGACGTCGTCGGCGAGGAGCGGGGACCACTTGCCGTTGCGCGTGTTGACGTGCTCGTACATGATCTTCATGCTGTTAGTCAGTGACGGGTGGAGGGTGGGTGGTCAGTATATGGGCGGTGACCCTTCGGCGGTTCGGAGTGAAATTTCAAAATCAATTCAAAAAAAGCTTCCCCTCGCTTTCCCGCGAGAAGATGGAAAAGTTGGGCCCTCGGTTCAACGCCGGGAACGGGCGCGTGCGGGGATGACAAGGCACTCACGTCTCCGAGAACGACTTGATGGTGTTCTTGTGGAGGTTGGACACGGCGATACGCGCGGCGAGCTGCGAATTGAGGGAGCGCACGGTCAGCGGTGGGGTCGAAACACGGGTGGGGTATCGCACGGGTTTTTCGGGTTGATAGCTCTTTGAAGCGACTGAAACGCGAAGATGAACGTTGCGATGGGTGGCTCCGGAGAACGCGGTCGAGCGTGCGGTGCGAATGGTTCGAGTGGGTGAGATGCGTACCTGGGCGTAGTCGGGGTGCTTGGAAGTCATGGACGCGGCGGTCTCCGCGGCGAGCTCATCGAGTTCGCAGGTGGTGACACCCTTGTAGACACCGACGGCGACTTTCTGCGCGACGACAACCTGCGAGTTTTGGTGCGTGGAGAGACGTGGGCACACGTGAGCGGTTGTGCGACGGAAAGCGTGGGTGCCGGGCGCGGGTTGGCGGGTATCGGGGTCGCGGGCACTCGCGCGGGTCGACGCGGGGGCGTATTCAACGCGGATGGGACGTCGCGCGCGCCGTCGGGGCCGTAACGCGCGCCCTCGCCCACCCTTTCCCCCGCCCCGTTCGCGTTCGCGATGGAGGAAACTTTCAAGATTTCAAAGATCTGCGTACCGGGTCGCAGAACTCCTGGTTGAGACCGTACGCGAGCTTGCTGATGCGCGCGGTGATCTTATCGAAGTGCACGGGCTCCTGTCGCCCGTCGCGCTTCACGACGTACATGGCCATTTTGTTCTGGTCGCTCCTTCTCCTTGAGGACGGCGCCGGAGTGTATGGCTCTCTTCTCTTTTCTTTCGGCGAAAGTTTGAAAAGAGGAGAGCGGGGAAAAATTGAAAAACCGTTGAGGACAACCGATGACTGAAAGTCATACGGAATCGTGAAATATGAAATATCAAATGTACTTTCTACCGGGGATGTATGGGTAATGTACGCAGACGTGGCACGCATAAAGGTGAGAAAAGCGTCTAACTGCTCGCTGGGTGATCGCATTTGCAGCTTTGCCAAAATCCCGATGTTCGTTGGGCCGATACAACAAACAATCATCACTCCACGCCGCGTCTTGGGGGGCGGCAGAGCCGTCAGTGCCGTTCGGCTCGGCACCGCCATGGACCAGAAGTTCCTGCACGATTTCGTGAACAAGTCCGAACTCACCAAAGAGTTGAGTTCGGTGCGCACGTCGGGACACGCGGGACACGGCGCGGGTACTCACGGCGACGGAGCCGCGTCCGTGAGGGGCGAAGAGGGATCTCGAGACGCGTCTGGACAGCTGGGCGGCGACGCGTCATCACTCGGTCGCGTGGGTCCAGCTGCATCCTCCAACGATGCATCCTCCACGGGAGTGAACACGTCATCCGGACTCACGCACGTGGACGCGAGCGACGAATGCGTGGACGACGGGAGCCCGGCGTACGCGGCGGCGTTGGAACGAGACCGCCTGGCGCAGACGAACGCACTGGCGCCCAACCCAAACTCGGGCGGTGACTCACCGGGGGGCACGCCCACGGGACGGGAAGGCGGCGTCGCACACAGGCGGTCGCGAAGCGTGGGCGGGCGGGGATCACAGACCGACCTGACCCTCGACGCGTCACCGGGGTCCAGTACCTTCGCAATGAAAGACGACGACGACTCGTTGTCCACATCGGCACCCGGAACCGGCGGCTCCCTCGGTCACACCAACTCACTAGGCCTCTCACGACGAAACAACAACAGCTCGTTTGTACTGGCGCCGGAGGACAATCCCACCCCTCAGTTAGTACCGCCGCCCACGTTCGGGGACCAAGGTAACATCGGCGAGAAGCACGTGCTGGTGATGGTCGGATTACCCGCCCGGGGTGAGTTTATTTCTATTTATTTATTTACTCCAACTGTTTGCTCACACGTTGTATTTATTTTCAGGTAAGACGCACATGGCGAAACGGCTGTGCCAATATCTTCGGTTCTTTCACGGCGCGCGGACCCAGGTGTTCAACGTGGGCTCGTACCGACGTAAGATGATGGGCAAGGCGCGCGCGGACAGCGAGTTCTTCAGGGGCAACGGCGAGAACGACGCGCTGCGAAGGTCGTTCGCCAGAGCCGCGCTGAAAGATTTGGTCGACTTTTTGTTCCAGGAGGACCTGGGCAGTAACCTGGAACAACGCGCGTCGGATTCCGGCCGCGTCGCCATCTTCGACGCCACGAACACGACGAAGGAACGGCGTGAGTGGATCCGTACGTCGCTTGACGGCCTGCCGTTGAAGCTGCTGTTCATCGAGTCCGTGTGCACCGACCCACACGTCATAGATCGCAACATCTGGCAAGTCAAGGTGAACAACGAGGACTACAGCACCGACTCGGACAAGAAAAAGGCGTACGAAGATTTCAAGAAGCGGATCCAAAACTACGAGGCGGTGTACCAGCCCATCGACGAGGAACACCTGTCGTTCATCAAGCTCATCAACTGCGGAAAGAAGGTTGAGATTAACAACATACACGGGTGAGTGAGATGAGATTCTTTTCATTTGAGTTTCTTTTTATTTTCGCATCGGCAATCAGACTGACGTCGTGTTCCTCTGTGCACAGGTTCCTCTGCGGCCGCATCGTGCAGTTCCTCACCAACATGCACGCCACGCACCAGACGATATACCTCACACGGCACGGCCAGAGCGAGTACAACTACCAGGGTAAGATCGGCGGCGATTCCGGTCTCTCCATGATGGGCGAGAAGTTCGCGGTGGCCCTCGCGAAGTACTGTGTCGACACCTTGACCAAAGACCCGGAGACGAATGCGCCGAGGCCGTGCCGACTGTGGACGTCATCGCTGCAACGCACGATATTAACCGCGCGTCATATTCCGCACCCAAAGGTCAAACCGAGCGTCGGCGGTACCAACATGACGTACTCGACGGAGAAGAACAAGGACTGGATCCAGATGTCGCCGCGGGTGAGTTTATTTTAATTCTCGTCCTATGGGCAATTCGACTGACGCCGTGTTTATTTAACAGGTGCTACGGAACCTGGACGAGATCTACGCCGGTGTGTGCGACGGCATGACGTACGAGGAGATCGAGGCCAACTACCCGGAGGAGTTTGCGCTGCGAAACGGTGCGTTTCTACTTTCCCCCATTGCCAATCTACGGGCAATCAATCTACGGGCAATTGGACTCACCGACGGCTCATACTTTTGTTCTCAACGTTTACAGAAAACAAGTTGGGCTACCGGTACCCGCGCGGGGAATCCTACTTGGACGTCATATCCCGCCTCGACCCGCTGGTACAGGAGCTGGAGAGCTACCAGGAACCGGTGTTGATCGTCGGGCACCAAGGCGTACTTCGTTTGATATACGCCTACTTCACCGGCATGGACAGAACCGAGGCGTGCAACGCGTCCATTCCCCTCAACACGGTACGAGTTCATTTGTATTTGTATTTGCATTTGTATTTCCGTACGTCTGGGCAATTAGTTGACTGACGACGTGTTTTCTATTCAATTCACAGGTTATTAAATTGACCCCCAAGACGCACGAGTGCGACGAGGACAGGGAGGTTCTGTACGTGCCCACCAAGGCGGACCTCGGTGCGATCGTTGAGGGTGACGAGCGGGGCGGGGGTGTGTCACCGACCGCGGCGGACGGTGTGAGTGGCGTCCGAAAGATCAACCCGTTCGCCGCTAACCCGGAGCCGCCTAGTTACTGAGTTGTTAGCAAACCGTAATTACCGTAAGAATTTCTATTTCGGCGCAGTTATCCACATCGTCTACATGTACGCAGTCGGAAACAGTCAGAGTCTTCTTTTCGGCCAATGAACGAACGAACTCGAAATTTCAACGCGTGAACGCGCGTCCCAAACGACGAGACCATCTCCACCTCAGCGTGGCCGTCACAGAGCCGTCGCGCCGTCACAGACCCCGCGCGCCCGTCGCGCACATCGCGTGGACTCCCCCGCGAGTCCATCACGCTCGTTCGTCACCCACACGGACGTTCGCATTTCGCTCAGCGCGCCTTCACCGTCGCGTCACTCGGGAAATAAAATCCGGAGTTTTCGTGCGAACCCCGTCAGCAACCTCGGGAACGCCGGCGCCCTGCCCCACGCGACGACCGCGATGACCCGCTAGGTTCTTGGTGCGGTCAGTTAACACCGGCGTGAGACGATGACGACGAACGAGCTCGGAACGAACGGGGGAAGCGATACATCGTCGTCCCTCTCGCAGTCCCCGACGTCTCCGGCAATCGCCAGGACTGGTAGGGAGAAACAACGCTACGACGAACACGAGCAGAGGCTCGTCGCGGGGTACGTGACACGTGTCTTCTTCACCTTCATCGCGAATCCATCCCCAACTCTTTCGGTGTGATGAATACCGTCATGCACCCGCGTGTTTTGATACGTGCTCGGTCGGTCCACGCGGCGAGGGTTCCACGGACACCGGCCGAGCACCTCCATCACCCCCGGCCCCCAAAGCAAGCCAGACCTAAAACTGGCTTTTTAGATTAACATCCGCATCCGGACTTCTCGAATCAAACTCTGACCTCCACTCGTACTGACCTCCACACCAAACCTCCACACCCAACCTGCCCACAGGTGCATACCGGTCAGGGGTAACCCATCCGTCGAGGGCGGCGTGGAGGTGCTCATGGTCAGCAACAAGCACAACGACGGCCTCATCTTTCCAAAGGGTACGTACGTTTCTTTATTTCCGTACTCGTATGCGCAATTAGTGTACTGACCAGCTGACGTTTTGTTCACAATCACAACCAACAGGCGGCTGGGAGACGGACGAGACCGCCGAGGAAGCAGCCGCGCGTGAGTCCATGGAAGAAGCCGGCGTGCGCGGTACCTGCGTCTACGTCGGCGAGTTCAAGTTTATGTCCAGGAAAAAGGCACTGAACGCGTCGGGGCTGAAAGGCGGGTGCCTGGCTCGAGTGTTTGTGATGGACGTCACCGAGGAGATGACCGAATGGCCGGAGCAGAAGAAGCGGACGCGGCGGTGGATGCCGGCGGCGGACGCCATCGAGATATGCAAGCACGACTGGATGAGGGATGCGTTGAGGACGTGGGCGTCGACCGTGCCGGGTCTGTCCAGTCTGGTGGCCACTTAGCGCGGTGGTGCTAAGACTCTTAGTGTAGTTTTAGAACGCTCGGGTTGTGGCTTTCGAGCTGGTTTCACCAGCTGGGCCGCGAACGAATGTATACTATGTCGATGTGCTTTTAGTTTTCGAATTGCGAAATACGCCGCCAACACCAAATGGAAACGGAGCGTGATTGGTGATTGAGTCGGGAAAAAGTGTAACATCAAAAAAATGAAAAATAAACCCTCCTTCCTTGAGTTCCAGGCCGCGTGTAAGAGTTCTCCGGGCCGCGGCTTGGCTCGACTGTTACGCTTTTCGGCACACACGCGCGCGCGTCGCACCGGGCACCGCACGTCGCGCAATAACGGAAAGAACGCGTTCGGTGGGTTTGAACCGCGCGTGATTTCCACGGACAGGCCGGCGCCGCGTCCTCTGGCCGCGGGTACCGGCGCGGTGGGTGAGACGGCTGTGGGATCTTGAGTGGGCATCCGGAGGATGGACGCTTACCAGCACGCGGCCCGAGGGCTGTTGGCGGACGAGGTGTCGAGCGCCGCGGCGATTGGACTGGTGAACGTCTCCGTCGAGGAGTCGTTCCAGGTCAACGAGGATGCCTTCCACGACAGGATCATCAAGGTCAGTGAGAGCGCACCGGCGTGTCCCGCGTCATCATCATCGGCTCCCGGCTCGTACCTCCGCCGATGAAATCTTCGCATCATTTCCCGCGGCTCCTTTCCGAGACTTCACTCGACTCGCTATCACCCACCGATAACCCTCATATCTAACACTAACAACGCTCGTCTCGTCGTCTAACTACACACAACAGGAGGTCACCGCGGATGAATCCCACGAGCTCGTCGCCGCCTTCTCCATGACGGTCATGCTGACCATCTTACTCTTGGTCATCATCCTGGGCGCGACTATTAAACACTACAACATCACGTGGCTCCATCAGTCCGGCGCCGCGCTTCTGCTGGGTACGATCGTGGGGTTCGTGGTGTGGTACGTCCGGCGTGATCCGATGTACCAGGACGACGGCAGTGGCGAGTCGCAGCGGATGACCAGTTTCGTGGAGTGGATCATGTGAGTTTCTTTCTATTTCCTATTTTCTATTTTCGTACATATGGGCAATTGTACTGACCTTGGGACGTATTTTGCGTTACACAGGTTTGACACGGAGTTTTTCTTCCTCGTGTTGCTGCCGCCCGTCATCTTCGAGAGCGGGTACACGTTGAACCCCGAGACGCTGTTTCGAAACTTCGACGCCATCAGCGTCTTTGCATTTCTCGGGACGTTCGTGTCCACGCTCGTGGTGGGGTTCATCATGTACGGCGCGGGAATGGCGGGGCTGGCGTACCAGTACACTTTACGGTGGGTCTATTTTATTAATTCCCGTACGGGCAATTCGTGACTGACGTCGTGTTTTTGTTAAACTCAGGGATGCCATGTTATTCGGATCGCTGATCTCGTCCACGGATCCGGTGACGACTCTGAGCATCTTCAGCGACATGGGTTTAGACCCTGACCTGCACGCGGTGGTGCTCGGGGAGTCGCTTTTGAACGACGCCATCTCCATCGTGTTGTTCGAAGCTTTGTTCATGTTTGGCAAAGAGTCCGCGACGGGGGGGGGTATTCCGAACATGCCGGGGGCGGAGTCCGCGTCGGGCACGGGGTTAGGGGTGGATTCGCTGGAAACTGCGGTGAACGCCGCGATGGGCGCGCACGGAGCATCATCATCCGGCGCCGAGCACTCGTCCACGTCCACGGAGGTGAGTTCATTTACATTTCCGTAATTCATTTCAACTCTCGCGCCGGCGATTAGAGGCTGACGGAAATATGTTTTTGTTGTGTGCAGGTTGCGTTCACGGAGTTGGCTCTCACCACGTTCAGTTCGTTCATCGGCGTCTTCTTCTCGTCGCTGTTGATCGGCGGCGCGGTTGGCGCGTGCAGCGCGATGCTGCACAAGTACATCTCAATCACCGGCGATTGGGACGAGGGCTGGGTCATAGACAGCGCGTTGGTGCTGGTGTTCCCGTACCTCGCGTACACCATCGCGGAGTCGGCCAACTTGAGCGGCATCGTCGCCGTGCTCTTCTGCGGGATGGTCATGGGTCGGTACACGCGGCAGAACTTGGACAAGGCGCCGCGGATGGTCACGATGTGTTTCTTCAAGCTCGTCGCGTTTCTGTCCGAGACGTTCGTGTTCATATACATGGGGAGCAGCATGTGTACCATCTCGTTGACGCACCTCGTCACCGCGGTCATCTCGCTGTTGGCGATCTTCCTCGGCCGAGTCGCGAACGTCTTCCCAGGTGAGTTTCTTATTATATCACGAGTTTTCCGCACATACGGTGGGCAATTAGACTGACGTCGGAAACCACCTTTTAACAACAGGTTCCTACCTTCTGAGCAAAACCACGAGGCCCACGGAGGAGTACGGCCGATTTAACCAGAACACGCAGCTGTGTCTGTGGTACTGCGGTTTACGAGGCGCGGTGGCGTACGCGCTGGCCATGAAAGCGGCGGCGACGTTAGGCGAGCCCGGGCAGGCGATGCTGTCGTCCACGCTCTTTGTGGTCATGTTCACCGTGCTTCTCATGGGGGGAAGTACCACGAACGTGCTGCAGAAGCTCGGGATCATCGACCACGCGCCTCGGTTCGGACCGGGCGGGCTTAACTCTACGTCAGGGACGCGTGGATCGAAAGGGGAACGATCGGGCAAGGTTGATCCCGGCGGTTTAGGGAAAGGTATGGCGAATATCGCGGGCAATAACCCGATGTCGCCGCCGAGGCCGAGTAACAAGGCTCACACTAAGGGTTCGGCGCCGGGGACACCCGGGCACGTAACGGCCGAGCACGCGCCGTTACTGTCCGAGAGCGAGCAAGCCGCGGACCGACGCGAGCGGAGGCACAGGCGCGGCGGGGCGTACCGAGCGTTGCGGCAGTTTGACTTTAAGTACCTGCAGCCGCTGTTACTGGCGACGCCGATGAAGCGTCTACCGCGGGAGGAACGACCGGGGCGCGGTGGTAAAGGTTCAGGCGGCGGCGACGGTTCATCTTCCAGGCCAGGCAGGCACTCGCCCGGGTACGGCAGCGGGGGAAGCTCCGGCGGGGGTTCACCCGAACGGCCCGAGGGTAAATACTCTGGTATGAGTCGCGACGCCAGCCACGGCGATCTTCCCGACGAGGTTTTTGCCAATCATTCGAAACAACAAACAGGTTCGATTGGTTCTCGCAGAGCGACGGAGGCGGAGCAGTCGTACCGCGTGTTCCAGGCGAGGGACACGCGGGTCAACGCGGACGGTACCCCGATGTGGGGCACCGACGAGGTCTGACCGAGACGAATTAAGACTTAACCAACTAGCCGACTATGTTTTAGAATAAGACTCACAAGATGAAACTTTATTTATTACATCCGCCGTAATTTGTAAGCGTTCGACTGGAGAACTGTCCAACTCCTCACACGAACCCAACCTCCTCGTTCCGTAGGCCATTGCCAAAGTACAGGTTCCCCGCGGTGTTGGACGCGGAGGAGTAGTACGCGAAGAACCCTGGGTACGCAAACGACCTCAGAGTCGCGACTCGTTTAAACGAATCCCACACCAAACCCCTGTTCAATAAAAAAACACACGGTGACGTCAGTTTACTTGCCCATACGATACAAATAAAAACATACAAATAAAAACAAATAGAAATAAACGCACCAAGTCCCGGGTGCGGCTTTACCCAGGTTACCGGTTGGCGCCACGTAGGAACTGAGCTGATCTGGGTAATTGACGAAGAACCCTGGTTTGGCGACGTAGTTACCCGCGGCGTCCGTGACGTACATCCCGTCGGGCGCGCACGCGGTCTCAGAGTTGATCTTGTTGATCGTCGCCATCATGCGTTGAAGTTCAGTCTGTAAACATTTTAACACGACGTCAGTAACGTTGCCCATACATACGCTAATTAAAATTAAAATAAACTTACCAAGGTGTGTTCGACTGGGTCGGGTGTCGGGGCTTCTTCGCCAGTCTCTGGGTCCGGCGCCGGCGTCGGGGGCTGCTCCGTGACGGTGTACTCGTGCGCGGGGTCGCCCGTGAGCCATCGCTTGCCTGTTATTATTCAGGGTAGAGTGTCGGGTGGAGGGTCAGCGTACTGGTGTTGGAATGGGAAATAAATAAATCACGTGGGCGAGGTTCGCGACTTTCTTCACGGCGCGGGTTGCCAAATTCAGCTCGGGGGTAGGAATCTGAGCCGCCCGGGCGCGGTCACCCGCGAGCTTGTGACGATCGTGGTGCACGTCGACGCACGCGACGCCGGAAACTGTATGAACCGCATGTCCCGGACGGATGTATCTATCATGAACGCACCGTCGATGAGCCCGCACAGCTCGCCCAGCTTGCCATCCACCGGCTCCAGATCGAGCCACTCGGCGCAGTCCGTCGAGTAGTAAAACTTATTTCCCGGGTTGACGATGACCTTGCCCTCCACGCGCTTCGTGCCGTTGTACGCCCTGGCGATGTAGTAGTCCCGCCCGCTGCTCGTGGTGAACTTGCCCCACAGCAAGAACGCCTGGACGCCGAGCTCCCTGGCCTTGAGCGTGAGGGAGGTGTCCAGCGCCGCTCGTGCCTCCGTGGGCAGCACCACACCGCAGGACGACAGCGCGTCGAGGGTGAGTAAAGGGGACTGGTTCAGCGACGCCACCATGGTTCCTTGGCGGTGTTACGTCTAAGACCGCGTCGATGCGAGGTTCACTCCCGGATGCGGCCGCGGCGCGTCTCTCCTTCGAAGTCACGCGCGCGAGCGAATGATTGAAGCCTAATTTATCTCCGAGTTTCTTCTTGGAGCCATTTCGGGCATCAAAATGAAGTGAAGAAGGAAACCAGACCCAACGGCCGTTGAAAATCGCCTCGACAGCTCGTTTCTCGGAGCCCACGACGACGCCGGTGACTCACTGACTCACAGGCGACGGGCGCATCGCTCACCACCAACCCCGCACCGATGTCGTCGTCCGCGCCGGACAAGGCTCGGCGCATGGAGCAGTGGCGCGCGTCGCGCCACCTCAACGCCCCGTCGCCACAAGCCTCCAACCCCTTCCGGGACGGCACCGCCCTTGACGATAGCACCGCCATCATGGCCGCGGCTTCACTCGGCACGCCCGTTACTCGTCCGGGCACGCCCCCGCGGGAAGATTCAGCCACGCCGGTATCGCCGTACGAACTGTTTCACGTGGAACCCCCCGTGGAGCTCGGGCGCATGCCGTGGGACTCGGACAGGCACGGATACCCCACCGATGCCGCCACCCCCGCGTCGACGACATCGTCATCCTCATCCTCGGAGGAATCCGCCGAGATGAAACCGCGCGGGTGGCGGTCACGCGGTGCCGGCCCGCGCCCGCCACCGTCCCCGGCGCCGCCCTTGCTCTTCGACGACATCGGGGTAGGTACCCACGGGGCTCCATCCTCTTCCAATAACACGATCCATGCCCCATCCACGTCCGGCCGCGTCCGCGTCGCGGTCCGCATCCGACCACCCACGACGCAAGAGCTGTACGGCGCAGACTTCGAGGACTCGGCTGATTTATTAAGACCGCCAAACGCCGCAACCTCGGATAACTCGTCAAACAGACCCGGTACATACAGACCCGCGTGTGAGCCCGCGCCCGAACAATCCCGCGTGCTCGTCCGCAGACGCGCCGACTCGTGGGACGCGGACACCATGAACTTCGACGCAGTCTTCGGCGACGCCGCTTCTCAACGAAGGTGAGTTTATTTTAACTTTCGTACCTTCGTAACACTTATGGGCAATTTGACTGACGGCGTGTTTATTTCTTTACCACTCAAAGGGTGTACGAAGAAGTCGCGGGTCCGGTTGTGGAATCGGTGCTGAACGGGTACAACGGAACGGTGATGGCGTACGGGCAGACGGGCACGGGCAAGACGTTCACGATGTCCGGGCCGTGTCGCGTGAACGAGACGCACAAGGTGGCGTCCAACACTGTTTGCTCATACGCCGACAACCCGTTTGTGTCACCAAGTAAGTTTCTTTTTATTTACGACGTATGGGCAATCAGATTGACGTCGATCGTGTTTATTTAATCAACAGGTGGAACTAATATAAACAGAGTAGGAGTCGCCGGGGAGGACAGGGGCGTTGTGGCCCGGGCGCTGGAACGTATCCTGGGCGTGTGCGCCAGAGACGGGACTGACTCGTCGGTGACGGTTCAATACGTCCAGGTGTACCTCGACGCCGCGTATGACTTACTCGCGGGGCGGGGCGACGCCGCGAAGCCCCTCGACGTCAGGTGAGTGTTTGTGACTGCAGTCTCCCTTTCGCATCTTTTTTGTCCCACCTCCTTTCGTCCATACCCACCTCGCGGTAGTATTCCTTCTCAATTACCCAATTACCCAATTACCACCTAATTAACGACCAACCGCCCCCATCAATACTCCAGGGAGGACGTCAGCACCGGCGAGGTTTTCGCGGCTGGCGCCAAGTCGGTGGAGGTGACCAGCGTGACGCACGCGATGCGGTACGAGTTTATTTATTTATAATCTTTGTGTGGGCAATAATTAGACTGACAGCGAATGTTTTGTGTACAGGGTGCTGCGCGAGGGTGAGCGGAACAGGGCGTGCGCGAACCACCTGCTGAACGCGGCGTCTAGCAGGTCACACGCGCTCCTATCCATCACCGTCCGCCGCAAAGTGGGCGGTGACTCATCGATTGATCGCCAGACGACGCCAATCGCCAAAAATAACCAAAATGGATCCCAAAATAAACCCGACAACCGTGTGAGGGTGCTCAAGGGAAAGCTGCTCTTAGTGGACCTCGCCGGGTGCGAACGCGTGGGTAAGAGCGGGGCGGAGGGTACCACGTTCGACGAGGCCATCGCGATCAACCTCCACCTCCACGCGCTGGGCAAGTGCATCGCCGCTCTCGCCCTCAACGGCGCCGACTCAAATTCAACAAATACCGAAAAAACCAACGACGGGAGTTCAAACAGCCCGACTCACGTACACGTCCCGTACCGTGAATCGAAACTGACGAGGCTTCTGAAGGACTCACTGGGAGGAACCGCGATGACGTCGCTCATCGTCACCGTGGCGCCGGGAGCTGGTACGTTTCTTACATCATTTCCGTATACACGCGGTGGGCAATTAATTTACTGACGTCACTTGTTTTATTTGTTCACATCACAGAGCACCTCTCCGAGACGCTCGCCGCGCTGACATTCGGATCGCGGGCGTTGAAAGTGACCAACTCGCTCAAGGTGAAACAAGAGGTGGACTACCGGCTGAGCGCGCGTAAGCTACAGGACGAGGTGGACACGCTGACGGTCCGGTTAGAGCGGTGCGAGGCTGAGCTTTTGGCCAAGTCGTTGAGTCTCAAAGCCAAGTGCCAAGTGAACTCATCAAATGAAATCATACCTCCGAACACGCCGGGGCGAGCTAGGGCTGTCGAGGCAGTCACGAACGCGGGGCGGATACTCACGTCGGACAGCGGGGTTCAGCACGATTCGCCCACGCCCACGTATGAACCAATCAAACTCAGCGTCAACGTCGACGCGGACGCCCTCGAGTGAGTTTGTTTTTTGTTCTCTAACTGTTTGCCCATATGAACTTTGTATGTTTTCAGCTTTGTGGATCGCGAAACTTTTACGAATTTAGAACGCGAGTTGACGGGCGTTAAAGCGTTACTTAACCAAAGGGAGGATGAGTTGGTACAGCTGTGCGTGGCGAAGGAAGCTTCGGACGCCACTGCCGACGCGCTTCGAGGCGAGCTGGAAGTCGCGGCGGACAACGCGATTCTTCACGCGCAAGCGGTGGAAAAGAAATACGTCGAGGAACGCCTCGAGTGAGTTTCTTTTTACCTTTTATTTATTTCCGCATACATACACGGGCAATCGACAGACTGACTGAGTTGTGTTTTTACGAACTCTTAAACAGGTTGCAGCGCACGTGGGATGAAGATGAGGACGGTAGGATCGCGCGGGAAACCGAGTGGCGGGCGGAAATCGAGACGTATAAAAGGGAACGCGACGAGCTCGTGGATGCGGCGGTTGCGGAACGAAACAGGTGGGACGCCGAGATGGCGGCTGAGCGCACGCACGTCATCGCCGAGCGGGCGCAGTGGGAGGTTGAACGCGCTGCGCTGGTCTCCGCGGCGGAGGCTGCGGCGAGTAAATCGGAGGCTGCGTCCGCGCGAGCCGCCGATGCCCTCGCCAAAGTCGCCTCGCACAACGCGTGGGAGACGGAACGGTCCAACCTACTCGCCGAGCTCGACGCCGACAGGTGAGCAGTGTTACCAAATACCGTCAAATACCCAAATACCACCCAAATACCACCCGAATACTAACCAATCACCCCCTATCAATCACTCACAGAGCCGCGTTCGCCACCGCGCAGACGGCGGAGATTGCCAAAATACGTCAAACCCACGACGCGGAGATTGTATCACTGAGGGACGCTTTACACACGTCGGAACGCGCGTTGGAATCTCAGACGAAGAGACACCGAGACGAACTCACCGCCGTTAATTCCGTCTGCGAAAGTAGCCGACGGGAATCGCTCTCACGAATGGAAACTGAGTGCGTTGAACGCGTGTCGGCGGCGGAGGCGGAGACCGCACGGCTCCGCGCGTCCCTCGCGGACGTCGTGTCGCAATCGGAGGCTTGCGTGAACGACGCGGTCGCGTCGGCATACGCCGCATGGCGAGGTGCGTTTATTTTTATTTCCGATTTCCAACCTTATCACGGGCGATTAGACTGACGAGTCGTTCGCGCTTTTTACACACAGCCGACGAGCTCGAGCCTGCAATCGGTAAACACGCGTCCGACGTCGACGTCCTGGAGCGTAAGCTGGAACACGCGGAGGCGCAATCGTCGCGGCACAAGCTCGCCGCGATTGACGCCGCAGATAAGCGCGAGACTTGGTGCATCGAGGTGAGTATATTTTACTTATCGTATTGGCAATTGGTTTGACGTGTTTTTTTTAATACTCAAAGGTTGCGGTGCTACGCGCCAAGTGGCAGATGGAGAGGGACGCCCGCGTCGCCGAGGGCGCGTCGCACCGAAAGGCGTGGGCCGAGGAGCAGGTGCGTGTTGTTCCCGTTCCCATGCATCGTGTTTGCCGTTACGATTGCCTAATTCAATTCGCTCACCGTGACTGTCCCCCCATACATATACGCAGGCTCGTTTACAACGGCGCTTCGACGATGAAATCTTAAACCTGAACGACGAGCTCCGTCTTCGCCTGGGATACACCGACGCCGAGGCTGCGGTGGGCTTGAAGGCGTACGCGGTGGGTTCGGACAATAAGCCGAGGTTCCAGCGCCGGCCGTTTCCGGTAACGGCCGAGGCGGCTCAATCCGCGACGGCGAGGAGAGACGCGGTGCTTTCGCTGTTCGAGGGGCAAAGCCTGGGACAAATCGTTTCCATGGTTCGGAACAATTCCGATGGCGCCGGCGGCGATCAAAACTACTCAGCGGAGGACGTGCGGACGCACGCGTGTAAGATCCTCGCCAACCTCGCCGCCATCGACGAGCACAACGCGGTCCGCGTCGTCCAGGAGGGCGGCTTAAGGGCCATCCTGTCGGTGTTTGGAGGTTTCAACTCTTTGTCCAACTCGGAAGCCGTGAGTTTATTTATTTTGTATTTCCGTACAAGTGAGGGCGATTGGATTGACGTCGTGTTTTCTTTATTTACAGACTCGCCGCGTCGCGGCTGGGGCGTTGGCCAACCTGGCGATGGCGGAGGCGAACCAGGCGAGTTTATTTTAATTTCGGTATATATGGGCAATTAAACTGACGACGTGTTTGTTTTCTTTTCAGGCGCACATATTGAACGGCGGCGCCGTGGAGATGCTCGGGGCGTTCGCGCGTGACTCCACGGACCCGGCGTCGGCGAGGATGATCGCCGGCGCCGTCGCCAACCTCTGCGGCAACGGTGAGTATATTTTAACGCTTGTATAGTCTATGTAGGCAATTGGACTGACGCCGTGTTTTGTTTATACATTCATTACAGAAACCACCGAGTCGCTTTTGCACGACTGCGGCGGCTTGGCTCTCATCGCTCGTCTCGCGGACAAGTGGGCGGATAAATCCCCGGAGGTTCGCACGCAGCTCGCCAGGGCGCTCGCCAACTACACAAAGTGCGACGGGGGCAAGATGCGCGTCGCCACTTACCCTGGAGCGCTGGGCCTGGCGTACCGATTATCGACAGAAAAGGTGAGAGTTTACTTCAACTCATTCTCATATGGGCAATTAGTTTGAATGTTTACTTATTCACTCGTGTTTTGTTCAACTATCATCACAGGAGGACACGGGCGCGAGGCGACACGCGAGGATCGCGCTGTGCGAAGTTGCGACCGACCTGGACGTCGGCGCCGGTGCGGTGCGTGACGTGCCTGGCGCGATGGCACTGCTCACTACGCTTGCGGGTAGCGGCTTGTTGAACGACGAGGAGTTAACCCCGGATGAGGGTTCACGGGACGAGCGGCGGGAGAGAAAGGCGGCGAGAAAGGCGCTTCGGCGGATCGAGCAGTCTCTTCCGCCCGACCACCGGTACTCCGACAGGCTGTGAACTGTTCGCGTGTGACGATGCAGCGTTGATACACGGTGTAAAGGTAGAGCCGATGTTAAAATTGGAATTTGAGCTTTTGGTGCAATCAAATCCAAGAAGAATCCACGCGCATCTATCGCAAATCAGGGGTTTCTCCAGGCGTATTCTCCAGACCCCCCCCGCCCCCCAAACTCGACCTCACAAAGCCTCGCGCATCCGACTTCTTTCTTCGCTCGCGCGCTTTCCAAGTCTCTACGAGCTCCGCGATGTCGCCCGAGACGCGCGACGCGGGTTCCCGCGACATTCCCGGCGATGGTCGGTCGGCGGGTACCGGCGGGATCTTCTTCACGTTTGCTCGATCACAACTTTGCGCACAATTTTCGCCCCGGCGTCGCGGTCGAGTTCGCGGCGGCGCGGTGCTCGCGGTGCTTTTGTCGGCGGGCGGGGCGAACGCGGCGAGCGTATCCGTCGGAACTGAACACGCGTGCGCCGTCTTGAACGACGGCAAGCTCATGTGCTGGGGATCTAATACTTACGGCCAGCTAGGGATCGGATCAGTAGGTGGTTCTTCTACAAGCCCGGTGAACGTGAATCTCGGCACCGGCCGCACGGCAAAGGCTGTGTCGTGCGGGAACCATCACACCTGCGCAATCTTAGACGACGACAACCTCAAGTGCTGGGGTGCTAACAGCAAGTATCAGCTCGGGTACAACGATGGAACCAGGAGATCCGCTCCGGAGGCGGCAGCTGTGGTGAACCTCGGCGACAACTACGCACGCAAAGC
>Ga0302114_10000921_pt1 | contig 19919 bp, 13 predicted proteins | sample AG5_Surface_MG_FD_203107 | JGI IMG/M metagenome (GOLD analysis project Ga0302114, IMG submission 203107) | Marine microbial communities from Western Arctic Ocean, Canada - AG5_Surface | ecosystem: Environmental > Aquatic > Marine > Oceanic | place: Canada: Western Arctic Ocean | collected...
CCCCCCCAGCAACAACTCAATCCCCCATCCACAGTAGACGCCGAGGATGCCCACGCCTACATCACCAACCCCCTTGACTACATCAACTTCGTCACCTCAATGGTTGTGAAGCCCTTGGCCGAGTTTGTAATTGCAAGTGCGGACAAATCACAATCGAGCAGGAAAGCCAATTCCAAGAAGAACAAAGACGTATCCTCGTCCAACTGGCTCCTGCCCAGGAAACAGCACAAACCAAACAAAGACACCGCAACTTCCTCCACCAGCGCCAACACCGCCACAATGCTAAAACGGCTCCGGTGCATGGACACTGTAACGATCTGGCGGCTGCTGGGGAAGGGGGTAGGCGTGCTGAACGCCGTTGTTCAGAGATACGAGATTCCCGAAATGAGCTCCGTGAAAGTCCAGCAGAAGCAGAAGGAGGGGGAGATGCTAAACAAAGCGATGTCAGTTGACGAGGCGGCCGTTGCGTCAAATTTTGTGAGGCACGGGGTTGGAGGGAGTGCGGAGGAGAGAGAATTCTTCGCAAATGATTTTGGAATAGTCGTGGACAAGGAGAAACCACCCGCGTTAACGGCCAGCAAATCTCCTGGCTACGAGCTGCTCGGGGAAATTTTGAGCAGGAACCAGAACACCGGAAGTCTGCTGAGGTGTTTGGTTGGCGTTCTGAGTTTGGTCGACGTCGACGAAGAGGGAGTTGGTTGCGATTATGTCGGATCACCAGCAACAACAACAAAACCAAGCGGCGGTAAAAAATCCATGTGGATTCCTCCCGCCATGTCGACGATGCTGCCGACTGCCAGCCACCCAGTGAAAATCAGCAGCGACAGCTGTGACAGTGTCGTGGGGTTGGTCTCCGAGAGCACTGGGGCGGGGTTCTGGACATGGCAAACCAAAAATTATTGCATTGAGTTGCTCGGCGGGGTGAACGGGCTTGAGAAGGAGTTCGTGTTTTGCTCTCGGTTCTTGGCCGGAGCTCCCAAAGTCGCGGCGACAGCAGGAGCTGGAGCTGGAGCTGGATTGGGAGCGGCAGCGGGGAGCACGGCTCTTGTGGTGGCAAAAGCGAGAATCGCCAAGGTTGGAGGTGGTGGAATGAAAATGGTCAAGGTTCGGATTGAGGACAAATTTGCCCAAATCCACCCTCCCCACAGCAACCACCCCAACTCCCATCCCCAAAACCCCAATTTCAACAACTTCTTCAACAACAACAACAACAACAACAACAACGCCACCAACAACCAGAACCAGAACCAAATGCAAACCGGCTTCAATTTCGCCGCCAACAACAACTTCAACAACGGAAACATTAGCTTCAACAACTTCAACAGTGACAACACCACCCCGAGCTACACGTACCAGCTCATCCCAGCTAAGCTCACACACACGACAAACACGAAAATCTACGACGTTGCCCCCTTGTACAACGTACTTCCCCTGGTGTCGTTCAACAATACGGGCAGTTTGGAAATTTTGGGCGCCTTCACAAGAGGTTACAGCGGCCCCGTTGGCTTTGGGGGGAACTCGCCGTTGAGTTCCGCTTCAATCGAGCTGCACACCACATTGACGGAGTCCTCCACTTCCCGAACGGCCCTCCTATTGTATTCGAGCATGGTGGCGCGGGGCGTCAAGCTGAGCGGAGACAAAGGAGGGCTGAGGGTCTTGCGACGGTGCTTTGCGGAGAGAGTTTTGGAGCGGCCGGTTGGGTCGTTTGGGGAGGAGAGCCTGAGGGTGAAACTAGTCAAAACCCTGAGCGCTGAGCTGGAGGGGGGCAGGGGTAATTCCGTTGGCGGCTTGTCCGCCTTGGTTTTGTTGGGTTTGGGAGACAGCAACTCTAGTGAAATGAACGACGACGACTTCGGCTTCGAAGACAACACCTCCTCCTTCTCATCCTCCTCCTCCTCCAGGTTCGAGCTTTTAGATGCAATCGTTGCAGCGAGCGGAGACTGGCTTACCCGGTTCAACTCGGGTGAAAGCAGCTCCTCTGACGAAATCGCAATCTTCGCCTCGACCTCCTACATTCTTTTCAAACGGGTGATGGAGCTCAACAATCGCGGAGTGACCTACTCTCTGCAGTCGAGGCTGAACACACACCAATACTGGGCAGTCCACGCGACTGCCGCGCTGTCGAATTTGCGGTCCATATCGCACTCCGGAATCTTCGTTCACAACTCCAACGGAATTAGAGCATTGCTCGATTGCGTTGCGCTGTCGATGTTCGGAGATGCGGAGAGCGAGGCCGCAACAAGCCAGATGACCGGATTTTTGTTCGGGCGCCCGCACGGGAACAGGGACAGCGTCATCATGGGGCTCGTCACCTTCCTGGGCAGTTACACGGAGTGCGTGGGGGCGTCCAGCACGGCAGTGAAAAAGGCGGACACGAAGTTCGCCGATATCATTGGAAAGTTCTGTTTGGAGTGGGGGGTTGGAGGACGTTACCAAATAATTGACGAGGAGGGGGTGGATGGGTTCTTGAAGACCGATTCCAAATTTGGCCACGGAGAAAAGAGCGAGTTCGAGGACTGGGTCAAAGTTTGGAACAGTCACGTTAAGAAGGTAGAGAGCTTGGAGGGGTTGGCAGCTAGCCTGGGAAGGGTGATCATGACCGGGGTTGCGCTCGCAGGAGATCGAATGGATCTGTTGATCAAGGGGAGTAGCAACAACAACAACAACGGGGTGATTACCGCGAGCGAAGGATATTTGCTTTTGGAGAGATTGCTGGGCTTGGTGGTGGGGGAGCGAGGGGTCAACAACGGAGGCATCGGTCACGGGCACAACCTGTACCAGGGGAGCAACAACAGCAGCAACAGCAGCAGCGGCGGAGAGGCAAGTGCCGTGACGTTGCAGCACTTGTCATCGAGCATTTTGAGCTTGTTGCAACACCTGACGAGTTTGACCACCGACGAAAACAACGTTCCTCACGAAATCGTTCAGCTGCTGGCAATGGGCGTCGTCAGCTGCTATGGCGGGGGCGGAGAGTACGAGGGTGGGAACAGGAGTTGTTTGCCTGCCGTTGGAACTATGAGCTTGTGTTTGAGCATTGGCCTGAAGAATTTCAACGGTGAATTGGGAGATGATTGCATCGAGTCATTGCTGGAAGCTGGGGGAACGTTGACCGATCTCGGGGGGATGCAGGAGGGAAGGGACCCGCTCCTTCCGCCTCTTTTTGCCAGGGTTGGGTTGTGCGCAGTATTGATGAGCTTGGGCATGGTTACAAGCGCAGATGCTAGCAACAGCAACATCAACGCTGGCTTGATCACCACGAACATTTTCCACCGGCTAACGGGCAGGGCTTCCCTGATCAACTTGGTCGAAGTGGGACTTGCCGCTGCGGCGAATAACAACAACCCCGCGAACAACAGCGCACTCAAGACGATCAGCCAGGTCAACGTGCTGTACGTGCTGGTGGCCATCGCAGCTAGCGGCGGGGAAGAGGGCGTGGGGGCTCGCCTGTTGCTAGACTGTGGGGTAGCAGAGGCGATAAGCAACCTCGCGCAGCACGGCTACAAGACTGGAACGAACCAGAGCCTGACCAAGAAGAAGACCTCCTCAAGGTTTGATGAATTCGGAAACAGCAACAATTTGTTGGACGAGACGACCAGACTCGAGAAGGTTCAACAGCGCCGGCTCCTGCTCCCCACGATTAGCTTGCTGAGCACGTTGCTGAGCACCGTGCCGAGCAGTCCGCAGCTTACCGTCAGTTGCTTGAGATTTGTGGCGAGCGCAAGGGTCGGGCTTGGGGTCATGGGGGTCAGAGAAATCTTCAGCAAGGGGGAGGGCGGAGGAGAGAAACTGAAAGTCATCGAGAACTTCATGGATCTGGTGGTGGGAGGGTTGAACAGTAGCAACAGGCTGGACGGAGGGGGGACGTACGAGCGAATGCTCATGGTCGAGTCTGATTTGCTTGGCGAGATTGACAGGACGTGTTTGGAGTTTATCATGGCGTGCTGCGAGGTTCCAACGCCACCGGACAGGTTTATCAACAGTGGCAATGGCAATGGCAATGGCAATGGCAATGGCAATGGCAATGGCAACAACAACACGAGAGGGTGGTGGAATTTCTACGGGTTGGACGACGACGAGTGGAACGTGCCGTCGTCGGAAGGCGAATTTACCCCATTTATCGGGATGCCCCCCCTGGTTGTTGTGGCCAACTGGGGAGGAGACAGAATCAACGACAGTGGAGGGGGAATGAACCTCGCCAGGCGATCGTGGACGGCCAAGACGTACGGAAAAATTGTCACCACCCAAAGGCTACTGGGGAAAATGCTTAACTTCTTACGCATGAGAAACGAAACTGGAGAACCCACCCATCTAATTTTGGACGGGCCTGGGCTGGCGAGAGGAGTGGCAACGCTGGGCGGTTTGGGCAGGTTCTGTGCGACTCAGCTAAACAACAGCAACGTCGGGGGCGAAGAGAAGAGCTACTTGGAATCAATTTGCCGCCTTGCTAGCAGCAACTGTGAAGTTCTGCTGGCGGTGATTGCAATTCAGCTAACGCAATTGAAGGAAGGGGCGGTGAACGGCGGGGGGACGCAGGACGCACTCGTTGCGTTCAGCAGGGGTATACTGGCAAGCAATGGTATTGCGTTGGCCGAGAGTGTTGGTGTGGGCCTTTTGGACGCCAATGAGGTAGGGCGAAATCTGGCGAGGGTGGCGAGAGCCAATTGTCCTCCGCAGAGCAACATATAGAGAGGGTGAGGGAGAGAGGGAGGGAGAGAGGGAGGGAGGGAGCAAATACCAATAAATGTAAATCTATGTTTCCAGCTATCATTAATATTCAAAACTTTGTTGAGAGTGAATGCCCGTCTTCCACCTCCTCAGCAAGAACTTTGTTTATGGATTGCAAAAGAGAACCCATACTGCAATTCTTCGCGTAGAGATACGCCTTATGCAGCGTGAAGAAATAATCTGTAATCTCTTCACTTTCATTTTCACCTTCGTTCTCGTTAACGCCCCACCCCCCCCCCTCCTCCCCCTTCGTCAAGTCAGAATGGATTTTGCTCCGGTACTTGCTCCCATGGCGACCCCCGCTTCCCCCCAAGCCAATTGCTTCCCGCTCGTTACCCTCAGCCCTGTCAATCATGCCGATCTCAAAGTAGCTTTTGGCCACCACGTGGAAAATTCCAAACTGCTTTCCAATAGCAATTGCCTTTTCCAAGAAAAATTTTGCCTTTCCTCTTTTGTTCCTAATTACGCTTTCGTGCAGCCCCAAAATGTAGTAGTATCCTGCCTTTCCAACAGCGAATTTGTTACTGTAAGTCTTCAAGCAATTGAGCGTCTTCAGCATGTACTTTCCTATGATATCTCTTGCCGTGCTCGCGCTTTGCATTTTGTTGAGGTTTTTAATGGAGACGTCGTCGTCTCTTCCGTCGTCTTTTCCGTCGTCTATGCCATCATCGTTTTCCCCTTCTTCACCTTCACTTTTTTCCCTTGCACTGTCCGCCCCCCCCCCCAAAATTGTGTAATCTCTACTTTTCTGCTTCATCAGGATTGGTATGAATTCAATTAGTATCTCCCCCAAGGTCACCAACTCCATCCAAAAATAAAACAGCCCGTCGCTGACCTTGAAAATGTTCATGCTGTTGATCAGGTACTCCACCTGCTGGAAGCACTCTTTGTACCGCTTCTCCCTCATTAGGAGCAAGCTAGAGGTCAGCACCTCGGTCATTCCAACGTTGTAAATTTTGGATATTGTTTCCCCCGATTCGTTCTCGCCCATGCCGACTCGGATTCGCTTTTTTTGTTTTTTGGTTTTGGCGTTCGCCTCTCCTCTGACGGAATGCGCCGGGTTCTTCAACCCCCCTACTTCCTCAATCCCCCCGCCACCCTTCTTCTTGTGCGCATTCATCACCTGCTGCCTCTTCATCATCCGCAGCCTCGCTTTCTCCTTCTTCAAGATGAAATGCTTTTTATCCACCGCTCTCTCGAACAGAATCCTCGCCCCCAAGATGTCCCCCACGCTAATCAAATTCGCCGCCATGACGTTTAATCCGGTATAGGCGGCATAGTCATCAGTGACGTCCATTATTCGAATGTTTTTGTCCACGCATTGTTGCTCCTCCACAAATTTTCCTTGACTGTTGAGCACCTTGGATAGAAGCCAGCTCGCCTCCCCCCAGAGCCTCAAGTCTCCCATGATCTCAAACGTCTTTACCGCAGTTTTCAGCAGCTCCTCCGCCGCCCCCAGCCCCCCATCTCCGCTGATCTGAATGCTTCGACCGAGGTTGCAAGTCGCGACGGCCTCCTTGGACTGGGCGAGCGGAGGGAGCGATGGATGATGGTTAGTTGAGATCATTACAAACACAATGTTTGTGTTTGTGGCGGCGCACCTGCAGCTCGCTACTCATTTTCATGGTCAGCTTGCTGAATGTTTCGCTGTATTTACTGTAGCCCATCGTGCTCATAATGGGGATCATTATGGAGAGCGCGTTGCTCAGCTCTAGACTGGGCCCGAGCACCACCGCGCTCTTGATCGCCATGAAGAAAGCGTACAAGTTGTATGTTATTTCGTTCTCAAGGAACGAAATTTGGCTCAACCGGTACCACGCCTTTGCCTTCTCGATCAGGAGCTTCTTGTTGTCGTCAACCATTGTGCTCAAACGCCCATTATTCCGCCCCATGGCCTTCCTCACAATTCGAAGAATTAATTGCACTCTCATGTTAATTGCTACATTCGTTAATTTTCTTTTGCGGTAGTTCCCTTCCCCGAAGAAGGTGAGGGCCTTAACGGTGGCTGAGCAGCCGCCGCAGAACAGAGTTAGTTTCGCTGAGTTGTTGTGTTTGTTGTTGGCCACTAATCTCACCTTCGCGGGCCTCGCTCAAACGGCTCTGGGCGTAGTGCGCCTCGCCAATCTGCCTGTACACATGGCCTTCCTCCAGGGAAGCCTTGGAGAACATCACGGAGAGGTCCATCACGTGGGTGGAGCTGCTGAATACGTTGTAGTTGTTGCCGTTTTTGTTGTTTTCTTCGTTTTGAGCTTGGCTGTCGTTAGGGGTGTTGCTGACGTTAACGTGATTATCATCCAATCTGTTGCTTTGTCGACGACCTTTTCCCTCATCCCCTTTCTTCTTGAACAAACCCCCAACCCCACCCTTATTCGATTTTTTCTGCATGGACAGAATCTCCAGCACCTTGTGAAAGAACTTCAACGCTTCGAGGCCAGCACAGCACTCAATCGCGAGGTCCCCAGCATTGAGTAGGAAGAATTTGGCCTCCGTCAGCCGTTCCGCCTGCGCCGAGCGAGGCGCATTTTCAACAAAGCACGAGAGAAGCGAGCGAGCAAAAAAAGTTGAGTGGGTTAGTTCAGTAGTGGATGTAGCCATTATGTCTGTAGCAATTTCGCGGGATTCATCGTTCGAGTCTTCCTCAAAGCTCGCTCGCTTCGCTCGCTCACCTTGAAGTAGTGGTCGGCTAGAACCGCGTACAACGTTTGAATCTCGTTGGAGTACTTCACTTCGATAAACTGGGCGAGGGCCAGGTGGACTTGGCGCCGAGTTGAAACCAGCATGCGATTGTAGGCAGTCTCTTGGGTGAACTTGTGGACGAACTGAAAGGTCTGGTGCCGGTGGAACTCGTAGTTTTCACCCACCCAACCATCCCGAGGAGGAGCGCCACCGATTCAGAGGTCCCGTCGACTCTTTCCCCCCAGCATTTCTATGAGATTTCGTTGCAACAAAACCTTTAAATCCTCATCAACGCTCGTCAGCAAGTCTGGCGCTGGATGGACCTGTAAAAGCGTGTCCAAGTAGAATTCATTCCCAATGACTGCCGCGCAGCACAGCAGCTGCTGCTGCGGAGCGTTCAGCCGCTCGATCCTGCGTCGAACGAAGCGAGACGAATTGAGTGTAAGTGGTTTGTAAGGGCAGCAGAATTTGCTGTTTCAAAATCTCACCTACTACTAATCACCGCCCCCACGCTGTTGGGCATGTCAATGTCCTCCAACTCCGTCCCACCCCTGATCACGCAGCACCCTCCCTCTTGCACCAGCACCCCATCCTCAACCATGCTCATTATGCATTCTTGAACATACAAGAAATTGCCGCAACTCTTTTTCTCGATGAAACTCAACAAATCGTCACTGATCCCTCCCACTCGCAGCAAGCTGCACAAGTACTCCTCGAACACCGCCGGTGAAAGTGTGTTGAGCACAATTCTCTCCGTGCTCTCCAACGTCCTCAAGCTCTCGTAGTTATTCATATTGGCGTCGTCCTCCAGCATTCGCATACCCACAACGAGCATGCAATTTTGCGCTCGTCTCGCTACTTGACTGATCAAACTCCAGCTAGGCCCGTCACACCACTGGACGTCATCGATGACGATAACCAGCTTGCAATTACCGTTTCCAGGCATCCCTTGGCTCAGCAAGCTGATCACCAGGTCGGCCGTTTTTGTGTTTCGACTGATTGGCTCCATCATCTTAGTTTCTTCCGTTTCGTCGAACGAAAACGGAATAAACGGGTTCAGCAACGGGTAGAGGTTGCAGTTGGAGGTGTCTGCAAGTTGGTGGATAATTTTGCTTTTGCTGAACGACATGGCATCATTCACTTTGATGTCGAAGAACGAGCACATGATGGCCGCCCATCCGTGATAGGGGACCTCTTGCTGCGCCGAGCGAAGAAGGTGCAAAGTAAATTGATGAGTGGGTTGGTTTAGTAGTGGCTCGTATATATTTCTCGTCTTCCAAAAGGCTCGCTCGCTTCACTCGCTCACCTCCAGTTCCAGCGCCTTTGAGTAAAGAGTTGTTGAGAAGTTGTTGTAGGCGCTCAGTGTGTCTTTTAAGAATGTTCGCAGAAGGGCGCTCTTCCCAAAACCGGCATCTCCCTCAATCAGAACCGCGCCAACGTAAATATCGGTGCGCAAGCTACCCGCCCGCTTCATCAAGAACGACAATTCCTCATCCCTCCCGGTGAGAGGCACTCCCTCCGAAAAAATCTCCAAATTGTTGTTTCCGACGCTCGAGTCGAACTTCACAATGTTTGAGTTGTCTGCTTTCTCTCTCATTTGGATAACGTTGTTTTCGGCCCCCGATTCATCACCGAACACGCCAACAACGGCGGAGATGCTCAACCTTAGACTGCTGTTCATCAAGCTCGGTTTCAGACGTGTGTTGATGACGTTCGCCTTAATCTCACAGCGTTTCATGCCCAAATTCTTGAAAATTTCGCCCGCGGCCTTGGCGTAGTACTGCCTAACTGCCAAACTCTCCTTGCTGCAGTTCTTCGCCACTTCCAAACACACTCTCGCCTTTGTTGGCAGCATAAAGTTCGTGTCGGACATATAAATTGCTTGCGCCCACAACTTCTGGGCGGCAACTTCCCGGCCTTTCAAGTGCAAAATTCTACCCTGAGCCAAATCGTACTCCGACTTTGCGCAAGGAAACTTTTGCGAAATCTTTTTTAGCACATTTGCAGATTTCACAGCAAGTTTGAAGAGTTGCTTGGAATTTTTGTTATTGTAGAGGCAGTCCTTCTGCCGTGAAACTAGGTGCGCGGAAGCGAAAATTTCGTTGCAAATAGCAAAAGTGTGCATATTCCACCAAGCCTTGTGCATCCCGAATTTCAAGTAGTGTTCAGCGTGGAAGACCGCAGCCTCAAAATTACCCTCGTGCAGCAACAACCGCCCGTGCTCCGGCGTGAAAAACTCCTGCGTCGAGCAAAGAAGGTGCCACCAAACGAATTGAGTGGGTTAGCTTTTTAGTGGATGTAGCCATTATGTCTGTAGCCATTTCGCGCACTTCATCGATCGCGAGTATTCTCGTCTTCCAAGAGGCTCGCTCGCTTCGCTCGCTCACCTCGTGCATGATTCCCTCTGCTTGCTTGTAGACATAGCCGTCAATGTTCCTCTGCACCAGCAGCTCCTCGACCTCCTTCGTCCTGTTCAGCGCAAACAACGCGTTGATCTTGGTTTCAGTAAACCACTGAATCATGGTAAAATTGTCTGCCTTGTAGCACGTGTCGCACGCTCGCTCTGCCAGCTCCACCACCAAGGTCAAATTTCCCAAGCACTGCTCGCATACAATCATCATTGCAATGCTCTCGTTCCAAGATTGTATGTTACCAATATTGTCGAATAACTCACTCGCGAAGATGTTCATTTCAATGGCCGCGTTGATCTGGCCGGTGCTAGCCATGTAGATGGCTCGGCCCATCAGCGACAACGCTGTGGCATTTTGGTCGTCAATGTTCTCGCTCATCTGCATACTTTGTCGACAGTAGTACTCGGTCACTCTTTTGTACCCCAGCGCATTTGAAATCGGAATAAACTGCGTCATGGCGTTGCAGAGCTCGCTGCTTCGTCCCAAGATTTCACTACAGCTGTACTGCTGGATTGCGCAGTAGCAGTACTCCAAAAATTCGTTCCTCAAAAACTGAATTTGACCCATCCTGAACCACGCATGGCACCTCTCCTTCGCCAGCTTGGTCTCTGCGCCGAGCGAATGAAGGTGCGAATAGGAATTGATGGAACAATGTTAGTTTCGTAGTGGCTCGCACGCTCGCTTCGCTCACTCACCTTGCGGGCTCAACTTTAGTTTTTGACGGTTCTCTGCCTTCAAGCTTCCATCGTGCAACATGTGGCTGAACCGGAGATTGATAACCTTGGAGATTGCATACATGACCATGAGGACCCGGCTCTTTCCCATTTTCCCTCTGATGTAGGTGGAGCCTGGAGCTGCGCCGAATATGTGAGATAGGGTTGCGTTGCGTTGTGCTGAGTTGTTGTGGCTCGCTCACCTCTCCCAAAGCTCTTGATCGCCCTGAGGAACTGCTCCTTCGCAGCCGTCAAATTCCCGCAGTGATAACAACTCTCGCCGAGCATGTACTGCAAATGGCCGTGCTCGTAGCCGCTGTCCCCCGATACCATTTGCTCTAGCTGGGTGAACAGGACAATAGCTTCCTGGGGGGCGCATAAGTAATCTATTGCATCATCGCCAGCAAACAGCAGGTATTGCTTGGCCTTCTCAATATCTCCCCCCTTTAGAAAGTGATTCGCAATCTCCGAGTTCCTCTCATTATGAATTTCCATTTTTGTCGCAATTTGGGCGTGCAGAGAGGTGATCAAGTTTGCATTGTGAACCATGAGTAGCTCTCCGCAGGTCGACTCACAAATGATCGCAAATTTGGAGTTTCCTTCTGCCTCCAAAAATCTCTTTTCCGCCAACTTGTCGAGGGCAACGATCGTGTCGCAGAGATTCATCTTCTCCACAATAACGTGTGTCTTCGTTGCAACCCCCCCACCCCCGCCGATAATATCGGCCACGACGACCATATCGTTTGCATCGTGAAAAGATAGGATTTGTTCTGCAGAGCAAGCCCTTCCTTCGTGCGCGACCAGCACGCACAGGAGGTAGATATCTTCTCCGCTCAAGTACCTTGCGCGGAGGTTTGCCAGCTCAATTTGCAACTTTTGTGAGCTTGACGACGAAGACGATGATGATAGGGCTGAAAGCACCTTTTCAATTTGAACTTTGTCTTCCTTCTCGCTGGTGAGAATATCAATGTCGTTAAAGTACGCACACAGCTGGCATAAAAGCGACGGAAGGCCGTTTGTGATCTTGTGGCACTGTCTTGCGATCTGCAAACTAACCTCGTCCCTCCCAGAGAGTATTGACATAATAGCTTTGACGGCGTTTTGATCAAATCGCTTGAGCTCCAAATGGACGATATCCGGGTTCGTTCGGAGCACGTGGAAGTCGTGATTTGCGCTGTCATTCGCTATTGTGATGACGACCATGAGGTTATCATGGCACACGGACTGCAAAAGGTGCAACAGCTTCCAAGACAGAGAGTCGGCATTTTGCATGTCCTCGAGTACGATTACCAGCGGAGATTCTTTTGAGCAATTCTCGTTGATCATGTTGGAGTACAGGCCCAAGCGGCGCTTTCTACCGCCGTCCCCTTTCATCTCGTTCAAACCTTGGAGATCTATTGTGTGTGTTGTGGGAAGGATGTCGTTGAGCAGGGGAATGAGATTCAGGTCGGAGGAGAAATCGGTTGTCAGATTGTATTCGTTTGTGATGTTGGTGTTGTTGGTGTTGTTGGTGGTGTTGTTGGTGTTGTTGGTGGTGTTGTTGGTGGTGTTGGTGTTGGTGTTGGTGTTGGTGTTGGTGGTGGTGGTGGTGGTGGTGGTGGTGGTGGTGGTGGGACTCTTCAAAAGCAACTGCTTGAAAACGCCAAACCACGCGTGGAAGCTAGTCGTTTTGTGGTCTTCACCAGCCGACCCCACAATCGTTCGGATGTTGAGCTCCCGGGAAACGTTCACCATTTCTCGAACCAAGTTTGTCTTCCCAGATCCGGCTGATCCTTCCACAATCACCATGGTGAGGGCTTGAGTGAGAGAAAATTTCTTCAGCGAATTTAAGAGGGAAGTCCGTTCTTGAAGCTGAATTAGGGACGACTGAACGGAGTGCTTGTAGCGCGAATTCGAGATTTCAGCAATTTTCTCGTAAGGGATATAAAGATCGTCACCATCGTTGTTGTTGAACAACTTATTGAACCCAACCAACCACGGCATTTTACTAGTCTGTGGACAGAGAGAACTGCACAGAATTTGATTTGTATTGGGATTGGGTTTGGACTCGATGACCTCCTTGGCTGAGGAGACTGAACTGTTTGGAGTCTCGTGCACAAAAAAGACGCCAGCGTCGGCCTCCCAGGAGACGTCACCGGTAGAAATGAATATGTGGGTGTCCGGGTGGTGGGGAAGGAGATTCTCCAAAATTTTCAAGCAAATGAACGAAGATAGCGCCACGTCCTCGTCCAAAATGCACGTGAACTGCAGCAAGCCGCGGTCAACCTCACAAGCGGATATGTACGCGTCGTAGTCTTTCAGTTCTCGGCTCACTTTGTCCATGCAGTCTTGGACCAGGAGGTGCGCATTTATGTCCTTGCCAAAGAAGGAGAGGTTGGACTCGCTGCAGACTCGAGATGTAACAATCGCGCAGACTGCGCCAAGCGAAATGAATTTGTTAGTATTGGAGAGTAACTTATATGTCTGTAGCCACTCACCTCCAGTCTTGGGGAGGTACATCGTGTCCAGCGCCTTGAGATGCTGACCTTCCTTGGCAAGTCTAGAGAGGGGCAGAGGCGAGTACTCTAGAATGTGCTCAACGGTGAATTCTAGCTGGGAAGGGGTCAAGAACCGTCGAATGAAGGGGATCGGGACTGAAAAGCCCGGGTTGATGTACTTGTTGACGGCCTCGTTCGAAATGTTGAAGAAACTGAAGTTGGTGGGGGAGGAGTCCAAGGGGGGAAGATCCTCAATCACAATCAGGCCGGTCTGGGTAAGGATGGGGATGTTGTCCAGGGGGCAGCAGATCGAGCTTGACGTGGCCGCCGTGGTGAGTCTGAGCGCGTTGTGAGAAAGATCGATTGCCTCCCCGAAGTGGGTGTAGGCACCGCTAAATTCAGGCAAGGAGAGGACGGTTGTCACATTTCCGATTCCCAACCCGATTCGAACACGAGCATGCGGGATGGATTGGCGGGTAAGGAAGCCAATTGAATTAGCTGCGTTGAGGTAAAGTTAGTTTAGGTTTTTTTTAGTGATTGGTGCTTGGTGTACTGTTGTGTTTGGTATGTGGCATGGCAAGGCTCTCACCTGCTACCTCGTCAATGTCACACTTGGCCGTGAGCTTTTTGTGGTTTTTAGTGGAGCCAAAATCGCGGTGAGCGACTTGCCCGCTGTTGTGCGTGTCGTTGTGGCGGACTGACAGCTCCCCGGCAAAGAACAGGACGGTGAGGACCCCTTCCCTTATCGAGATGAGATCCCCGCCGTGGTCTATTGCTCGCGCACGGATCTCGTTGACCCAGGGGTGAAAGGCGACGTTGGCAGAGGTGAGGCTGTCCCGCTCGACGTGCAGGGAAATGCAGACGGCCTGCCGCATGGCAGGTTTGAAGTTCTGGGCAATTGCGCTGGAGTGACGACGGGTTGTGGGGGTTGAACGTTCCGCTTTCGGTGAGTTGGAGGAGCTGGAGGAAGAGCTGGAGGAAGAGGAAGAGGGCTGGTCTACGGGGATTATCTGTTCCTTGTGGCAGGAACGGACGATAATGTCGAGAATTTGGGAGGGGAGAAACGAGGCAAGATTGTCGAAGATCCCGTCGTTCGTCTGGTAGTTCTGGATTTGGTGCGAGTTGTCGTTGTTGTAGAATTTTTGGACCTGCGCCAGCGCCGATCGAGCCAAATGAAAATGAAAATTGAATTTAATGATATGTATGGTTTAGTAGTGGTTCCAACAAGGCTCGCGCACTCACTCACTCACTCACTCACTCACTCACTCACTCACTCACTCACTCACTCACTCACTCACTCACTTGGTTGGCCTTCACGTGCAGAACTTCAAAGGTCGGGATTTTGCCTGATTTGCCCTTAAGGGAAACGGAGCCGGCGTTTTGGAACTGGCCAATGGGTTTAGTCGAGCTGACGAGACGAAAAAATGAACTCGTCCAACCCTCACCTGTATCGACCTACTCGCCCCATCGGCAGTCAAGCGATCCGTTATTATCTTGTGACTCTCAGCCTTGCACATGAGCCTCGCGGCAAGATTAACGCTGTCGCCGATAAAGGCGTACTCGCACCGATAGGGACACCCTACCGGTCCACAGAACACCCTCCCGGACGCAATTCCAATACTCGTCTCGATCTGCTGCTTGTTCATTTCACCTTGAACGTCGATTGCGCACCGGCAGGCCAAGGTCGCGTTGGACTCCTTGCCCGTGAAGACTAGGATTGCGACCATGCCCTTGTCGTCCATCAGGAACTGGCGGAGCATTCCGCCGTACTTTTGGAGGGGAAGGTAGCAGCAGACGAATGCCTTTTGCATTTGGTCAAGGTTCTTTTGGGCGAATCTGGCATCGTTCACCTCCTCCTTAATCAATACAAAAATGGTACACGCGTCATCATGCTTACTCAGCCTTCGCATCGTGTCCCCATGGCTCTGCCCCACCCTCGTCCAAGTCCCGTGCAAAGCCCTCAATTTCTCAATGACAACCGGCTCGAGCAGCTGAACAAGAATTTCCCCGTGCTCCAACCAGAGGTGGAAAGGCTTCTCCATGGGGAGGGGTAAGCTGCCCTCTCCCTTCTTAGAGTGGAGCCGGTGAAGGTTCGTGTCGGTGATCGCACCGCCGACAAACAGATCCCCGGAGGAATCCCAAACTTGGGAACTTACAACAATGTCACCGGGGTTCGCGGAGTGCTCCGCATCGCTTATCTGGTTGAACACGTCCCCGGTCAGCAAATACTCCCAGTGACTTTTGTTGCCAACAATTCTGAACGATCGTTCCCTTGCCAAGCATGATCTTCAGGTCAAGAATGACGCCCTGGGCCGCCTCGAAGCCTCTAAGCTGCGCCGAACGGAGGGTTAGTTTGTTGAGATGAGGTGGGCGAGGCTTGCGATCGATACACACCTTCTCCATCATTTGGATTGCGCACGTCATGGCAAGCTGGCAGGATTTCGAGGCGGAGGTCTGGTGATTTTGAGTGCCTAGGATCTGCTGGGCTTTCTCGTTCATGTTGCGCATAGTTTTGGTCTTGTTCAAGGAAGTTTGCTTCAGGTCCGGGGAGAAGGTGCACATGAGGGCGTCCCCGCAGAACTTAATCACGTCCCCGCCATGCGAGTAGATCATCAGGATTGCGGTCTCGAAGAAGGTGGAAATTGAAGTGGAAAGGACTTCGGTTCCCTCGGCGCCGATCGAGCCGAGAGCCTCCGCGAGCTTCGTGTAGCCGGAAATGTCCAGAAAGAGCAATGTTGCTCCTTCCATTGGGTGAAACAGCGGCTCGGTGAGCTGCAAGCGGAGCGGAGCGGAGCGAGCCAAACGAATCGGAATTGAATTATTATTTGAAAAAAGGCGAATCACTAAATCGGCAGTAAACTCCAACGTATGGAGGTTTTAGACGCCCAGATTTGAACACGGTGGCGGTTTCGGCCAGGCGCATCTTATTGTGCGAGGAGGTTGTTCAGGGACGGTCCAAATCAGGGTCATGTATGTGCACATCACATGTGAAAACTAAAAAAAATGGCAAAAAAAGGCGAATCAATAAATCGGCCGTAACTCCAACGCACAACATCTTTAGACACTCAGAATTGGACACGGTGGCTAGTTCGGCCAGGCGCATCTTATTGTACGAGGGTGTTGTCATGTTATGTGATGTAAAATATGGCTCGGCTCACCTTGTTGTTCGCGGAAATGTACTCAATGACGGTGTTGGGGAGAAAGTTTGCTGCCAAGTCGATCGGAATGTCACTATTGGCGAGCTGGTGTTTTTCCTTCAGGGTTTGAGAGGACGAAGACATGTTCATGTTCTCTATAAGTGTCTCCTTGTCGACCAAGAGGGTTTTGTTATGGTCGAGGACGGCGTTTAGCTCGAGGTTTTTTTGGGCCAAGAGAGATTCCAAGTTGAGATTCTGCATCATCAGCCGGGACACTTCTGAGTTGGAGGAGATTGTGGAATTTGGATAGGGATTGTTGTTGTTGTTGTTGTTGTTGTTGTTGTTGTTGTTGTTGTTGTTGTTGTTGATATTGTTTTTGCTATCGGTCTTCCGCAAAAAGGGCTTGGTGGCGGAATTTGAGAGGACGGTGTACGGGGAGCTGTGGGCCGGAACATTGAGGAGAGACTTGGTCGAACTGTTGTTCACCGAGTTTTGGTGGGAGGAAGCTGTGGAAGTGAGGGACCTCGTGCTGCCAGTTTGTTCACTATAGGTGTTGTTGTTGTTGTTGTTGTTGTTGTTGTTGTTGTTGTTGTTGTTGTTGTTGTTGTTGTTGTTGTTGTTGTTGGTAGACAGCCCAAAAAGATTCGTCTGGTTGATGATGTGCCGCTTTCGCAGGGCTGACCAGTGTTGCTGAGCCTTCGACGCATTCGACGTTGATGGTCTGGCGACGGAAACGGCGACGGTGTCTGTGGCAGCGGGGGTGATTGGAGCAGAGGAGAAAGGGGAAGCTGCACGCTCCTCTTGCTTCTTGGCCTGAGCATGATGCACTACTGATTTAAACTTTGCTCGCCGCTGAGCAACTTTGTTCTGGAGGTTAGCGTGAGCTTTGACCTGCTGGAGGTGCAGATTGGCCTTCAGAATTTCTACCCCTTGCTCATGCTCACGATGAAGGCGGCCCAAAGTTTCCTCATGGTCAACACTTGGATATAGTTGTTTGGCCATTCTGCTGCTCTCTTCCTTCTGTTTTTTGAAGTATGTAGTTAAAGTTAATTAAGGAAGTGGCAATTTTATTTAAAGCAAGATCAAGTGATGCTATGCTATAGCATATTAGCATATGCTATGTAGCTATGCAAGTGATCAGAAATTTATTTTAAATTTTTAAGAGAAATATATGAATAAGAATTTGATTTATCTCACCTCACGAAACGTACACACGTGACACATATGTCCCACAGCACCCCACCCGCGGGCATGGAATGTCCAGTCACGTATGACGACATAGACTTCTCTAATTATGTTGAATATCGTGTTTCGAACAAAGAAATTTGGTATGTGTGTCCTTTCGAGCAAATGGCAGTGGAGCAGCTTGTCTCCACTCAGTTCGACAAGTGGATAGAGAGGGTCAACAAGACCGACTGTCAGGCAGAACTGAAACGGCTGCTGACGAAGGGCCCCCCAATTTACGTGTCGGATAAGGTTGGTTTTGAGCACGCCAAGAACGAGGAAGACGCTCAGGATGGGACTGGGGAGGGAAAGTTCGTGTCGCATTTGTGGTTTATGAGTGATAATGAAGAGCGAGTAGGAAAGTTAGCTAATGCCTTGGAGGGGGACGATAGAATGAAAAAGTGGGGCGAGTTGAAGACTTTCCATGGCTTTGAGGAGGCGGATCGCGCTGCAGAGGGCAAGGAGGAGGAGAAGGGAGAGGAGAAGGGAGAGGAGAAGGGAGAGTAGATAGAGGGGATAGTGTGGAAAAAGCAGTTAGATCTAAAATATATCAAGAATTTTGACTACTATTTTCCATTTTTCACCCCACTACCGTTGAATCAAGACGTTCTAGTCGCTCAAGGGTGTTGCTGTTGCTCAAATCAACACGGATTGTTCGGACGGTTTGGCTGCCCAAGTAAACTAGCCCAGGTTTTGCTCCTGTGGGTTTGCTGACGTTCGAAACTTTGGTCAGCGAAACTTTGATGACATTGGTGCCGGACGTTCCGAGCTTGCTATGTCGAGCAGCTAGGCTGGCAGCATCCAAACACACCTCATCGCTTAATTCGCTATCCTCGCATCGAACGACGACGTGGCTCCCAGGACTCCCAACCGCGTGCAACCACCAATCTCTTCCACTGCGATACTTGCTATTGGTCGAGAGTTCGTCGTTGTCCTCCGCACGCTTACCCACATATATTGATAATGATACGGATTCACCGGAGGAGTTTGATACATACTCTCGAAAGGGTCGGCGCGGACCGGTGACCACCTGCTTTATGCGCTTCGGCCCTCGGGGGGGTGGGACTGGAGGTTGATCGGTGACGCCAAGAGAAGTTGCCAAGGTTTGGATATCGATAGAAGAAGAGGAAGAGGAGGAGGAGGAGGAGGAGGAGGAGGAAGAGGCGAGGGCTACTAACTCAGTGAGCTGCTTGAGCCGAAGCTGAAGTTCCGAAATCTTCTCGAGATTGGAGGGGGATGCTTTGAAGAGTTTCTTGTGGGTTCTATCAAGCTGACGCTGAGCCTCGGTTCGGAGGCCCTTGAGGTTGAGGGGAGGGGGAGGGGGAGTAGGAGGGCTAGGGGGGTCGGAGGAGAAAGAGGAGAACTTTCGTTTCATGATAATTTGTTTAAATTTATGATCGGGGAAGCAATGGGAAGAAGATGTGAAGGAGAGGACCGAAACACGGGTTCGTAGGAAGGGGGAGAGAAGGGAAAATTGCATGAAACGGCTAATCAACATATCATAACGGGAATGGGGAAATTTGAACTTCCCCCCGTGGCAAGAAGGAACAAGAACCAAAAGTTGAAGCCAAGCGAGAAGCAAAGAGAAACAGAAGTGGCAAACAAGAGGTCCTCAGAAAATGTCATCATTTAGCATCCCATATGCGCTCATGTACTTTACAGTTTTGGCCTTCATCGTTTCGGGGATTATCACAATGATGATTCCAAATACCTCCTCCTCCTCCCCCCCCTCCTCCTCCCCCCCCTCCTCCTATAGATCACGTGTACTCATGTACGATGACGACGTATACTACCCCGACGAGGAGGACAGTGGCAAAAAGTGCAACCGTGACTTCTCATCCTACGACTGTTCCGAGATCTTCAAAAATGATGCAAAGTTCTCCTTCTCTGGATCTTGCTTATGTTCGTATGCGCAAGTTTGCGACGACAACGAGGGGCTCTTGCTGCCGTCTGTGTTCTGCTCGGACAGCCTATCCCCCACGGGGTACATGATGTGTTTGGCACCCTTCATACTGATATATATGGTTGTGTTGTTCCGTGTTCTTGGGAGCACGGCCGAAGAGTATTTTAGTCCGAGCCTTGAAATGTTCAGTAACAAGGCGGGGTTGCCGCCGAGGTTCGCCGGCGTGACACTGCTGGCTCTCGGCAACGGCGCGGCCGATGTGAGTGCGACAGTGGCAGCAATTGCGAGTGGACCAACGGGCTACGAGCTGAGTTTGGGGGCACTGACCGGTGCTGGGGTGTTTGTGGGGACGGTTGTTGTCGGAGTGGTCATTTACATTGGGGATGGGGCAAAGTGTAGAGGGGCGCTGATCCGCGATGTCAGCGCCTGCTGCTTCGCCGCCGCGTTAGTGCTTGTTGCGCTCATCCTTGGAACAATCAACTCGATGGTTATTTGGATTTTCCTCCTCTCCTACTTCTTCTTCGTTGCGGTGGTGTTGACTGCCGACATTTACCATCGTAAAGTGACAATGGTGCGGTTGAAAATGCTGGCGGACGGCTTGGCCGGGCATGATGGGGGTGGGGGTGGGGGTGGGGAGGAGGGGGGGGGGAACA
>Ga0302114_10000926_pt1 | contig 19882 bp, 11 predicted proteins | sample AG5_Surface_MG_FD_203107 | JGI IMG/M metagenome (GOLD analysis project Ga0302114, IMG submission 203107) | Marine microbial communities from Western Arctic Ocean, Canada - AG5_Surface | ecosystem: Environmental > Aquatic > Marine > Oceanic | place: Canada: Western Arctic Ocean | collected...
GACGCGGTAAGTTTATTTTCATTCCCGTATAGGCAATTAGAATGACGAGGCGTGTTTTGTGTACAGGCTGTGACGTATAACATCGTCGCGGCGTTGAGGGCGTGGGCGAGGACCACGGGGGGATGCGCGGTCGTCGCGTTGTTGCAACCGACCCCGGAAGTGTTCAACCAGTTCGACGACCTCATGCTCCTGAGAGAGGGCGCGCCGGTGTACCACGGGCGGCGGGATAAAGCCGCTGAGCACTTCAAGTCCATAGGTGAGTTTCTTTGAGTTTCCAGAGTCTTCTTTTTTATTTCCGTATGGGCAGTACGACTGACGGTCACACTTTTGTTTAACAGGGTACGCGCCACCGCCACCCGATGGGGGCGAAGACATCGCGGATTGGTACGTCAACCTGGTGGCCCAGCCCGGTAAGATTTACGCCAGGTCCGGGGGTAAATCGAACGATGGGAACGCGCCGGTGACGACCGAGGCGCTCGCGTCCGCGTGGCGCGCGAGCCCGCTCTGCGGCGAGCAGGACAAAGTGAAGCACTCGAGCTCCGAGGTTGAGCTCGAGACGGAGTTTGCGCTGAAGCAGTACGGCGTCGGCGGTTGCCACTCCACGTGGCAGCACTTCAAGTGGGTGCTGGGGCGGCAGTATAAGGTGACGATCCGCAACAAGCTCTTCGTCACGGCGAGGCTCGGCGCGGCGGTCATGACGTCGCTCGTGCTCGGCAGCGTGTGGTACCAGCTGCCCAAGGAGCAGGGGTTCGAGAAACTCGGGATGCTCCTGTTTTGCATTCTGCACATCTCCTTCTCCAACTTCTCCGAGCTGACGTTCAGCGTGGAGCAAAAGTACGTGGCGTACAAGCACGTGGACGGCCGGGTGTTCCCCGCGTTGACGTACATCGCGGCCTGGGGGTTGATCCACCTGCCAATCGCGCTCTTCGAGACTGCGGTGTTTTCGCTGGTGCTCTACCCCATGGTGGGACTCGTGCTGGAGGCTGGACCGTGGATGTTCTTCTACTTCAACCTGGTGCTCGCCAACGTCGCGATGGCGTCGTTCTTCCGCATCATCGCGCTGCTCGCGCCCAACATGGAGGCTGCGCAGACCTTCCCCGGCCCCGTCATCGCCGTGTTCATCATCTTCGCCGGCTTTCTCATCACCCCGACCAAGATGGGCTTCCTCTCGTTCATGTACCACGTCTCGTTGTTCGCCTACGCCCTCAGGTCGTTGTGCCAGAACGAGTTCCTGTCGTCCTCGTACGACAAAGTCGTCGCCAAGAACCCGGCTGAGTACATCCTGTACATGCAGGCGAATCCAGCGCAGAATACAACCGCGCTTGAAACCTTGTGCGCGAACGGAGCGTTCGAGTGCAGCACCATGGGCGAGGCCATCATGAACCAGATCTCCATCGACGACGACGATTCATACTTTTGGGGCGGTGCCATGATGTGCGGCGGGTTCTGGGCGCTGTGCTTCCTCGGCTCGCTTCAGGCGCTGAGGAAGGTTAGAATTCAGATGAACATCGGGTCGAGCCGGGCGGGTACCGACGCGGAAATCGCCGCCGCGTCCAACGAGGTCGCCGTCGCCATACCCAAGTCACCGTCCAAGGCTGAGCTCGCCGTCGCCGCCAACCCCGACGACGTGCACATCGACCAGAAAAACATCGAGTTTGTCCCGATGTCCATCGCGTGGAGGGACCTCGAGTACACCGTGAACCTCGCCAAGCAAGCGGGCGGCGGGACCAAGCAGCTGCTGCAGTCAGTCACCAGCGCCGCTCAACCCGAGCGACTCCTCGCGCTCATGGGCGCGTCCGGCGCCGGTAAGACGACGCTCCTGGACGTCATCGCCGGGCGTAAGACTGGGGGCGTGCGCAAAGGGACCATCAAGCTCAACGGGCACGAGGTCGAGAAGCAAACTTTCGCCCGGCTCACCGCGTACTGCGAACAGATGGACCTTCACAACGAGTTCGCCACCGTGGAAGAGGCGCTCGAATTTTCCGCCAAGCTCAGGCTAGGCACCGAGGTGTCCGCGTCCCAACGACGGGGGTTCGTGGAGGAGGCGTTGGATATCCTGGAGCTGAGGCCCGTCGCGGGACGCATGATCGGGAAGAGCGGTAGCGCCAACGGTTTGTCGCCCGGCCAGCGCAAGGTGCTCACCGTCGCCGTCGAGCTCGTCTCCAACGCGCCGGTTTTCTTCCTCGACGAGCCCACTAGCGGTCTGGACTCCCGCGCCGCGCTCATCGTCATGACCGAGGTGAAGAAGGTTGCGAACATGGGCCGGACGGTCATCTCCACCATTCACCAACCCTCCCGCGAGATTTTTCTCATGTTCGACGACCTTTTGCTTTTGCAGCGCGGCGGGTGGCAGGTGTACTTCGGGCCGCTCGGTCCGTCCCCGGCGTCTACTTTCGTGACGTACATGGAGTCGCTGGAGTGCACGCAAGGTAAGAAGCTGCCGCAGGGGATGAACCCTGCGTCTTGGATGCTCGACGTCCTCGGCGGCACGGATTCGAGCCAGACGGAGGAAAAGAAGTCCAACGCATCCGGAGCCGCCACCGGTAAGCTTCTGGACGGTGCGGAGCTGGAGAGGCTGTTCAAGGCGTCCGCCGCGGGCGCCGCCGCGAGCGAGCTCGTGGAACGCATCGCGACTCCGACGTCAGACTCGAAGATGTTTTCGTTTGCCTCTCCTTACGCGAGGTCCTTCGGCACGCAACTGTGGACGATCTTGGTCCGCTCGCACAGGGCTCACCTCCGCGACGTGGCGTACAACTGCGGCCGCATCGGCGTCCTCCTGGTGCTGTACATCCTCTTTGGGATCATCTACTTCGACCTGGACACGAGCGACGAGGGCGGGGTGCAGAGCATGGTGGCGGTGGTTTTCATGACGACCATCTTCACCGGCATCATCTGCATGAACGGCGTCATGCCCGTGCGAGTCCGCGAGCGGTCCGTGTCGTTCCGCGAACGGTCCAGCTTTATGTACGACGGCGTCCCTTACGCCATCGCGCACGCGGTGATGGAGATCCCGTGGGTCTCCCTCATCGCGTTCGTCACCGTCTTACCGCTTTATTTCCTCGTGGGCATGGTGCCAACCGCGGGGTCGTTTCTGTTTCACGTGCTGATCAACATCCTGGTCTCCTACGCGTTCCTCTCCTTTGGCCAGATGGTGGCGTGCGTCTGCTCCACGATCCAAACCGCGCAGGCGGGCACGAGCGCGTTCATCCCCATCGCGTTCCTCTTCGGCGGGCTCTACCTGCCGTTTCCGCAGATCCCCGTGTACTGGCAGTGGGCGTACCACATCAACCCGGTTGCTTTCGCGATCCAATCCGTCATCGCGCCGCAGTTTGAACGACGCGGGTGCACCGGGCCGTACCCCACCGGGGATTGCCCGTCCATCACGGCATTCAGGGGAACCTACTTTGAGCAGATCGACACGTTGAGTTACGTGGAGAACAAGTACGATGTGACGTACGAAGGGCGGCTGACGGCGGCTGTGTATTTGGCGATGTTCTGCGTCGGCGCGCAGGGGCTTCACGTGCTGGCGGGTAAGTACGTCAACACCGTGAACCGCTGAGTGACTGTTAGTCGTGGGCGAGTTATTATCATAATACGTATTATTTTCTCAAGATTCTTAGTCGTCATTACAAAGTGTAGCGCGCGGCTGGTCATCTCGCGTTGATACTTTCAAGTCGGCTCGGCGGCGGAGACTTATTAAACTTTCGATTTAATCGAAGAGGTCAAAGTCCATCGCCTCCTCCTCCTCCTCCTCGGGCTCGGGCGCCTTGGCCGCGGCGGCACCGCCGCCGCCGCCACCGCCGGCGGCGGGCGCCGCGGAGGCGAACGCGCCGGGGTTGGCGAGGTACTCCTTGACCTTGTCCGCGAGGGGGAAGGTGTAGTCGGTGCCGACGGCGATGGCGAGCACGTTCTTGTACCCGTTGATGATGGCGTGGGGCACGGCGGCGATGGTGGGGTAGTTCGCCTGGAGGGAGAGCGCCGCGATGTTCTTGAGTCCCGCGCCGAACATCGCGGTGATGTCCTCGTCGGAGATGTCGAGAACCGCGACGTCGAAGACGTTACCGTTGTCGTACACGAACATCGCCTCGAGCCCGTAGAAGAACGGGGTGACTCCGAGCTTGCCGAGGAGCGCGGCGGCGGAGGTGGTCACCTTGTCACCCTTGGAGAGCACCTTGACGTCGGAGAGGATCTCGATCGCACCCTTGTTGATCTTGGTGGCGATGTTGAGCGTCTGGAAGAAGTTGGTCTGCGAGGGTTCCATGCCGGTGGGGCCCGCTTCGACCGTGACGTCGACCTGCGCGATGGCGCCGGCTTTGGCGGGCGCGGGGACGACAAACTCCTTGATCTTCTCCTTGACGGCGTCGAGCTCCCCGGAGGTGAAGATGACGCCGACGTTGCCGACCATCTTTTCGTAGAGGGACATCCAGGTGTTGTCACCCTTGCGTTCGCAGTAGTCCTTGATGCACTTGCGGATCATGGTGTTCTTGCCCATGAGGACGGTGGACTGGGGGCGGAGCGCCTGTGGTGGATCGAGGGAAGCGGACGATGAAGGTCAGAGACGGGGTCGTGAACGGGCGGGTTGTGATGCGTTCAGCGAGTTGTGGGCCGAGCGGGGACGTATCGGGATGCCGGGGGCGCCGCGCGCGCCACTCGCCACCCGCGTCCCCGCGCGAAAACCCTAAAAACCTCATATTTTCTCCAGCGGACGTGGGACGTGGGGAGACTCGAGTGGGAAACGCGTACGCACCGCGCGGATGTCCATGAACTGGCGGGAGCCAACATTGTCGGCGCCGACGATGAACGCACGGGTGTGGTTATCGAGGAGCGTGCAGAGCTTGTCGTTGTACGCCTGCTTGGACTTGAGAGCAGAACCGGAAGGCATCTTTGCTGATTAGAGTCTTGGGAAAGGTGTTAAAACGGCGGTGGCAAGCGGATCTGTGTCGCGCAAGCGTGGACTGCAGGATTCAGTCCTTTTAAACCGTGTGCCGTTACGGTGTTGCTTCTTTAAAGAAGCAGGGAGGCTGTTTGACGCGTGTGGGTACACGCGAAAAGAGGGATGGACGTCGGCTCGCGGTCAGGTTTTATCGAGATTTCACGTTTTTCCATTTCTTTGGCAACCGACCGTCACACATTTGACTCGTCACTTTTATATGGGTATTCTTGATTAAAAATGGTCGGACTCTGCTGCCAAAAACAGCCCTGGCAATGGATTGATCAATCGGGCTCGATAGCACACTCCAACAGCGCGCCCACGACGACCATGGCAGCGGCCGCGTCGCGAATCGAGCTCGCACTCTGCTTCGAGGATGTCGCCAAGAACATCTTCGGCAACGCCGACGGCACCATGACCAGGTGCGCCCCTCACAAGTCCCGCCCCATCGCCTCCAAACCCAAAAACATCGCGGTCGTCCCCGGGGCCTTTTTTACCTCCGTAACAACGCCGTCTCGGTCGCGATGCCAAACGCTCACCGACCATCTGTCCACCCATCGACGACCGCAGGGCCCAGCTCGCCGCGATCCTCGCCGCGGACACCGGCCTCGGCCTGCAGCAGTGGGAACTCAAGATGTTCCTCGCCGAGTTTGACCTCTCGGACAACAAGGTGACCGCGGACAAATTCTGCAGCATCTACTCCTACCTCGCGTCGCGTCCACCGACCCCAGCGGCGAAGGACGCGCCGGCGGTGCTCGCCGCCAAGGCTGCCGCGACCGCTGAACCAGCCGTCGCCGCACCCGCCGCCGCTGAGGGTGCCGAGGGTGCCGACACAGCTGTGCCCGCGGCTCAAACCGTCGATCCCACTTTGGCCAAGAAAGCATCGGAGAAACTCGCGGGCCCCGCCGCCGCCGCCGCCGCGTCGATGGGTGCCGTGTTCCCCCCAGATTTCCTCCTCGACCCCGCGGGCGCCATCCCCGCCGAGAAGCTCCTCGCCAACTTCCCGGAAGACGTCATATTCGACCCGGACGCCAAGTTCCGTCCACTCGACGGCGTGGGACAGTACCCGAAGATGCCCGCGCTCGGCGGCTCCAACGCTCCGTTTTCAATCTGCGTGAAGAGCGCCAGGGAATACCTCCGCGATCTACCCCCCGCGCGTGACGTGGTGCACGCGTTGCATATGCGTCCAAACGACGACGCGTTCGTTCCGCATCCCAACGACATCTCGCTCGTGTTGTTGGCGTTCGGCAAACTCATCTCCGCGGATTTGGGTCTGGGCAGCGATGAATTCAGCGCCAACAACGCTATGAGTTCGTACTTGGACCTGCAGGTTGTCTACGGCACCAACGCGGGCGAGTGCGACGACGTTCGCGGTGGTGAACCCGGGGGTAAGATCCTGGCGGACGCCGCCGCGGCTCGCGGGCGTGTTCAAGGCGGCGCCGCGACTGAAGCGTTGCTCACCGTTTTCAGCCGTAACCACAACGCGTTGGCGGATGCCATCAAAAGTGAACTGAAAGACGCGGTTGACGACGAGGCGGTGTTCCAGATGGCGCGGCACGCCAACATCGGCGCGTACAGGAGCGTGTTCCTGAAAGACTTCCTCCCGTACCTCGCCGCGGGGCAGCACACCCCGGACGCCATGCCGATCAGCGACGTGGCTCGAGGGGAAGTCCGGGGAGTCAACGGATGCGTCGAGATGGACCTCCTGATGCGCGCGTTCAACGCCATGGAACCGCCAGGTGGCCTCAACGAAAACGCGGAGGCCACCGGTGAGGACTGCGGGTCCGCCCTGGTGGACGCGAGCAAGAAAAGAATCGGGTGGGTCACGCGGTGCAACCTCCCCGGGCGCTTACACGCCGAGGAGGTCGCCGCGGTGAAGCGAGCTCGAGCCAGCGGAGTGTGCACTCTCAACGAGTTTCGCGCACAGCTCGGTTTAGCGGCGTGGGAGTCGTTCGAGGAGATGACCGGCGGCGAGACTGAGCTGTGCGTCAAGCTGACGCAGATATACGGCGACGTGGACAACTGCGAGCTCTACACCGGTTTGCTGTGCGAGTACAACGTCGGTAACGTAGGCGCTATGATGCCGGCGACGGCGCACTCGTGCTCGCTGCCGCTGAACGTCGTCGCCGCGGACAAGTGGTTCCAGGACGACGTGTTGCGGGATGAGAGCGTGATGGGCGGTGCGGTCGGCGTGAAGCACGCGGAAGAGGCGAACTTGGCGTCGTTGCTCGAGAAGCACGCCGGGGTCAAGGTTGGCGGCGTCAGCGTCTTTGAAATCGGAGCTCTCGAGTGATCGACGCGGGTCTCGAGTCTGTGTGTACATAGCTACGCATCGAACGTGGAAGGTCGGTGTTTACTTATTATACTGTAATGAATCCAAACGTATATACCTTTATGAAGCTACGTCTTAAACCTCCATGGCGTCGTCGTCCACGGGTACCTCGTTGAACATGAACTGGTCCTGGTACTCCACCATGAACTGGGTGCTTCGCTGCACGTCCAGGAACATGGAGTACACTTTGCTGATGTCCTCAACCTCAACCTCGGCGCTCTTGCGCTTGTGCGCGACGAGCGCGGCGGCGGTGATGAGGTGAATAGAGTAACGCAGCGACGTCTCGTGGCCAATCTTGCAGAGCAAATCCTTCGCGTCCTCCGTCATCTCCACGTCCTCCTCCTCGCATCGAATGTCGAGAATCAGGCGAAGCTCCCGCTCCGTGTACGGCTGAGTGGTGACGATGAGCAGGCGGTCGAGTAGGTCGATGGGAATGCCGTGCGGGGACTTGTAGTTGGTGCCGCGGATCTTGGTGATGCCCCTGTTCGTGGCCACCACCAACACCGGCGCCATGTCGTTCTCCAACGCCCGGTTAAGAAAAGAGAAGCACTCGATGTCCAACATGTGAACCTCGTCGATGAAGAGCACGCCGGGGACGATGTCCGCCTTACCTTCCTCTCTCCACTCCGCGACCTTCATGTCGATCTGCTCGCGAACCTCCGGGCGGATCTCGCCGGTGTCACCCGCGAAGAGCGCGAGGAAACCTTGCGACCGGGAGTTAATCACGTCGATCTCGTGAAGGGTCACGACGTGTACGACTTCTTTTCGCTTCTGCAGCTCGCCCTCGGGGCACTGCACGAACTTGGTCTGCGCCCCCATCGCGTCGTAGTCCCTGGACCGCGCGAAGCTGCGACCGAGCTTGGTGATCCGCCCGGACGCCTTGTCGATCGTGATGACGTCGCCGGCGCTAACCTTCTCCTTGTCCAGCGACTCGATCATCTTCTGCCCCAAGTCGTACACGGTTTCCATCTCGGTGGTTTTCAAGGTGAGCTTGCCCATCTTCGGCGCCGCGCCCGAGGTGGCGGGGCGGTCGATCTCGATCTCCACGACCTCGCCCTCGATGATCTCCGTCTCCTCCTTGATCTTGACGCCGATCGCCTTGCGGAAAGCCTGCGTGAGCGCCTCCGTCTTGGACATCTCCATCGAGAAGATCTCGGATCCCGCCATCATGGCGAACGGCGTCTCCTCGCCGAGGGCTTTGGCCATGCCCATCGCGATGGCGGTCTTGCCGGTGCCGGGCTGGCCCGCGAGGAGGACCGCGCGGCCGGCGATCTGACCCTCGCGGATCATCTGAAGGATCTGTTGGTTGGGTTGTGAATGAGGGGGCGGGGGGCGGTCAGGTGGGGGCTCCATCCAGGGGGGCGGGAAAAAGATCGGCCAATCGGCGGAATTAATTCTAATCGGCGCCCGCGAGATCGGGCACGCGCGCGGGCGTTCAACGGCCGCCGAGACGCGCGTGTGCCCGCCCTCGACGGTACCAAACACGGTACGGGGCGATACGCGGTACGTATCGGTCGAAAAGATAACCCGGGTAGGGGCGATTGGGCACGCACCACGCCCGCAGCTTTACGCGCGTTGACCTGGCCCACCATGCCCTGCGACACCTTCCTGGCCTCGAGCGCATCGTCGAGACCGAGGCCGCGGATGTGGCTGTGCGCGCCGATGCGTTCGATGCGCGTGAGATCCTTGATCTCCGCCACCTTCACGCCCTCTCCTCCCTCGGCCATCTTCTCTCTCTCTCTCCCTGTGCAGATCGCGTCGGGTGATCTGACGATCGCATCTTCCTTTTTGGTTTTTTCGAAGGCCGTCGTTCGGCGTTTCTTGGACATTTTTCTTGTTCACGGTGCAGCAAACAGTCAGGGTTAATTAACCAATTATACACTCAGCGTGTGACTGACACGCTGTGCAAATATTTGCCTTATTTGCCCCGAAATAGCCCATGGCCGTTGCGCTGCGACATCATCATCGAGGGGCGACAGAGGGAGACGCACGCGCAGGTGTGGGGCGGCGTCCCTCGGCCCGGTGGGTGTGGTTCGGCATGGCGGACGAGGAGTCGTTCTTCGTATCCGCGGACGAGGCCGAGGACGACGGCCGGGGGCGCGCCACGGGCCCGGGATCCTCGCGCGGGCCCGCATCATCCAAAGCCCCGCTCGACGACTCGAAACAACGACCTTTGGGCCCACTCGACTCCGACGACGAGCCGCCCGGCGCCTTGGACCGCACCGCGAACGAAACCGTGGAGGACTCCGATGCCTTCGTGTCGGGCGACGACGCGGGAGTACAAGTATCGGCGCGGGGTGGCATCGCGGGGCATCAAGGAACGGGCGCAAATGGGGAGGCGTCGGGGACGGACGGAGAGTTCGTCTCGGGCGCGGACACGGACACCGGCATCGACGGTTTACCCAGGGCGCCGCGTAGGCTCAAGACGAATACTCAACTTGGCCAGGTGCTACTCCAAAAAGAAGACGCGATGGCCACGCCCTTGTCGCCCGGGACGATGCTCAACGAAGCCTGGGAGCTCGCGATGGGATCCGGAGGAGACGCCACGCGTGAGAATTCACATCACGAACTCCGAATCCTCGACGAGGACGACGAGCCGACCCCGTTGACGCTCTTCCGCGACGCCATCGATGAGGACAATGACGAGGAAGAAGAAGACGCGGGGTTCGCGTCCGCGGGTAACGACGGCGCGAATGAACGCGTGGGACCGGGTCAGGCCGATGACGTGGCGCTCGACATGCCCATTGGAGATGACTCACTCGCCAACGATGATTCATTCGCGGACCCGGCGCTGGACATCTCCGTCGAAGACACCGGCCATGACGCCGATGGAGCCGGCACGCCCCAGCGCGTTGCGCGGGCGCCCGCGTCTTCGCACGTGGCGATGGGCGCGCTCTCGCCGCCCTCGCCGCTCGTCGCGCCATCGGAGCGGCATTCATTTCGGCTCTCGCGTCAAGCGTCATCATTATCTCACGGGTCGGGATCGTCGCAAAAGAGTTCTTCGACGCCTACGCGCGGATGGGGCGAGGGCGGACATGCCACGCCGGACACGACGCGCCGGATGTCCAAGGCTGAGGAGGTGCTCAAGGCGGCGACGAGGCACTCGAGCGACGACGACGTGGACGAGCTCGCGGATTCAAGCGACGAGGAAGGCGCGGGACCATCCGCCGGGGGTTCGATCCTGGGTACGCCTCAAACGCTTCAGTCGCAGAGGGCGTCTGTCGGTTCACACGGTTCGTTCAGCCCTTACGGCTCCGAGGGGGACGTACCTTCCCCGCACGGCAGTGGGGTGCTAGACTCCGCGTCGAGGCGACAGGAACGACGGCGGCTTCAGAAGGAGCGTTACCTCCAAAAGCTGACGAAGGGTTTCGATCGATCCGGGGCGGATCCAGAGACGCTGAAAAAACGAGCCGAAGCGTTGAGACGCAACGCGAGCTCGGAGCCCGACCGGCCGCTGCGGCACTCGTGGAGCGTGGACACGTCGGGGCTGGCAGACAGGGGCGGGGATAAGTGGCTGGTCGGTGACTCGCCCGGGGGTGGACGGAGACAAGTGCGGGGTTTTGAAACCACCGGTGAACGGCGCGGGTCGAGCAGGCTCACCGCGCGGCACAGTCTGCAGAGGGAGTCGGAGCTCACACGGGCGTCGGACCCGAGGCGAACCAAGAGCGGGGGAATAACGGGCGAGGCGCTCGGGTCACCCGTGGGCGCCGCGCACGGGTCGCCGATGGGTGCGATGGGCTCTCCAGGGATGATGATGGGATCCCCGGGGATGATGCCGATGCCGGGCTTCGGCGGGATGATGGCCGGGATGATGGCGCCGCAGATGCAACAGATGCAGATGCAGCAGATGATGATGATGCAGGCGCAGATGCAGACACAGATGCGGATGTACCAGACGCAGATGCAGGCGCAGATGGCGGGTATGAGCATCCAGTCACCCGGACAACTCGAACCGGGTGCCCAAACGTCCAGCCTCGCCGCCGCCGCCGCCGATCAGGGCGTCGCCGAGGACCGACTCCGCCGGGTCTTCCACCTCGTCGCGGACAACGCCGATGACGAGGTCATGGACCTGATCGACACACGGGCCGTGGACGTGGACCTGGTGGACCAGAGCGGTAACACGTTGCTGATGGCGTCGTGCGCTGCGGGTCACAAGCGCTTGTCTCGGCACCTCGTGAAGCGATTCGCGGGTTTGAATTTGCAAAACTTGGAGGGTAACACCGCGTTGCACTTCGCGCTGGCGATGGGACACAGCGAGCTGGGTGATTTTCTCGTGGCGAAAGGGGCGGACGACGGGGTGACGAACAACTACGGGCTGAGCCCGTTCGAAGGGTTGGCTCCGCAGAACGATGGCGGCGGCGGGCAGCAGAGGCAAAATCGGTATTAGACAACTCGGAGGTTTGCGTTTTTATTGCGAGATAGCTTCGCGTCGTATCGCTCGTATCGCGGCTGCGTGGCTAGCGCAACGCCGCTTCGTTCAGTTGGCGCAGCTCCTGCAGCTCTTGCTTGGTGTCCGCGAGGGCATTGCGCATCTCCATCAGTTCCCCTTTGAGCTCCTTCAGCTCGGATTCCATTTTATTGATCTTAGCCGTCTCCGCAGCCGAAACTCGAGTCGCGGTATCGACTATCATGCGCTTGGTACGCGCGTAGACGTCCGGATCAAAGTTCGGGGTGCCCGCGCGCAGGCTGAGCAGGCGCTCGAGGCCCTCCACCAGGTTAGCCCACGGCGTTTGCGACGACATGTCGGCGCGCGTCGTCTTGTGGACTGAGCTTACACTTTGTCTTTGCACGTCAGCGATGGTCGCATCGGAAATCACGAACCGAAATAAAAAAATGTCGGACGGGCCGCGACACACAGCGAGGGTCGCCATGGTCCCGACGCCAGAGCCGCCGTGCACGTGGAGAGAGATCGTGAAGATGTGGCACGATCGCGACGATCCGAGCTCGCCCCCGCCGTCGCCCATGGCCGGTGCCGTCGCCGATACGTCGGCGGAGAACGCGGCACGCGTCGAGACACTCGTCGCGCAGGTTTGTGCGGGCCAAGAAGAAAAGGAGGTGACGCCCGCGCCGCCTCCGCCGCAGAAGGCGGCGCGCAAACCCATCCGCGCCACGAGCGACGCGCTCTTCACGCCGCCGCAGAAGCAAGGGGTCCCCACGCGCCCGGGCTCCGCGAAGCGGCAGACTCCGACGATCCACGCGCGCAAGTTCGCACCGGTCAGCCGCCGCCTCCCCCACCAGCCCACGCAGTCACCCACGCAGTCCCTCCTCGGCCTTCGCGTATCGCGTGCCTACACCATCCCGGGGGACGTAGGTCCGCAGAAAGACCTCGGGAAGGTCGCGTGCGTTCACGTCGAGGATGAGCACTGGGGCGAGGTATTCGACGTGATGTTCGACGAGGACGACGACGAGGACGGCATGACGTTCGAGGAGTTGCTGCTGATTCTCGCCGGCGACCACGACAGACAGGCGCAGGTCTCTCCCGAAACCTGGGCCCTCGCGCGAGGCATTCTTTCGCTGGCGGACCCGATGCAGGCGGTGCGACAGTTTCGCCGCGGCGTCGAGACAAAAGTATTCACGGGGTTCAGCACGCTGTCTTGCCCCCCCGGACCGGACCGCTTCGAAGCGAAGATCCAAGACAGAAGCGGTGGGAAGCACCACTTCGCGTTTCACTTCCCGACTCGCTGGGGCGCCGCCGCCGCGCATGAATGCCTCGCTCGAAGGCTCGAGTTCTTCGGCCCCGGGGTCAAGGCGGGAACGCGGCGCAACTTTTCGCTCGAGACGCCGTGGGAGGCGCTCGTGGGTATCCTGATCGCGGGTGCCGAGTGGAAAGCGACTCCAGAGCCGGAGCCAGAGCCGGAGCCGGAGCCGGAGCCGGAGCCGGAGCCAACTCCGGTGCCCGAGGCCGTGATGGGAACAGACAGCGACGGCGAGGACGACTCCTTGGATCCTCGGGCGATTCACGAGATTGTCAAGCGAACGCGGAAGCCCGTCCAGCGGTTCACGACCGATTACGTCATGGAGAGGAAGCCCCAACGGAAGAGGAAGAGTCCGCCGCCGGCGCTGCCCGCCCCGAAGGGAAAAGAGAAGAAAGTCGCCTCCCTCCTGACTGCCCCACGCGGAAGGCCGTTACAGCTCGCCTTGACCAAGCACGGTACGCCCCGCAAGCAGGAATCCCGCTGGCAAGGACGGAGGACGTCTTCAGACTTGCTCGACGGCGGGAGAGTCGTGCGATCAGTCGGTAAATCCACGTTCTTCGGCGTTCGGTGGCAGGGAGCCGTTGTCAAACCTGGTGAGTTTACTTTATTTCCGTATGGGCAATGATACTGACGTCATGTTTTGTTCACAGGCTCCGTTCAACGTGCAAAGCCCTGGGTAGCCGTCATGCAAATCCCCGGCGCCGGCAAAAGTTTGGACATCGGCCTCGGCAGCTACGCCACAGCCCGAGAGGCGGCTCTCGTCTACGACGCTGAAGTCCGCCGCAGGGGTTGGGAGAGCGACAAGCCCACCAACTTCGCCCCGCCCGCCGACCCCGCTGATGTTCCACCGCGCCACGAGTCGGCGGCGGGCAGCCTGGGCCCGGTCATGATCGAGCACATCAAGACCGCACTCTCCGGTCTGCACAACCCGATTGTCGCGCACAGAGTGACAGATCAGGGCAACGGCGTTTACACCTGGCGCCGCGCCGAGGTACAGATTCGGTACTTGATCCCAACCCCAAAGTCTCCGCACATGGTCGCCGCGGAACACCACAGGTGGGTCCTCCTCAAGGACGTCGCCGGCGTGTTGAACGGCTGGGACAAACTGGTGGACTACATCCGGAAGCACAAGCGTCAGCTCGAGGACGTATCGAACGTGGTAAGTTATTTTAATGCTCGTATAGGCAAATATACTGACACCGTGTTTTGTATCGAAGGTTGGGCCCGACGAGTTAACCGCGTCGGCGCCGTTGTTTACGATTTTCAAACGGCACTACGATTCCGGTCAGAGCGCCGTGTGCGTCCTGGGTGGCTTCGAGCCTTACGATCCCGATGGTTACCCGCACCACGTGGTCGTGTGCGACGGCGACACCGAGGACATGAGCGACAACGAGCTGCGCCAGGAGCTTAACCTCGAACCGGGCGCCGAACTCAAGCCCAGGGTGCGCGGGAAGAACCCAAAGAACCGATACATTGAGTTTTGCAAGGCGACGCGGCCCGAGCTTCTCGCCGCCGACCCTACGATGACATTCGCGCAGGTTGGCAAGCACTTGGGCGAGCTCTGGAGGAAGAAAAAAGCGACCGGAGGGGATACCGGCCCGGTGGATGAGAACGAAGGCCGCCTCAGACACAGGTTCCTCGATCGGGCGAGTGCAGGCGCCGGCGGCCACCGAGCTCATCAAAGCTCGTTCGACTCCGAAGAAGACGACGATTCGCCTCTGATTCCCGTCAAGATGGAGGAGGCGGGCGATGAGGAGGACGCGGGCCAGGAAATTATCCAGGAGCTCGACAGGATCCTTCGCGAGGAGGACCTGACCAAGACCACCGTCAACGACGTGATGCGAAGGCTCGAGAACGAGCTTCCCATCAAGTTCAATCTCCGCCACCACAAGAGCTTCCTCAAGGAGAAAATCAAGGCGTGGGTGGACGAGCACGTGCACGGGAAGGAGGTGACCGGGGACAAGACAGTCGCGGTGGTGAGAGCCGCGCTTCCAGCTCCCGCTCCCGCTCCCGCTACTGTGGAAAAACCGGCGAAACCAGCGCCGACCGACGAAGGCCTGGAGCGGGCGAAGAGACTGTTCGATCGGGGAATTCTCAGCGCCGAGGACTACGACGATGTCAAGCTAGCGTGGATGAACAGCCTCGGGGATTGATGCGATAGCGACGACGACTTGTGAATGATGATCTACGTTTGATGATGATGTTACACGCGGAGCGGTTGAATGATCCACCGGCTCCGCGGGCTAATGAGTGTGTTCTAAATATTTCCCAATTTAAGTCGCCAGCGCCAGCAGGAGCGCGGTGCCGCGTTTGACCCAAAAGTCCGAGTCCCCGTCGCCAGCCTTGAGATCCACGAACACCATGAACGACGGACGCTCGCGTGAACCCGTGCGCACAGGGTACATGTACAGCGGACACTGGTACAGCTCCGCCGGGTTCCGCTTCTTCTTGGCGTCGGATGGCTTGAAATGAACGATTGGCATGTTCACGATGAGCTCCATCGGGTTGGGCTCGCACAGGCACTGGTCGTCGAAGTTCCACCCCGCGCCCTCGAGGTACATGTCCTTGATGTAGACGCCCTCTTTCGGATTCGGTCCGATCTTCTCCTCGGGCGCGTCCATGACGCTGTACTCGAAGGAGAGGGTATCGATCGGAATTGCGTTTTTCCGCGCCGTCGTTTGCAGCACGGCGGTGAGGAAGCACGAAGGGTAGGTGAACCCCGCGAGCCAGTACACCCTCGGGTAGCCGTTCTCGATCCACCCGTCGATCTGCTCGAGGCGCATGAGTAAGTCGCGCGTCCACGAGCCGAGCGGTCGCAGGGACGGGTACGCCTTGAGGTAGATGGCGGGCACCTTGTTGTTGGCGAGCGACTCAAAGATGGAATCGAGATCCGCGGACATCACCACGAGACCTTTTATTCCCTTCTTCAGCGTGTTGAGGGTGCTGAGCATGTTGTTGAGCAAGATGTTGTACCGCTCAACCTCCTGGAACAGCGTCACGTGGAGCGGCGACGGGTCGTCCGCCTTGTCCTTCATGAGCTTCTCGTGGTTAAACGGCTGCGGGGTTTGCGAGAGCATATCGTCGATGATGCCCGAGACGACGTCCTCAATCTTAGCGCCACCCGCGCCGGATCCACCGCTCTTGGGCTGCAGCGCGAGGCACGACTCGAGCGTGATGGTCGAGTCCGTGATCATGTACGAGATGTCCGCGTTGGGGTGTTGCCCGAACGCCTCCGGTTTGTCCTGCTGCGGAAGCGTCCCGATGTAATCTCGATACACGTCGAGCCCGCTCTCCGTTGGGATGTAATACTCCTCCAGGCTGGACAGCGGGTACCGCGGCGTGTTCAAGGCATCTTCGCAGAAGAACTGGTTCAGGTACCCCGCCAGGACTCTGCGGTCGATCTCGTCGGTGACGCGTCCGCCGTAGTTTGCTTCGGAGATGAGATACTTGAGGGCGTCCCAGGGTGTTTCTTCGTAGGCGTCCAAGTACGCTTTCAAAACGTCGTCCGACACTGAGTAGTCGGTGTCGTTGAAGTCGTACGGGATGTTGATCCCCAGCGTCCGGAACTTCCTCCGCTCCAGCATGACGGCGTGGAAGTAGGTTAGCGCGAAGAGCAACTTGCCGTACTTCTTCTGACTGACGCACTCGTCGAAGGACTCCTGCGTGACGCAGGTTTGGTACAGACGAGAAAGGTTCGCTCGGAGACCCTTGGGCGGTTCCGTGGTCATCTTCAGCCCGCGCTGTAAGATGGCCAGCGGGAAGTGCGGCGTCGGGTTGGAGGAGAGCCAGAGCCTGAAGTCCGCGTGCGGCGTCTCGTCCTCGAAGCGCTCGATGATCTTCTGCAGCTCGGGGAGCCACGTCAGCATCAGGTGGCAGTTCGCGAGGAACACCCAGTTGCCCTCCACGCACGCCTCTTTGATGAGCTTGGTCGCCACCGGCGCCTGCCCTTGCCCGAGCGCCACCGAGTGCAACTTGTCGGCGCCAACCTTCGTAGCCGCGAGTTGCGCGAGGTTCGCGGTCGGGTCGACACCGGGCGACAGCACGAAGATGAGCGGCGCGCCCGGGGTGGAATCACCGTAGCACTCTTGGAGGTCCAACACCGGCGGCTCAACGTATTTCCGGCCAAGCGAATTCGCCACGTAGGACGTCGCCGCCTTCTCCACCCTGTCCATGCGTAGGCACCGTACGAGTAACATGCGCTGAAGCTCGTTGCACTTTGGTTCCCACTCCCCGGGTAACGCGGCACTGCGCGGGTTCTCCGGTTCCGCGTTTCTGTACCAGTCTTCCCATTCCCCCGGGTTTTCTTCGAATGATTTGGTGACGCCGATGAAGTGCGGCACCTGCTGCTCCAGCTCCACCACGTTGTCCCATGCGAGCTCGGAGATCCACTCCGGCGCTGGGTTCGGGGGCTGGTCCGACCTGTCCAGCACCATCCCACCCCGGAGGAAGAACTGCCACTCGTTGATGTCCACCTGGTTATCGGACTGTAAGATCCGCACGCACATCTGCAGCGAGAGCAGCAGCTTGTGCGCCTCGAAGAGACCTCTGCTCGTGTACTTGTACACGGCGTACGTGTGGTAGCTGTTCAGGAACTCGATGCGCTCCTCCAACGCTTCCTTGGGCTCCTCCTTATTCGATTTAGGAGCCTTTTCGATGGACAGCAAGAACAGGTCCTTGTACGCGTCGAGCGAGAACTGATACATCGGATCCACGGTGGCGAGGTCGTAGAGGACAAAGTACAGGATAGCCGCGCGTATGGACACCGGTCTGTAGAGCGCGGACGCCTCGGTGATTTCCTTGCCGGTGGCTTCCGCGATCTTCAACGATTCCGTCACCTCGTCGGAGGTCGTCTTGGATTTGACCAAGGTGTTGATGAGCTCGACGTTGTCGAGGAGGGAGCCGTCGGCGTTGGATAGGAGGTCCAGGAGGGTATCCTCGAGCTCCAAGATGGTCCGCTTACCTTCCGCAACCTTGCGCACTAACGTCACGCTCTGTTCGTGAAGGTCGAACCGTTCCTTCTCGACGACGACGTTGAGCAGCTGGTCCTCCAGCCCTTGCTCCTTGACCACGAAGTTGACGATGGTCACCTTGGTGGAAACCTCGGGGGTGTAGTGCGGGTTTGACAGCTTGGACGTGAGGTACAGCCTAAAGTCTGGGGAGTAGTCAACCTCTTTGTCCCCGAGCTTGATGCACAGCGAGTTGCCCTTCTTGATGAAGCTCTTGGACAGCACGGGTTCCAGAATTGGGTCGATCTCTTCGCCGACGTCCTGTATGAGCACCGGGTCGCCGAATTGAATCGCGTTTTCCATCTTGCGAACCATGTCCGACATGTTCAACGTGACGGTGACCAACCCGTTCGGTTTCTCCGTGTTCTTGATCCACTTGTTACCTTGGCCTTGCGGGTCGATGAGCAAAGGCCATCGGCGGCCGCGGGTCACCACCACGCCGTTCTCGGTGCTAAACTGGTCGGCGGGTAACTCGTTGATGTTCCAGTCGCGAACGTCGCTGGGATCCGCGAGGAAGAGCGCGAAATCAAACTCGTCGGACGCCGGGATCTCCAGCTTCTTCACCTCGGGAAGCCACGTGTTCTTGACGAGCGCCTCGCGGTAGTCGGACGGGAACGGACCGGCGTAGGACATGAAGGCGGCGGCGATGACGACGTCGCCGGGCAGGCACGCGATTTCAGCCTCGTACTTTACGATGGATTCCTCCCATCGTACCTTCTCGCCCGCCAAGCCGCTGACCAGGGTCTCGGCGCGCGCGAGCTTCTGCGACAGGTCCTCGAATTCATCCTCTAGGGCCTTCTTGTTCCCGATGGATTCCTCGTACTTGTCCTGCAAAGCCTTGACTTTGTCGAGGACGGCTTGGAGTTTTTCCTCGGCGGCGGCGAGCGCCTTCTGTTTCTTCTCGAGAGCCTTCTTGGCGTTCTCGAGCTTCTTCTTCTTGGGCGCGACATCCTTGTTGACCCCGCCGTACACGTACATGGCGTGCACCCACTGGCACAGACCTTTCGCCGCTCCGGAAACCTTGCCGATGTTCTCGGGTTCGTAATCCGGGTTGTCGACAAATTTCTTAATCTTCTTGAGCAGCTCGTCGTTCAGGTACTTGTCCTTGTCGTAGTTCATCAGCGTGTTGAGGAAATCAGGCTTGCCGAGCTCCTTCTTCGCCTGCTCCCACGTCGGCGTCTTCTTGAGCACGGTCATCACGCCCTCGAGGCAGAGCGCGACCATCGCGGGAGGTTTCGCGTAAGCCTTCATCTCGGACATGTCTTTTTTGGTCAGGACGTTGAGAGCGGCAGAGGCAGCCTCGAGCGCGGGCAAGGCCAGCGCCAGGCCGTGTTCGCACTCCGCCGCGATGGCGTTCGCCTCCTTGGCCTCCTCGCCGATCTTCTCGGCGTCAGCCTTGACGAGCCGTTCCTGTTCGTCAGCCGCGCGCTTGTCCTGCACGATGACCACGAGGAGCTCCTCGCAGTCAACCTTGGCCTGCGCCACCGACACGCGCTTCTCCTCGGCGATGACGGACATCTCCTCAACCTGCACGCCCGTCTCGTCGAGCTTGGTCAAACCGCCCCGGAGTTTATCGCGCTTACCGCCGATCTCCTTCGTCTTCTCGACGAGTAAAGTGCGGTATCCGCGCACAAACTCGAGATAGTTGGTCGGGGTGACATAATTTTTACGCTTCAACGCCGCGAGCATCTCGGTCGATTTGGCCGCCGTCGACGAATGAATGAGGGCAAACACGGAGCACAGGCTGTCCTTCACCTCCGGGCTCATGCCTTTCTCCTCCTCCATCTGCTTCATGGCAACCTCGCGGAGGGCATCCGCGGGCCACTCCGTGAACCAGTCGATGGTGCAGCAGTTGACCAGGCCCGGAAACATCCTGCAGCGCTCTCGGAAGCCCTCGCCGATGGGCGACATGCACAGC
>Ga0302114_10000929_pt1 | contig 19832 bp, 19 predicted proteins | sample AG5_Surface_MG_FD_203107 | JGI IMG/M metagenome (GOLD analysis project Ga0302114, IMG submission 203107) | Marine microbial communities from Western Arctic Ocean, Canada - AG5_Surface | ecosystem: Environmental > Aquatic > Marine > Oceanic | place: Canada: Western Arctic Ocean | collected...
GAGTGCCCAAGCGATGCCAAGTGGGTCGCAGCACGGCCGCCAGTGGGACCGGCGCCAACGATAACTACGTCCCAATCGTTACCGACCATGCTTGCTTCACAAGCGTGCCACCCATCAATCTTCGCTTGAAGTGGTGTCGTTATTGCCGACTCTTGCATCTTCAGCGCTTGGCGAACTTGTAGCCAATGCTCTCGTTTTTCTTGAGATAAATTTTGGAAGCAAATTCTCGGTTAGTTTTCTTCGAGATGAAATTATCAAATGGACCAATTTCTTTCTTTTCGATGAGAACCTTGGCTTCATCACGGGTTATTTCCCGCTTTGAAATCTCTCGTGCCACCTGCAGTGAACAACCCGTAGATCCTTCTTCAGGTTGATAGTGTGTCTCAGTTTCCACGATGTTGACCTTGTGGGTCGGGCAAACCGCAACAACACCTGGTGCGACCGGAAATCGCGTTGCATCTGCTGCAGCTTCTCTTGGTGGGAAGTCAAATTTGACTCGGGTGTTTTCAATCACTAAGAAGGCCTTGAATGGTCGACCTCGCTTTGATGTGAAATCCTCTAGCAGATCAGATTTGCCATTGGTCATGATGACCTTTGCTTCTTCTGGGGAGATGGAACGCTTGCACATTTCCTTTGACAATCCTCTGAACTTGCATTCGGCGTGATCACACGCATACATCGTTTGACCAATTCGTATGGTTCCGTGGTCACATGCTGGGCACGGGCAAAGTTCCTCATCGTTTTCGTCGGTGGATGATTCTCCACCGCCGATGAATTCAACGCGACCTTCCTCTGTGAGTTTGACAGTTGCCACATAGTGTTCTCCTGAGCGGCTAAAGAATCCGTGGAGGTCATCGAGTTGGCCGGTTTGCATGAGTCGTGCAGCCGTGATTCGATCGAACCAACGTCCACTTGTGTCCTTCCAAAAGACAAACGAACAGCCTTTATCTCGACCTTCATTCTTTTCACACTGATAGGAAAGAGTGGTTTCTTGAACTGCTGAACTGCATGCTGGACAATCGCCGAGGGACGGTTCTTTGAGGTACAATTCTGCTCGGTCGTGATTCTTGATTCGTTCAACCATCGAGGTGGTTTGTGCCACAATTGTATCCATGTATGTGGATTTGGGGTCATCACCGCGTTGCACACGGAGAAGTGAAGCCTCCATTTCTCCAGTTAATTCTGCGGACGTGATCCATTCAACCGGGATTCTTCGGAGCACATCAATGATGCGAATTCCGTGGGCTGCTGCACTGATGCTCCCACCCTTAGCACGCAAAATATAGCCTCTGTCAACGAGTTTTTCGATGGTATCCGCTCGAGTTGCTGGCGTCCCCAATCCCTTTTCCTTAATTGCAGCAGCAAGATCTTCGTCTTCGATGTGTTTTCCGGCATGTTCCATAAGGCGAAGCAATCCAGCTTCCTTGAGTCTGCCTTTTGGTTTGGACCGTTCTTCTTTGAATTCAAATTCGCTTACGTCGGCTTTGCACGGGTTAGCGGGGAGTGAATTCCATCCATCTGGGAGGTCTTGCTTCTTTGGCCTGACAGCTCGCCAGCCTTCGGATTTGATGGTGCGTACTTCCTTGAGGAAGCGTTCACTTTCGATGGTGCTGATTCTCTTTTGGACATCCCACACGGCATGTGGGTACCACGATGCAAGGAATGTTCTGGCGATCAAGTCGTAGAGTTTCTTATGATCGGCACTTGGGAATCCGTCGGGAATTTTCCCAGTGGGAATAATGGCAAAGTGATCGCTCACTTTGGCATCATCAAAATTTCGGCCCGTATTTTTTAATCCATCAGCGACGAGGTTGGCGCTGTGAGTCGAATACTCATCCTGGGCTCCGAGTTGACGAATAATTTTTGAAATCTCTTCCTTCATGTCATTTGGTAAATGCCGGGAATCAGTCCGTGGGTATGTGGTCAACTTGGAATCTGCATACAAATTCTGAGCGATGCCCAAAGTTCGCTTTGCAGACCATGACCATAGATTGTTGGCTTCCCTCTGTAGGCTTGTGAGGTCGAAGTTGAGCGGTGGTTTCTCATTTGCATCCCGCCGTGTCTCAGTGACTTCTGCCTGGGCACCTGATTCCATGATTGCTTTCAATCGATCATGTTCGGCTTGCTCAACAATTCGATGTGGTTTGTAATCCGGTTCATCGGGATTATCGACGTGATTGTTTCTTTCCCATCGAGCGTTCCATGAGGCTTCACCGGCTTTGAAATCGGCATTGAGTTGCCAATAGGGTAATGGCTTGTGACCAAGAACTTCCAATTCGTGGTCCACGACCATAGCGAGGGTTGCAGTTTGAACCCGCCCAAGGGAAATTGCTGCACGTTCATTCCGCTTTCGTGGGAGGAATGAGTTTGCGATTCGAGAACCGTTCATTCCGATGATCCAGTCTGCTTCAGACCGGGCGTAGGCTGCATCTCTCAATGCATTGTATTCGACGCCGTTTTTCCTGCCTTCATATGCAGTGTTGATCGCATCTGTTGTCATCGATTGCAACCACATGCGGGATGTCATGACTTTGGATTTCGTATGTTGAACGATGGTCCGGAAAATCAACTCCCCTTCACGAGCAGCGTCACAGGCGTTGACAATTTCCGTTACGGACTTGTCCTTGATGAGTTTTGAGACTGCCGTCAGTTGTTTTTTGCCTCGACCACTGATGGGTTTGTATTCGAATGCTTCGGGGACAAACGGGAGCCTATCAACTGTTTTTCTCCAGTCTTTGAACGCTTCATCATAGTCATCCATGTACTTCAATTGCAATAAATGACCGACTGCCCAAGTGACGACCATACCGTTCCCTTCCCAATGCGTTTCGTGCTTTCCTTTCACTCCAAGCACATTGGCGATGTCGTTGGCAACGCTTGGTTTCTCGGCCAGAATTACAATCGTCATCGATTAAGAGCGCATCGCCGAGGCTACTTGAACTCTCTCCAAGCCCACTCGTGCGGACAGATACTCTTGTATCTGTACTGATTTTTCCGAATCAAGAATGGAGGCCGTCGACTCATTTGGTGGCCCAGATATTTCGTGATTTTTGTTCATTCCATGGTCGCTCACTGTTCGGGCCGCCACATCCAATGCATCCTGGATAACCAGCGGCCAACAGTTCAATGCATGCTTCAAGGACCACTGACCATGATTCTGTCACATCCATTGGGATCCAACATGTATTCGGTTCAGGTTCGTGTTGTCCCAAGCGAACCACATGACCACGTAGATCATCTTCAGGTGCAAGAAGCGATACATCGATCGAACGCTGTTCGTGAGGTTTTACCATTGGGAACGTCAGTCGGGAAGGTTGTGCATCACCCATCCTGAGGATCAGTGCATCCAGTTGTGGTATGCATTCCAATGGAGCACAGATGGTCAATGCCTCCAAACGGAGAATTCTCCGAGCGGCTTCCCTCACCGCCGGCCACATTGGGTCATCAATCCGCACATTTGACCCCAGCAAGCCGAAGTCTTGAAGCATGCCGGTCCGAGGCATCAACCATGGGCTTGGTCTTCAGGTTGGTGAGTCGTCCTCTCCTCGCCCTTCAAGATTCTGAGAAAGCCCATGCTCGGGCGATCCTTGGTCTCAAATTAATGAGCTCCAACCCCCTAACACGAGCCCCATTGCGCCTCCTTTACACCCCCAAAACCTTGCCTGTACAAAGGTTTGGAATGACGTACAGGAATCCCTTTGGTCTCGCAGCAGGCATGGATAAACGAGCTGAAGCGTTACGTGGTTGGGAAACACTAGGACTTGGATTCATCGAAATAGGTGGCGTTACTGCTGAAGAACAAACGGGCAATCCAAAGCCACGGATGTTCCGTTCTGGAACTTCAAAAGCCCTTGTCAACCGAATGGGTTTCAACAATCCCGGTTCGGTTAAAATTGCTAAGCAGCTGGAATCTCACTTCAGTCGCATCGGATCACCAAACGTTCCCCTCTGGGCCAATCTTGGCAAATCGAAGGTCACACCACTTTCAGAAGCACCCGCTGATTATGCTGCAACGATGGAACGTTTGTGGGCTTTTTGTGATGTGTTTGTCATCAATGTCTCCTCACCAAACACCCCGAACCTCAGAGAGTTGCAACATGATGAGGCATTGTCAGACATTGTCAACGCATGCACTCTGGTCAACAACAGCCAATCAAAACTACACGGGGTTAAGAAAAAACCTTTGCTGGTGAAAATTGCTCCTGATTTATCAGATGAGCAACTGGTTGCTGTTGTCAAAACGGCCCGTGAATCTGGTTGTGACGGCATTATTGCAACCAATACCACCATCGAACGCCCTGAGCCATCTTCGGCTAAAGAACAGCGCGTTTTCTCCGAATCAGGGGGCATGAGTGGTGTTCCAGTTACCACACGTTCCACTGCTATGATTCATCGAATCTATCAACTCACCAATGGTGATTGGCCCATCATCGGCGTTGGTGGAATTAGCAATGCTGAGGATGCTTGGGACAAGATTGGTGCCGGTGCTTGCCTTCTCCAAGCCTACAGTGGGTTTGTCTTCGAAGGCGCAGGATTGACGAAATCAATCGTCAATGGCCTCCATAAAAAACTCAAACAAAGCTCCTTTGCCACCTTTGATGAAGCGATTGGCTTCGCCCACCGTGACAGCCCACGGGTTGATGAATGACGACTGCTTGGAGGAATTGAATGTACGCTCGACGGACCCGTTTTCTTCTCCTTGGAGCAGTGGTGACGATCGGGCTTATCGGTATCATTTTGGTTCAGGCACCAGAGCCAACCAGGGCCGTGGACGACCTCATGGATGATCCCTCAACCTATGTTGGAAAAGAGATTGCAGTTCGAGGTGAAGTCCTCGATGGCAGCATCGACAACAGCACACTTGTGTTCATTCTTCACGGTGCAACCCACGAACTCACCATCGATTACGCCGATGCATCTGTCTCAAACGGTCTTGGAGACAACCGCACGGTCTACGCCCAAGGTATTCTTCGAATGATCGACGGTGAGTACGTGCTTGAAGCTCAAATTATCAAAACGTCTTGCCCTTCGAAGTATGAAGAAGAGCCAACTGAGTGATTTAGGTTCAGACGCCATGTCGTCAAGAAAAGTTCTCGCTTAGTTGTCCCACTTTACCCATTCGCCAGTCAAATAATTTCGGTACTACCATGAATCACTACCAGATGGATGTTCAAGGTATTCGTGCCCATCGGTTTCGTTGACTTGTCCTTTCACTTCTTTCGATGGATGGCTGCTGAGGGTTTGTGTGGATTCCAATTCCCGTTCGAGATCAACCACATTGTCATCAAAACGCATCAACGCGTCTTGCTCGAGGTATTCATCCAACACCCAATCCTCAAGTGAACGACTCACAAGGGAGGGCTATGTGGGAGAATGGAGAAGTGAGGAACACCGAACTCGATTTTCACCAAATGGCTACTGATGATGGGGTTGAACTCTCACTGAAGGTAATTTTTGGTACCTGCCTTGACGACGAAAAGGGTCGAGGTGATACAGGGTTTTGGGACCTCGATTCAGCACGGCAAAATGAACTTGTCCACGAATACTTTAACAAACAATTTCCCAAAATGATTGGTAGTTTGACCTACCATGACATCAATCAGGATCGAAGTCGTTTCATGAACACTGTTTTTTCATCCTTGAATCCTGGTTTGCAAACAATCGGTGTCAAGATTGTTTCCCTCAATGTTGATTTGTTAGAACCGATTGTTCTGTGACAATCTTCCGTTTCTTTTGGAAACCCCTCAATCAAATCTCACATTTATTGCTTTCTGATTGCTTAGACCAAGACCGACTTTTGGAAGGGTTGCGTTCAAATACAGCCGCTCACAGGGGCCAACGGGATAGGTGGGGAGCCAGGCGTACCCTGTACCACAAATCGTCTTTACGGTGGACCGAATGCCTTTGGGCGGCGAAAGCGGCCTTTTGGTTTCCATATGCGGACGTTGATGTCTCGCCCCCACATGACTCGGGTGTCGAGAACTGTACCCGGAAGGGGACAGGGATCGAATAACCGGGGGAACAGGTCAGGCCGGGAACGGAGCAGCCCTACCCGGGGCCATGAGTGCTGTGGGGTTACGGGATGGAGGAAGTGTATGGGCTTGGCCAAGAGGAGCGCACGTCCACCATTGGCCCTCCCACTTTTTATTCTCAAATGTCGAAGACGACATCGCCAATCCACCCAGGGCCTTCGAAGTCTGGAACTTCTTCCCACGGCGAAGCGGCGGTTCTTCCTGCTTGGATTTGAAATATTTGTAACTCATGAGTCGTCACTGCCTTTATTTCAACTTCCAGTTCAACGCGATCAGCATCAACCCAAGAAACCGATCCATTGGCGTGTATTTTACCATCTTCTTGACGGAGCATGATGCTGCATGTCACACACCACTGGCGGTGAACTTCAGCACGGTAGAGGACTTCTTCCAGCCAGTGAACGAGGAGTAATTCCCAATCCTCTGTCGTAGAATCAATGCTGACATTCCACTGCGCTGAATGGCGAATCAGTTCTTCTGATTGAGTTGAAGCTTCACCGGAGTGCAGGATTTCTTGCATCCCAATTGTCAATTCATCAAACAACCTTGAACGGCTCTTCGCAAAAGCGCGAAGACCAATATCTGCAGTTGTCGGCCGTGGCCACGCACTCATGAGACCACCTCAGCGCTTCGAAATTTGAAGGTTCCAAGTCATCTCACCAATGCGATCGACGAGGTCTTCCCTGCTCAAAGAAAAGGCTTCAGTGCGTTCTGCTCCGAGGATACATTCACACGCTGCATTCGCAAGAAGGGCTGTGTTTTGGACCGAGAAGGATTTGGAGATAGCCACCGCAATAGCAACAGCAGCAGCATCGATGAGACCAATCATTTGACGAAGGTCATCAAGTGTGCAAGGTGCGTGTACAGTCGCTTCTTTTGCTGAATAAATTGTCACGCCGGCTTCTCCAGAGAGCACGACAAGGTGCCCCCAGTTGTGTGTTTCAATCAGACGTTGTGCCGCCTCTGAACCGGTTGCACTGCCCAGCCTTCTGCGCATCAATTCCAGACCTTGGGCTTGGAAAAGAATCCAGTCAACGCCATGTGTCCTGTGCAGCCCGGTGAGTTTTGGGTCAGCGATGATTGGCACCTTCTTTTCCAAAGCTTTCTTGATCAAACGTTCGGCACCGGCATCGTTCACGACACCTTGACCGTAATCCGAGAGAATGACCACCTTGGCATCATTGAGTTCATGGATGGCTTGGTCATACAGCGCCGATGCAGCTACTTCTGGAACGGGGTCGTCTTCTTCAATGTCCCAACGGAGTAAGAGTTGTTCTTCTTGGACCAGGCTTTCCCTTGTGGCTAAAAGTCGAGTTTTCACAGTTGTCGTTCGACCTTCGATCACGGCAATTCCGTTGGTTTTGACACCTTCTTGGTCGAGGGCGTCTAAGATACTGAGGCCTGCTCGGTCGTCACCAACGACCCCAAACAAGTGGCTTTTGAGACCCATTGAATTGAGACCTCGAGCCACGTGAGCAGCAGCCCCGACATCCTCTTCACGCATCGTTTCGCGCAGGACTGGAACCGGGGCACGAGAGTTGAGGTTGTTAGCATACCCGTGAATGTAACAATCCATCATAACGTCGCCGATCAAAACGACCTTGGCGTTATCCACGCCTTTCAGTTCGTGCTTGAGGTTGTTTAATTGGTCGTGAACTTCAACTTCTTCATCTGACATACCCATTTTGAATCCTCCTTTAATTTTCAATGCCGTCCCTCAACTCAGCGAGCAGTGTTGCATGCTGTGCATCGGTCACTTTGAGGGAAATTCGTAAGGTTTCTAACATGGCCTCTTCATCATCAGTGATCACACCGTCGAGCATTGCAGTTTCCAATGATTTACTGTACGTGTTGACGTTTTCGGCGCGCATTGGTGTCGTCTTTGCTTCTGCCAGTAACTTGTCATGCATGAGCCGATCAAAACCAAAGGCAGTCCTGACAGTTTCCAACAATGCAATTTCATCGTCCACCAGTTCCCCATCAATGAGCGCTTGGCGGAGCATATCGAGATAAATTTCTTCAGGCGGAGGAGCCTTTTGTTCACGTCTGGCTTCATCGGAAAGCCTACGAACACGTTCTGGATGCATACCAAGAAACTCAACAACTTCCTGCAAGAGGTATTGTTCATCTCTGGTGATTTTCCCATCCTCCCAGGCTCTGGCAAATAAACGACGAACGAGGTGTTCTCCAGCTTGTGCATCGAGCGAAGCAACACCTTCTGGGTTGGAGACCGGTGAAACGACAGGGTTGGCATGATAGGTCATCCCTTCATCCACGTGGGAAAGGAGTTCCAGTGTGGCTTGTCCACCCTTCCTCAGATCGAGTAAGACGACATTTTCACCATCAATCCGAATTGTTTGACTGAGAATTTTGGTTCGAAGCGCTTCAGCGGTCGTTCGTCCAGTAACCGACAAGCCATACACTTGGCGACGTTGCTTTCCGCCAGGTACGTGCCGTTTGTCGACCACGAGATCACCGCGTGTTTCTAAACGCTTCAATGTCCGTGGTACATGCTTGCGTTGGACGTGGACTGCAGCGGAGATTCCCGCCTGTGTGACTGCAGCGGGGGCCTCCCACTCACCTTCTGGCAACCGGTGGTCCAGCAGGTGCAGAAGGGTTCGCTCTTCTGTTGTGAGGGAACCAAGATATCCGTCGACCAAAGTTCTCCCCGATTGGTTGTCAGCACCGGTAGCACATAGGACAATCGGTCGACCAACGAACTCAAATGAAGCGGTCTCGACGCAACGGCATGGGGCGACATAAGCGAACCTTCACCCCCCGTGCTCGTACCACGCGGCCTCTTGGGACCTCACTTTCTCCAAATCAAGCACCCAGCATACCTTTGGCACCACCCGTCAAAAAAGGAGATGGTTGGTACATTGAGCCACCCTTAGCATCTCGTTTGCATCAGAAAAGCGCCTTAGGTCGAACCGACCGTGATGGTGGGATTTTTTTAACTCATGAAGAAATTTTATTCTGTCATTGGCACCGCCACCTTCCACTTCCCGATGACGATTGGTTTTCTACAACAGTGCGCCAAGACCCTGAATTGGTTGCCCGCTCTGTGGCTTTTGATGTGGCTCGAAGCGGAGGAGAGCTCGTGATTCCAGTCAGCAACATCGCAGAGAAGCGCGGCTTAATCGCCTCTGAGACAACATGGGCGCTTCGATGGGACAGGGAGCAAAATTTCACCAAAGAACCGCCTGTTGCACATGTACGGTGGGCTTGGACCACCGACGATGTGGATTGGGTCGAAATGGAGCAATGGACCAGAGATGTCACCAAAAACGGTATGTTAGCAGAACTGTTTGTTGTTGATGAAGAACTCGATGTCACCATGTACCGTTTGAGTTTTTCAATGATCGAAGGGGACCAAAAGACCTGGGCTCAGTTGAAAGATGCTGATGTGGACGTTCTTGCTTCATATTGGGAAACGCGAATAGAACGAGGTGACGGGTGGTACATACCGCTCAATACCCCTTGGCCATGGCCCTCGCTTGGCGTGGAACATATTTCTGGACGACATTTGCGTTCGGAAGAAGGGAGGTGGCTTGCTCAAATGTTGAATCAAGCACCAATTAGTGAAGACCTTCGTTTGTTTGATGATCTCATCACCAGAGGTGTTGTCCTCCGTCCTGGTTTCAAGTATGGCAGTCAATGGAGAATCTATGATGCAGCAGTAGGCGAGGCACACGCTCCTTGGCTGCTGATGCCAGTCGAAAGGGCACCAATCACCTGGAACGCTGCTTGCCTCTCGGTTCGCCTGGCAGAGGGTGTAAACAAAATTTGGGTCTGCGCTTTCGCTATGGACCAAACGTGGTCATACCTTCAGGTCCAACGTTGGTTACCTGGCCGTTAATTATGGATGTTCATCCACGGGCCTGCCCCAAGGGTCGGTGTCTCCGGTGAATGCTTCTACCGCAGGTTGAGATGGAATTGCTTCACCAGTCATTTGAGGGGTTTGAGCTGGTTTCTTTTTTCGTTCTAAGAATCCAAGGAGGACCCACACCGCCCCTACAAGGCATACGGCGCTCAGAAGTCGACCGGGTGTCCGCCATGCATCAAGTGTGGATGTTTCTTTATCTTGGGCTATGAAGTCCAAGTCATAGGTCCAACGGTGACCGTTTCCGTCAATTAAAACCAATTCACCTCGAACCTTCATCCCTTCTTGGAGCAATCCATTAGGGTCGATGGTGATTCTGAGTTCATCATTCCCATCGAGGATGATTCGATCTTCGACGGTTCCAACACGCGCCATTGGGCCATCTAAATCCAGCGTGAAGGATTGTGTTCCATTTCCTCGTGATTCAATAGGAATGGAAATCATACCAGAATCAGTCCATGGCATGGTTCCAATGGTTGTGCTTACGTGTGGAATTCGAGCCAATGTGAGCAACCGTGTTGATAGGTCCAATGAACCACTTCCACATGTGAGAATGCCTTCCAATACAACCTCTGAATTTGGTGTTCCATTCCATCCGAATCGGAGTTCTACGTCGGTCTCGCCTGCTTCAACCGTTGCAGGATGGAGTGTGATTGTTCGTCCATCTGTTAACGTCAAATTGTGATTTAAAAGACACGGCTGAGCGGTGGTGATTGAGAGGCTAAAGGATTCTTCAGGCAACAATACCGCCCCAAAGTCAGGCCCATTTGCCTCAAAACTTGAGGTGCAATTTGGTGCTGTAAATTGTATTGTTATGTTCTCATCACCCACAACTGTTGCGGTCCATGGAACTTTGAACCCATCATGATTTCGGATGGCAATACCTTCTGCTCCAAACTTGGATCCATTGGTGAAGACATCGCTTGCTTCGCCATCATTGATGCCGTTACCCATATCGTTGCGTCCGTCAGCTTCAACAACGCTTAGCCATGGTTGGTCGGGGTCACGGTTCAATTCATTGCGGGCCTCATCACCAACACTTCTGTCTTGGAGTGTGACAAGAATTCCATGCCCTGGCAGGTTCTTATCAAATCCTGAATCTGTATGTCGCTCAATCCAAACAACTTGTTCCTCATTCATGGGGATTTTTATCGCTTTTCCACCTTCACTCATGCCCACCATCTGAACGGTTGGACCAATGCATGGGGCAACGCTGGTTGCAGGCCATGTAAGGTCCATCGTGGTCGATCGCTGAGCCCCGATGAGGTCAAGGGTCGCAGCCGTGCCCAAAGCAGGCCATACGCCTCCTCCATTCCAATTTCCACTGGCCATGATGTCCCAATTGCCAACCCCGTGCCAATTGGTCTCTTGGCTTGAATCGTGAACTGGATAAAGGTCTAAGGCCCCCATCTGATGGAGCATTTCGTGAAGAACCGTTCCCATTCCACTGGATCCGGTCCTCAAACTGGCCATAGTGTAGTGACCAACCGTCAAACCTGAGTCGACTTTGATTGGTGATTCGAGGCGGGTAAAATGACTCCAAATTTTACTGGATTGGCCGGGTGATTCTTCCTGACCCTTTGTCGTGTGCAAAATCAGTAACCTGTCGACTTCGCCATCTTGGTTGAGATCAAAATCCGACCAGTTGACGTTTGAGGCATGATCCGAAATGACTTCCTCTGCGAGGTTCATTGGAAGGAAAGTTCCATCCGCGGCTGAGTCTCGGTTGCTGTTGGTGTCCAAACCATACCTTTCGACCTCTTCGTTGGCCGTTGTCACATCAGCACTGACGATTACCGTGAGTTGAGTTGTGTTACCTGTGAGTTGGGCGACATATGATTGTGCGATATCATCGAGCATATTCTGGGCCTGTTCTGGCCCCCAAGAATCACTCGAGGGGTGTGATGGGAAATCAGCAATCAAGACCAACCATCGCTCATGATCTTGAATTCCAAGGAGCGGCGAGTCAGGAGATTCAATACTTACTTGGTTTTCACGGACCCAATCATCGATGATATCTTCATTAGAAAACGCCCAACTGCTCGCCAAGAGCAGGGCCACAATAATTGGGACACCGAACCTTGGCCTCATGGGTTAACCTCCGCCCCATTTGGTTTCAATCCTTGCTTGATTTGTGGTCGCTAAAAGCAGAGATGAACGACCGACGCTCGCTCAAACCGGACGCATCTGAATGCTGTTCACCTTGGCAAATTTGACTAATTTGGCCTGATCCTTTTCTTCAATTTTGATAAGCACATCATCTGGTTTGAGTTGTTGCCCCCAAGAGTTTGCTGCGCTTTTCATTGAATAGACATAGGCTGTTTCAGGGTTATTCTTGATCAGTGACAACACCCGGTCAAGTTGGCTTGATTGCGGCCACGGCGATTCAAGTTGAGCCGTCATTAATTCAAACTCCAATGAAGCATTCGATGCTGGTTGAGTTCGATATGATTGCCGTTCGATTAAATTCATCCCACGGACACTGGCGCCGAGTGCTCGACAATTTCCATGAAATTGCTCACCCAGAGGTTTGGCATCACATCCAGAGATGAACACATCTGATAATTTCGAAGATTGTATGGTTTCGTACAGGTGTTCTCGTTCTGAAACTAAGGAGCACAAGCCGGTGTACTTCAAATGGGGAACAGTGAGGTTGAGGGGTGCTGGTAATGGTAAGGCTGCCCCATCACAGGTGCATTCAAACAGTGCGGGTCGGCGTGCCCCTCCTTCTTCATCCATGATGGTGACTGAAGTTAACAACTGACGCGCAGTTTGGTTGAGCCAAGGCTTGCAAACCAATTCCATCACCAAGATCGACAGCGTGATTAAGATGAAGGCCAAGCCACCGAATTCAGGCAGCGATGCGTACAACAACAGCACTACAAGCGCATAGCATCGCAGTCTCCACCAATCTGCTGTATGTTGATTGAGTGCGCCAATTTGACCCGCGATGGCCATTCCTAAGATTGCCAGGCTGACAACTGTTTGAGTCCAGATGACAGCGAGGGAAATTTCCAACATCAGAACAGCATCATAGCGAGCCACTAAGCCCATATCAGATTGTATGAGATGACCGGAATCAAACGTGAATGGCAAAAACCATCCCAAGGTCCATGCGGCAATGATGAACGTAAGGACAGTCCCTCCAACCATCCATCGAGCCACCCATTTTCGTTCATTTGGTAACAAACCCTTGTGGCTGAAGGCCCAAGCCTGTTGAAGGATCAAAGGCGAACTCATCGCAATCGCAACCAAGATTGAACTCAGCCAACGAACAGCGCTCCATCGGGCAGGATCATACAGATTCAGACATGCATTTGAGCACGGATCAATCGCCATCAGCAGTTGGTCGAGCCAACCATCGATTTGAGTCACTGAGAGAAAGGTAAATCCAATGATCACTGCGAAGAGAAGTGTTGCTCGCCCAGTCAGCTCGTCGAGGTGGGACTGGAGTTCAGTCTCTTTGTCTCGATCGAGTAGCAACGACATGGGGAACCCTCAACCCTGACACGGGGGAGTGTGATGGGAATCAAACGATGTCTTCGGGTCGTGGATCTGCTCGTGCTTGGTCAACTGTGCGGTAGACACCGTACATTGCCCAGAGCGTAGCCATTCCGACAGTCAAACGCATTTGCCAACCAAAATCATTGTCCATAAGGTAGGCAAAGAGAAGCAGGAGACCAGCGCTTAAGCTTCCTCGTCTGAGACCTTGAGGAATGGCTAAACTCTTGTCCAAGTGTTCCGCTCCGCCACCGAACTTTCGCTGGTAAAATTCACCTTGAATGACTGCGCCTACAAGAAGGATTGAGAAGGTGGCGAAATAGTAAATGTTTCCGTCATCGAAAAACTTCTCTGCGAGCTCTTCTTGACGTTCTGCTTCGGCGACTTCGGGATTCACATCAGCGACAAAGAGGCTGTCATAATCGCCAACGCTGATTGTACGAACGGCTAATTCGTCGGTGCCATCGTCTGTGGTCGTACCAGGAGCGGAGATTGAGAACGAAAGAATATTCCAAGCATCACCTGCGTCAAAGTTTCCGTTGCCATTGACAGCGTTTCCGACGAGCTGGAATGGTACCACTCCAACATCCTCGCTTGGTGCCGTCCAGGTGAAGACCCAGTTGTTACCAACCGCACTTTGAGAAATAGCTCCGGGTTCATCAGGTACAACAGCAGATCCTTCACCAGGTGTGAGGGAGCCCATGTTGTAATCCCAAATCATGAACCCGCCTTCTTCATTTGATGCGTGCTGCAAGGAAACAGTCATTGTGTAGGTTTCATCAAGGGTGTAGGAACGTGGTACTCCCGAAATGGAAACAACCACTTCGGTGGAGGGGACTCCATCGCCGTGGCACGAACATCCAGATTCAACCACGAGAGAATCACCGTTCTTCCAAGGTGGGCCACCCGGCATACCCAAAGCGGGTGCTGCAAACAGAAGGGCGATGAGGCCGACCATGAGGAGACGTGTGTTGCGAGATAGCATAGACTCACCTTGCTGTTGCCAAATCACCCAGCCCTTTGAACGTTGCTTTTCAACAACGAGCCAAAGGTCGAGTCAAATGGGTTTTCGATGGCTTCAAATTTCCTTCACTGCGGTGTTTAAACCGGACATCATGACCTTACCGTCACCAAACAACATCATTGTTTTGTCCATGTAAAAGAGGTCGTTGTCAACGCCAGCATATCCAACTGAAAGAGATCGCTTGATGATCACAACGGTACGGGCTGCATCAGCATTGATGATCGGCATACCAGCCAATGGCCCTTCGCCAGTTCGAGCAGCGGGGTTGGTTGTGTCGTTTGCACCAATCACAAGAGCAACATCGCAATCTGGGAATTCACCGTTGATTTCATCCATCTCAATCAATTGCTCATAAGGCACGTTCGCTTCAGCTAAGAGGACATTCATATGACCGGGCATTCGACCAGCCACTGGGTGAATCGCGTACTTGATTTCGGTATCGAATTTCTCTTTCATGAGATCGGCGAATTCCTTCACCTGGTGTTGACACTGAGACACAGCCATGCCGTATCCAGGAACAATGATTACTTTTTGAGCTCCATCGAGCATCATTGCCACTTCATCTGCATCTGAACCGACCTTGGTTCGCGTTAATGTTTGCTTTTCCCCATTGCCGCCAAAGGACTTGAACAGAACGTCAAGCAGGGTCCGATTCATTGCTTTGCACATAATGAAGGTCAAAATCAATCCTGAAGCACCGACCAAGGAACCGGCGATGATCAGCACCGAGTTGCCGATAATGAATCCAGTAAAAGCTGCTGCGATACCAGAAAGCGAGTTGAGCAACGAGACGACGACTGGCATGTCAGCGCCACCGATTGGCAACACGAGAACAAGGCCAAGGAGGCACGAGACGCCGATGATTCCCCAAAGGTAGGTTTCGTTTGTTGGTTCTTCTATGCTAAGGTAGATCATGACGAGGACACTCAGGAACAAGAGGACCTTGACTGGGTTGAGCCATGTAGGGCCCCATGTCGGGGTGCGAATCCACTTGCCGAAGATTTCAATGCCACCTTTCAGTTTGTACATTGCCAGCAAAGAACCTGTTAATGTCATCCACCCCACAAGGGCGGAAAGACCTGCTGCGACCATTGTCACGGTGAGTTTCAAGCCCGTTGGAATATCGCCTCCATCCATGTACTTTTGAACTTCTGAAAGTGCAACGAGTGCAGATGCAGCACCACCAAATCCGTTGAACATAGCCACAAGTTCGGGCATACCGGTCATTTCGACCCTGACCGCCAACCAATAACCTATGAGTGAACCTACGACCAATCCTGCAATAATCAGTTCCCAATTGGCATTGCCTTGAACTTGCATACTGATCACTGTTGTAAGAACAGCGACGAGCATACCAAGGGCCCCCAGTTGGTTACCAAATGGTGCTGTTTTGGGATGGCCGAGCTTCTTCAGACCAAAAATAAACAAAGCAGCGGAGAGCAAGTACCCGATTGAAATCCATTCTTCCATTTCAAGCACCTCGGCGTTTCTTTCCAGCAATCATATTCAACATACGATTGGTGACGGCAAACCCGCCTACGACATTGATCATTGCGAGAACAACCGCAACAAAGGCCAACAAGCCTGAAAGTTCTGTGTTACCATTATCATAAACAACGTTCGAACCAATCAAGGCACCGATGATGGAAATTCCTGAAATTGCATTTGCACCGCTCATGAGGGGTGTGTGGAGTGTTGCAGGGACCTTGGTGATCAATTCAAATCCAAGGAAAATAGCAAGAATAAACAGCGTCATGTTTCCAATTAAAAATTCTGGTGTCATTCGAGTACACCTCCAAGGCGAGTTTGCTTCGGATGCATGGCGCCATCTTTGCAGATAAGAACGCCACCCATTCCATTGACATAGAAATCACTGTCTTCAGGTGCGCCGACGAGGATGTCATCATCGTCTGAGATTGTTACGATTCCTTCCTTGACCAGCGAGGTGATGAAGGTGGTGAGGTTGTTTGAGTACAGCATACTGGATGTGGTTGCTAATGTCCCTGGTAGGTTTGATGTTCCTACAATAATCACGCCATTTTCAGTGGTTGTGACTTCACCTGCTACGGTGTCTTCACAATTCCCTCCAACATCAGCGTTCATGTCAACCACCACAGATCCAGCCTTGAAATTTTGAACTGCAGTTGATGGGACCGTGATCGGTGCAGGTCGCCCGAAAATTCGTGCAGTCGTGACGATGATGTCTGCATCCGCAGCAACGCCACACACAGTGTCATTGACTTTTTGGATAAATTCTGGAGTCAATGGTTTCGCATAGCCTGATTCGTCTTCAAAATCATCCATTCCATCGACTTCGATAAAACGACCACCGACGGATTCGATTTGTTCTGCTGCAGACTTTCGAACATCAGATGCATACACAACTGCGCCGAGTCGCTTGGCTGTTGCAATCGCTTGCAGACCGGCCACTCCACTGCCCATGATTACGACCTTTGCCGGTCGAATGGTTCCAGCAGATGTGGTCATCATTGGGATGCCCTTTGGTACATGTGCTGCTCCCAACAAAACGGCTTTGTAACCGGCCAAATTGTCTTGGGATGAATTGACGTCCATCGATTGCGCACGTGACAAGCGTCGAGGAATCATGTCCATCGAAAGAAGCGTGATGCCTGTTTCCATGCAGGCTTTGACGTGGTGTGGATTACGGAATGGATCGGCTACACAAGCAAGGTTTGCCCCTTCATTGATACCTTCCGTTCCCGGGAAACGAATGCATACGATGTTTTCACAGGCAAGCGCTTCTTCCCGAGTTCCTATGGTGGCTCCAGCAGCTTGGTAATCAGCATCATGGTAGTTAGCGGCTTTTCCCGCACCAGATTCAATCACGACTTCAAAGCCTGCTTTGTGGAGTTTCTTCAGGCTCATGGGGGTGATACCAACACGAGTTTCGCCTTCTGGTTCCATGGGTACGCCGAGTTTCATCTTGCTGCCTCACGCCCCCTCTCCACGAACGCGTGGGCTGGGGTTGATTCACACCAATGGAAGGGGGTTTTTAGACAACTCGCTTATTCAACCACTCTTTCAAAATCCTAAGTTTCAACTGAATGCTAATATTTTGACAAGAATGAAGGACAGATGAACACCATGTTCCTTATGGAGGTCCGTTGTATGGAAGTGAATACCGAAGTGACTATTATGGGGAACAACCGAAGAAAAATTGCAGTGATTGGAGCAGGAAACGTCGGCGCAACTTGCGCTTTTGTTCTTGCACAAATGAAAATTGCCGACATTGTTCTCCTCGACATCTATGAAGGATTTGCCAAAGGAAAAGCACTCGATATGTCCCAGAACGGTCAAGTTTTGAATTACGATGGCGCCATCACTGGAACTGCGAATTACGAAGACATCGAAGGAGCAGATGTCGTGGTCGTAACCTCAGGTTTCCCACGTCAACCTGGCATGACCCGTGAAGATCTCATCGCTAAGAATGCAGGAATTGTCAAGCAAGTTGGGGAAGGTATTCGCGACCATGCTCCAGATTCAACCATCGTCATGGTTACCAACCCTCTAGATTTGATGACCTACCACATGCAAAAGGTCACAGGATTTCCAGCGAACCGTGTGTGCGGCCAAGCAGGTGTTTTGGACAGTGCCCGCATGACACACTTCGTCGCACAAGCAGTTGGCTGCGCTGAAGAAGATGTTCAAGCAATGGTCCTTGGTGGTCATGGTGACACCATGGTCCCTCTTCCTCGCTTTACGACCGTTGGCGGAATAGCGATCACCCATCTCCTTGACGAAGCAACCATCGAAGCCATTTGCCAGCGTACGGCCTCTGGTGGCGGAGAAATCGTAAAGTTACTCGAACGAGGGTCTGCATTCTATGCCCCTGGTTCGGCAGCAGCAATCATGGCTGAGGCTATTTTGAATGATCGAAAGCGGTTGATACCAGCATCAGCCCACCTCACTGGACAATACGGATTGGATGACGTTTACATCGGCGTACCGGTTATTCTCGGCGCCGGTGGCATCGAGCGAATTCTAGAATTGGAACTCTCCGAGGGCGAACTTTCTTCCCTCCAAGGATCAGGGAACTTCTACAAATCCCAACTCAAAGATTTACTTGGGTATTGATTCAAACTCTTATGATTGCAAGTGAATGAATTTCACCTGCTGTTGTGATGGAAGCTTCATCGACATCGGTGTTCGAAACCTTGGTCATAACGCGACCTTTCCGGCCCCGCGTCCGCATCCTTGTGAGAACTTCCTGGCCAATGTAACATCCTTTGTCAGAGTGTACATCTTCATCCAGACCGCATGTGAAGGCATGGTGCTTAAGGGTGATTTCAAATTCCGGCCACGGAACGATATTCTCGATCCGCCATGCGTGGAATTCTTCGACTTCCGAATCGGTTGCGATTTCGGTTCCCTTCGATACAACGAGAAAATTAAACCCTTGAGGGGTTCTTGCTGTTGTGATACCTTCTTGACTCATGAAATGGCCAGGTTCTGGTCCCACCTCATCGTACTGAATGAAAAATTGATTGTTCTCTGTGGCATTTGAAATGCTCACATCTTGATTCAAAATCCGTGGCGTAATGTGCCGTGCTAGCTGCTCCCAGAAGGGTCCATGGCTCAAGACTGCAATGAATCCACCCATATGGAAGAGACCTACACGGTCGATGACCTTCGCTTGAGCGGTTGTGAAGGTCGTTTGCCTAAATTCTCCATGCTGGAGATCGAGAACATGATTGGTGGAAAGTCCATCAATGAATGGCAGAACGTCGTTGCCGCGCCAGATGCTTAAATGCCCCTGCTGATAGGAAGTCGTGGGCATTGTAAGCCCTCAGTTGAAGGACTCACCGCAACCACAAGAAGATTCTGCGTTCGGGTTGTTAATTTTGAAACCGCCACCCATCAATCGGTCAACGTAGTCGATTTCAATGCCATCGAGCAGGTGACTCGAAGCGTTTGGCACCAGAACTCGGAACCCGTTGATTGTAATTTCTTGGCATGACTGATCGGTTTCTTCGACGATTTGAAGGTCGTACATGTAACCTGAGCACCCACCGGACAAAACACCGACGAGCAAAGCCATCGAGCGGTCTTCACCAAAGGCATCCGTCAGCATGGTTTGAGCCTTATCGGAGATGGTCAATGCGACATCGACAACATCTGGTTTCATGACCTGAATCGGCCCCGCTGTTTCACACGTTCCACAGTCCATGACACACCGAAGGGGAACTCGCCTAAGAACCTGTGCTCAGAGCAATGATTCAGGAGGTTCATTTTGACATCGTATCTCGAAATGGCATGTTTCTTGACCATCGCTTGTGCAAACGCGTTCTTTGGAAAGGACATCGACGTTGTGCCGTTCCATGACAATGCCTTGAAGAATACCTTCATCCATGTGGCAAAACATGCTCCTTAT
>Ga0302114_10000931_pt1 | contig 19818 bp, 18 predicted proteins | sample AG5_Surface_MG_FD_203107 | JGI IMG/M metagenome (GOLD analysis project Ga0302114, IMG submission 203107) | Marine microbial communities from Western Arctic Ocean, Canada - AG5_Surface | ecosystem: Environmental > Aquatic > Marine > Oceanic | place: Canada: Western Arctic Ocean | collected...
TTTGGCTTCCGGAGCTAGAATTGCAGCGACGACGACCGTCGCCCGATTTGGCAGAACCCCGTCGAAATACTCGGCGTAAACCGCGTTCATGCCAGGCGCATCCGCCGCATCAACCAGATAGATCAGGCATTGGGTGATGTCAGCCATCGTGCCGCCCGCCGCCTCGACGGAGGCCTTGATATTATCCATTGTGCGTCGGGTTTGCTCTTTGATCGTCCCGTCGACAAACGCTCCGCTCTCATCAAACGACAGATGGGCCGTGTAGAGGATCTGGCAATCGGACGGCGCTTTCACCGCCCAATTGAGCGGTGCGGTGGGTGTCGGCAGATTTGAAAGTACAGCTTCGTGCATCGTGTTTTCTCCAGTTTGTTTTGTGAAATTACGTCGTTATGATCCAAAGACCAGATTAGGTAGCCAAAGGGAGATCTCAGGGACGAACGTGGTGATCATCAAAGTTGGTAACCAGGCAAATACTATAAACAATACCGTGGGCCATATCACCTTGTTGACCGGTACATCGGTGACGCGACAGCCCAGATAAAGCAGTGGTGCCGTGGGCGGTGTGATGTTCCCCATACCAAGATTGACACCAAGCACCGCCGCGAAGTGGATCGGATCCATCCCGACACTCATCGTGACCGGCAACAGAAGTGGCGCCGACAGCAGGATTCCTGATACGTCATCCATCAACATGCCAATCAGGATCATCACCAGATTGACCATCAACAAGACCATCACGGGATTCTCTGAGATCGAAAAAACAAGGGTTTTTGCCATTCCGGGGATGTCTTCGAAAATTAGGAAGCGTGACACGATTAGGACCATGAACACCATCACCATAACTACGCCGATGGTAACTGCAGACTCGCGCAGAACCGCAGTGAAGGTCTCCCAGGTCAGGCCTTTGTAAACTAAAAAACCTACCGGCAAGGCATAGATAACCGCAAAACCAGCGGCCTCGGTCGGGGTCATGATGCCGCCGTAGATACCACCCAAGATGATAAAGGGCATCAGCAACGCTGGCAGTGCGAACCATGATCGTTTGCCAAATTCTGCGACAAAATTTTCGGGTACTTCGGACAAAAGCAGGTCATCGCGACGGCGCAGCATGAAAAAATTCACGACGCATAGAAAAAAGATCAGAACAAATGCGGGCCCGATCGTGGCTAGAAAACACTTGAGGACGGATTGCTGCGTAACCCACGCATAAAGGATCTGCGCGGCACTTGGCGGAACCAGCAACCCAAGTGGACTAGCGGCAATGAGTACGGAGGCTGATACCCCATCCGGATAGTTCGCGCGGCGCAGATGCGGCATCATGATCGCACCGATGCAGGTCAGCGTCGCTGCAGCACTGCCCGATATCGCGCCAAATACGGCAGAGGCGAAGACAGCAGCCGCGGTTAGCCCAGATTTATACCTGCCGACGAATAGTTCCGCCATACTAACAAGCGGTGCAGCAATTTTGCCGCGCTCCATGATGCTGCCAGCCAAAATGAAAAGAGGAATGGCCAGAAGCACGATGCTGTTCATTTTCCAGTGCCCGGCAGGCATGAACCCCGACACATCATGGCCACCGAAAACCGAAATGAGGATCAGCACTGCCCCAAAGGCAAGCGGAACGGAAACTCCGATGATCAGAAGCACAGACAGAACGAGTATGGCAGCAAGTATTATCATTGTCCGCCCCCCTTTTGATCCGCGCCAGGCAAAGCTGCGTCTGGCCTTGTGGCAATCAGCACGTAAAGACGCAGGCCGGTGTAAAACGCCATGAAAATGAAACCCGTGAGGATCGATAGACGCGCCACCAGAAACGGGATTTTCAAAGCGATAGTCCGCTGCCAGAAAGGATAGCTGTCAATTTCATCAATGATCATCAGGGCGGCCCAGTAGACCGCAAACAAAAGCACAATCAATTCAATCAGGACGACCGCGATTGCACGAATGCGAAGCGCGAGCGGATTTTGCAGAACCTGACTCAGAAGATCGGCATTGATATGTGAATTATCATATGTGCCAAGTGCTCCGGCCATGAAGAAAAGCCAGAAACAAATCACCATCAGCCATTCTTCGTAAGCAAAAAGATCCGTTTCCAGTATGTATCTGAAAATGACGACAAAGAAGAACGTCAAAGCCATAATCATGCAGGACACACTGACAAATATAATCTTTGTTCTCAGCAGGAAACTGACGGGCCGCCTGAGTCGTGTTGGAATTTGATCGATGAGGTCCATGAGAATACCTTTTGGGCTTAGTGGTCTGTTGGGACCGGAGTTTTTCCGGTCCCGAGCGTTTTATGGCTGTTGTGGTTCAGTTTCCGGCAACGAGTCGGTCAAAAACCTCTTCTCCGACGATATCTCTGGCAATGGGCCAGACTTCGGCCTTGATTGCTTCAGAAATTGCGGCGCGCTCTTCGGGCGTAAATTCGACAACGGTCCAACCCTGCTCAACAAGAGCTGCAGAATTAGCTGCGTCGTTTTCCTGGGCTTGCTTGTTGTACCATGTCAATGCGTTCGCGACTGCTTTTTCAACAACTGCGCGCTGTTCTTCATTCATCTTACCCCATGTGCGCTGACTTGCATACATAGAATGAGTTTCGGTGAATGCGTTGTACGGTACAAAAACGCTTCCAACACCACTTTCCGCAAAAGTGGTCATCACTGCTGTGGAGGTGCAACAAATTGCGCCATCAACCGTGCCCGCCTGCACAGCCGGAATAACCTCGGCCCAGTTCATGGTTGTCGTTTGATAGCCAAGTGTCTCAGTGGCCGCTTTGGCCAACTGAGAACCCCAGACTCGAATGTGCTTGCCTTTCTTGCCGATGCTTGTCGCATTTTCTGGTTCTTCGGTTAGAACGACCCCAACCAGGCCCTCAACAGCAGTCCCAAGATACTCAAGCCCGATGCGATCCAATGTTTCTGTTATGATCTGCGAGTAGGTTGAATTCGGATTACCATAGATGCTGTCAACCTCGTCCCAGCTTGACACCAGGAATGGTAGGCTATTTATTTCAAGCGCCGGGTCCTTGTGGGCGTAAAGATATGCAAACGTCATATCGACATTACCCCGAATGGTATCCTCCAGCAGTTCTTCACCGGAACCAAGCTGGCTTGCGGGGAACAATTTGACCGAAAGTCCAACGTCGGCGGTCTCAATCTCCTCGGCGACCATCTCCAGAACTTTGTGCGCTTGATCATCGACCGGCCGAACTCCGGCCATCTTGAGCGTGATTTCGTCGGCAAAAGCCACTGAGGAAATAAGACAGGTTGCGATCAGCCCGGAAGCTGCTTTTAACATTACTCTGTTCGATTTCATTATATTTCTTCTCATTATATTTCTCCTTTTTTTAATTTCATTCTAATAAATTAAGTTATTAAACAGGTTCTCCATATTTTTATTTTTAGATAACTTTTTATGTACACTATAACGTATATAATGTCCGATATAATATACACTGGTTCGATGGTAAAAGTCAAGACTTTAATTCTGACCTAGTTTATAATAGTGGGAATCCCCAACACGGGTGTTGTTTCAAGGTCACCAGGACAATAAATAGATGCGCTTAGCTGGCTGCCTTTTGCATTCAGAAACCGGCGGCTACGCGTCAGAGGAGAAATTAGTGAAGAAAGTTAAGCGCAAGTCTGGTATCTACCGAGCATTCGATATCCTCGACTGCCTGCATAACTTCAGACGACCGATGGTCATCAATGAGCTTGCCGCCGCAATGGATGCACCACGTTCGACCATATATCAGCTCACCAAGACGTTACTCGATCGCTCGGTTCTGGATTCCTACAGCGATGGTCGCGTTTACCTGGGGCGCAAGCTATTTCTTTACGGGATTTCGGTTCCTGAGCAATATTCGTTGATTGAGATTTCCAAACCATTCATTAAAGAACTGGCGGAAGAGGTTGGTGAGCGGGTTGAACTCAATGGGCTGGTTGACTGGAGGCAGGCCGTTCTCAACGTGGCAGATGGGAAACGTGACTATTTCTTTCCACTGAATCCCGGTGGGAGCTATCCATTGCCATTGACCGCTTCCGGACGGTTTTTGGTTGATGGGTTTGACGAAGAAACGCTTCGTTCTCACATTCCTGAAGAGGACTATTTCCGACATGGCACGCGTGTCATAACACTTGAACGCTTTATGCAGGAGAGCAAGGAGGCGAAAGCCTGTGGCTACAGTATTGTGTCGAATTCTTTAGATACCCATTTGACCGCGTTGACGGCGCCGATATATGACTCCAATGGGGCAGTGTTGGCGACGATAGGATTTGCATTTCCAACAGGCGAACTTGAAGCCAACAAAGATCGCTTCATCGAAGCGCTGAAGCAAACTATTGACAAAGTACATAAGAAATTCTTGATAGCCGATTGATGCGGTGTCGATTAGAACCATTTAATTAAGTACACCTACCCTCGTCTTTTGTCTGGGTCTGGGTCGAAACCGAACTTTCGAGAGATTTCTTTAGCTGCGGCGAGCAGCTTGGATTTGTCTTGGAGTAGATTTTCGATCTGGTTTTGGCCAGTCATGTCCCACATGCTTATCGCCCCTATCACATCACCGTTGTGGTCAAAGACAGGAGCGGCAGCCCCAACTTCCTGAAGGTATTCCTCACGGTTGCTGGTCGCGAATCCAGCATCGCGGATACTGGCTAACTCTTCCTTGAGTGCTTCTGGACTGGTAATAGTGTGAGGAGTTAAGGTTTCGAATGTCAGTGACGCTATTATGCTGTCCGCAATTTTCGTATCCAAAAAAGCAAGGATTGATTTTCCGGCCGCACAAACTTGAAGCGGAACACGATCTCCGACATCGGCCGAGTAGCGATGACGGATCGGATAGTGGACAATTTTGAGCCACAGAACATGTCCTTGATTGAGGATTGAAAGTCCGGTAGAGTAATTCAAATCGGTGCTGAGTTGACTGAGAATCGGTGCTGCAGCTTCAGTAAGGCCACCTGCCATAAAAACGCTGGTTGCCCAGCCCATCAGAGTTGGTCCGGGGCTAAAAACGTTCCGCACCGGATCAAGTGTGATGAGACCTTCCTCCCGTAAAATAGCGAGAATGCGATGGGTTGAACTTTTAGGCAGTCCGACGGCATCGACAATCTGAGAAAAATTAAGACGCTCCTGACGAGAGCAGATTACATTTAGAACCAATACAGATTTTGAAACGATAGAGCTTGTGGTCATGATCCAACCTTTTTTAGTAGTTTCTGTGAAAAAGTTCCATATTATAATAAAGAAATTCTATAATATGGTAAATATAAAAATTTAAGTTAACATTAACGATTAGGGTCTTTTTTTTATAAAAGTATATCCTACAATATGGAGTTATATATGAAATCGGATGTGCAGGTCGCAGTAATAGGTGGAGGTATTGTTGGTTCGGCGATGCTGTATTGGCTTGCCAAAATGGGGTGGACTGATTCGGTACTGCTGGAACGACGCGAACTGACGTCAGGCTCGACCTGGCATTCGGCTGGCAACACAACCCATTTTGGGCCTTATCCTGCTATGACGCGGTTGTTCGCCGGTTCGATCCGTAGCTACTTAAAGGCTGAAGAGGAAAGTGGACAATCTGTGTCATTCCACCAGACTGGCAGCTTACGGCTTGCCTCCACCGAGCGCGAACTAAGCCTATTTCATAGCTACAAGGCCCGCTATGCTGAGTTGGGAATTCCCTATCATGTTCGCACTCTGGCAGAGGTGCAAGCCCTGCATCCATTGCTGGTGACGGACGGTATTTTCGGCGCAGCGCACACGCCTGGTGATGGTCATGTCGATCCAGTGGGGGCAACTAATGCTTTGGCCCAAGCTGCGCGAAAAATTGGCGCCTCGGTTGAGCGACAGTGCCCCGTTGGTGAGATTCACAGGGAAGATGGACATTGGATTATTGAGACGACTAAGGGGACAGTATGCGCAAGAAATGTGGTTGTTGCAACCTCGTTTTGGGCACGAGAAATGTTGAAGCCTCTGGGGCTGAACCTACCGCTTTACGCTACCCAACACCAAGAATTGATCACCGAAACGATTCCAACCCTTAAGGCGATGGATCGCGAAGTTCCAGCTTGGCGTTGCAGTTATGTGTCGTGCAGTGTTCGACAAGAAGCAAAAGGTGTGTTGGCTGGAGTTTATGAATCAGAACCCAAGTTCTGGGCATTGGACGGAATTCCAAATGATTTTAAAGAGGACCTTTTTCCGCCGGAAATTGACCGCATCATGCCGCATCTGGAGCGCCTGATCGAACGCATGCCAAGCTTTGGGGAGGTTGGGATTAAGGTTATCAATAACGGCCCTATGTGCTGGACGCCTGACGGACTACCGATGCTGGGTCCGTTGCCAGGTTATGACGGGTTGTGGCTGGCGACTGGATTCAATGTGGGCATCGGAACTGGTGGTGGAAGCGCAGAATTTCTCGCTCATTGGATGACTAAAGGAAAGCCGCCGTTTGACCTGGGGATCGTGCATGCTGACCGCTTCAGCAACGATATGACAACTGAGGCCGCATTGGAGGCCATCCGCAGGGTTTACGCAATTGGCTACGAGTTGCCTGACAATATCTGATGAAAGCAGCTGGAGGAATGGCATTGCTTGTAACGTCCGCCCAGGCCAAAGGCGTAAATGTCACATATTTCCTAGAATGAGCAACACCAAACTTGGTTGGGTTTTCAAATAACCTTTTTTTCCTTAATATTTACATCGAATTTTATTGACAATAAAGCTTCAGTGTGTTTATAATTCTATATTGTAGAATTATAATTCAATAATATAGAACATTTAGTGCGCATGCATCTATTCATATTTCAAATTTTCAGGAATCAAAAAAACATGGCATACAAGCATACCAATTCAATCTGGAACCATCATCCTGATCTTCTGATTATGACTTCAGAGATCTTTTTTTGGTCACCGAAGTCACTCAAGACAATCGCGTTGTTTGTGAAATCATGGCTTGTGCCTTCTAAAGGAATGCTATGGCACATTTCATAAACGAACCTGAGAATTCCGTTACTGAGGCGATAGATGGTCTTATCGCTGCATCGGGAGGCAGGCTAGTGCGTCTTGATGGTTACCCCTACGTACGTGTCGTTATCCGCAGCGATTGGGACAAGTCACAGGTTGCATTGATTTCAGGTGGTGGTTCGGGCCATGAGCCAGCCCACGCCGGGTTCGTTGGTGCGGGCATGCTGACTGCAGCCGTTTGTGGAGACGTCTTTGCATCCCCTAGCGTTGATGCGGTACTTGCTGGCATCCTCGCGGTTACTGGCCCCGCTGGCTGCCTACTGATCGTCAAGAATTATACTGGCGACCGCTTGAATTTTGGGCTAGCTGCGGCGCGCGCGCGAAGCTTGGGACATAAGGTCGAGTTGGTTATTGTGGGGGACGACATTGCGCTGCCAGACCTGCTTCAGCCGCGAGGCGTTGCCGGAACTCTGTTCGTTCATAAGATCGCGGGGGCCATGGCCAGAGAGGGTGCAGATCTGAAAACAATCGCCGGAGCAGCGAGACGAACGGCAGAGGGGACGAAGAGTTTTGGTATGTCTCTGGATACCTGTGTGGTACCGGGTTCGCCAAAAGAAGACCGTATTCCAGTGGGAAAGATTGAACTCGGCTTGGGCATTCACGGAGAGCCCGGTGTCAGACAGGCCGATTTCAAAAATGTGCGCACAGCACTTATGTCAGTTTGCGATAGTCTGGCTGCAACCATGATTGACGGACCACATGTCGTACTTGTCAATAACCTAGGTGGTACCTCCAATCTCGAGATGTCAGTCATTGTGCATGAACTCATTCAATCGCACTTGGGCAACAAAATATCGCACATTGTGGGCCCCGCGACAATGATGGGGTCGCTTGGAATGCATGGAGTTTCTATCTCTACATATCCAGCAACACCGCAAGAGCTTGAACTCCTTGTTGCGCCGGTGCCGTTAAATACCTGGCCCGGTGTCTTTTCAATCGCACCAGTTCAGACCATTCCACTTTCCTCTAAACTGGAGCCAATGAATTTCCCAGCATCGGTTAATCTGCTTTTAAGTGACATGTTGTCCGACTGCTGCAAGACCTTGATTGCCTCAAGAACAGAGCTGAACGCGCTGGATGCAAAATCTGGAGATGGCGATACTGGATCAACGGTGGCCAAGGCAGCGGAAACCTTGCTTGCCGCTTCAGAGCAACTACCATTCGCCGAACCTTCGCAGCTATATCAGGCTCTCGCCCAGATTTTGGGCCAAACGATGGGTGGATCGTCAGGTATCTTGTTGTCAATCTATTTCGCGGCCACGGGAAATGCGCTTGCACATGGTCGGCCCACTATCGAGGCACTGAAGTTAGGCCTCGAGGAAATTATGAATATTGGCGGGGCAAAACGGGGTGATCGGACTATGATAGATGCATTGGAACCGGCATTGGACAGTCTGATCTATGGGATTGAAGATGCGGCAGTGGCGGCGCGTAAAGGCGCGAACCACACTTCTACCATGCTCAAAGCTGGCGCCGGCCGGGCAAGTTATGTCAGCGCGGATCAACTTTCGGGTCATGTAGACCCAGGAGCCGAAGCGGTCGCTCGGGTCTTTGAATGCCTAGCCGAAAACTCACTTAAAAAGCTACCATGATGGTGTACAGTTCAAGATCATTGTGGTCTGAAACAGCGACTTCAGACAGTCCACGGCATATTTTGACGGGCTCCCATCGGGCCGATGTCGTCATTATTGGCGCAGGCTTCACCGGTCTGAGGGCTGCTCTGGAACTCTCAGAATCCGGTTTGTCCGTAGTCGTGTTGGAGGCCGGCGACGTGGCCCATGGGGCATCCGGGAGCTCCGGTGGCCAGGTTAATCCAATACCTCCCTTCAACACACCCTCACAGTTTAGGAAACTACTCGGCACTGAATATGCGGAACGCCTCACGAATACCTACATACACTCCGCCGACGATCTGTTCGCGACAATCAAGAAATATCAGATCGATTGTCAGGCACGCCAGAATGGATGGCTGCGGGTCTTCCACAGTGCAAAGGCCTTAAGAAAAGAAGAGGTTTGCGTAAAGGAATGGAATGACCACGGTGCTGGCATAGAATTTGTTGGAGGCTCCGAGATTGAAAGAAAGTCCGGCACTTCCGCCTATCATTCGGGAATCATCACCCCGCAAGGAGGCGCGGTTCAACCGTTGTCCCTGTCGCGGGGTCTTGCAAAAGCTGCAGAACAACGCGGTGTGAAGATTTATAGCAAGAGCGCCGTGCTTTCGTTGGACAAGTCCGAAGGCAAGTGGACGGCAAAAACATCCATTGGTTCCGTCCTGTCTGATTGGGTGATTATTGCAACGAACGGTTATACTGGCGATCTCATTCCCGGATTGTCAAAATCCATCATCCCAATAGCTTCTATCCAGATCGCCACTGATCCCTTGCCCGAAGAAACAATCGGAAGCATCTTACCCGAAGGGCATACCATTTCCGATAGCAGACGGGTGATCATGATTGCGCGCAGAGAGCCCGACAACCGTATCGTTTATGGCAGTCATGGACGGGAATTTGGTAACGATACTATTGGTGGCGTGGAGTGGCTGATCAAAGATGCAGAACGTGTGTTTCCACAGTTGAGAGGTGTGAACTGGTCTTACAGATGGGGTGGAAGCGTCGCTCTGACCGAAGATAGGCTTCCACATCTTCATGAGCCAAAGCCGGGCCTACTTGTCGGGTTTGGGTATAACGGCCGTGGGGTCGCTATTTCCAATATCATGGGCAAGGTTCTAGCCAAGCGTGTCTTAGGTGCGAACCCGAATGAGCTGCCATTCCCGACATCACCCATCATGAAAATACCGTTCAGAAGCCTAAAGAAAACGCTAGAAGGACCGGCTATATGGTTTCTGCGCTTGCTTGATTATCTTGAATCGCGGTAAACACGTAGACAACAACTCAGGTGTAACTCTGCATTTGTAACAGGAGAACTTAAGAGATGGTAAAAATTCTAACCTTTATCCGATTGGGATTACCTGATATTCAACGCTTGGCAAAAGCTTTCGCTCTACTCATGGTCACCACAATATCCATGCAAGATCAAGCATTAGTTGCGCTCGACTGTGGAATGGGTCATTTATTAAAGGAGAAAAATAGCATATGAGATTTGTTAATTTTAGCGAGCAAAAAGTGGACCCTATCGACAAGAAGTTTGCAGAGGATATCCTCGAGGGAGACCCCAAGCAAAAAGTTTGGAGCCATTTCGTCGGTGCCGATGGCCTCATCAAATCAGGAATGTGGGATAGCACAGCGGGTGTTTTTTGCGGACCTATGAACAACCAGATTGAATTTTGCCACATTCTTGAAGGTGAGGCACGGATTGAAACATCAGATGGGGTGACAAGAACCATAAAGTCAGGGGACGCGTTTATCATGGACAACGGGCTCCAACCGATATGGCATGTCGAAACCTATATACGGAAGTATTATGTAATAATTTCTCTAGGTTGAAGCTTGAATATGTAGAGCACTTATTTGCGCTGAAGGATGCTTTCTAGCGCTTTGATTTTCGAACGAAACCTGTTAGAATGAACTGAGAGACCGGAACCTATTTTAGAAAATCTTGCTGGGTTTTCGAATAACCCTCTTTTTTTAAAATTTGTATCAAAGAATATTGACACAGAATTTTCAGTGCGCCTATAATCCCGTATTATAGAATTTTAATTCTATAATATAGAATATTAATGAGACAAGACCTTTCTAAGTGTGGAGCTTTTCTTTTCTAATTAATAAACACTGAGGAGATAAAATGTCACTTGCTTTTACAGACCCTACTAAATTATTTGATATTAGGGGTCGCAGAATTCTGATTACGGGCTCAGGCAGCGGGATTGGCTTTGGTCTTGCGCGTGGCCTTGGGGCAGCTGGTTCAAAGATCATCTTGAATGGTCGCAGTCGCGAGAAGCTGGAAGAGGCAGCAGGCGCATTATCAGAGGAGGGCATACAAGTTGAAACAGCCCCTTTTGATGTGTCTGATCCCAATACGATCGCTGCAAATATTGACCGGATCGAAGCTGAAATTGGTCCAATTGATGTGCTGATCAACAATGCAGGCACCAACCGGCGCGGCCGGATGTCTGATATTTCTGCGCAAGACTACCAGGCAGTAATGCAAGCCAATGTAGACGGGTTGTTTCTGACGACCCGCTCCGTGTCGGCCCATATGCAAAAACGGAAGGCAGGCAAGATCATAAACATCTGTTCGGCCCTTTCCAAAATGGGCCGCAAGGGGGCGGTTGCCTATTCTGGATCCAAAGCAGCAGCAGCGATGATGACGGCCTCGATGTGTGACGAGCTTGCGAGTGACAATATACAAGTCAATGGCATCGCACCGGGCTATTTCCTGACCGAAATCACACAAGTTATCAAGGATGACCCCGAACAAAATGCATGGCTGATGGGCCGCACGCCCGCTGCGCGTTGGGGTCAATTGGAAGACCTGATCGGGGCAGCGGTTTTCTTGTCGTCTGACGCGTCCAACTTTGTGAATGGCCATGTGATATATGTGGATGGAGGCCTAACGGCCGTGATGGGAGGATAAGATGACAGACCGTATTTTAGGACTGCCTGCAAAATATATCCAAGGTCAAGGTGCGCTGGACCGCATTGGTGAATCTGCATTGCAGCTGGACAACAGCGCACTGGTCTTCGCTGATGGTTTTGTGCGCGACCTCGTAGGGGCACGTGTTACTCAGAGCCTTGAGGCTGCAAAGGTTACCTTTCAGTGGGAAGATTTTAATGGCGAATGCTGCCGCTCTGAGATTGACCGGCTTAAGGCAAAAGGCAAAAACATGAACCTTGTGATCGCTATTGGCGGTGGCAAAGCTCTTGATACAGGTAAGGCAGTAGCGGCGGAGCTTAGTGTGCCATTTATCTCAGCCCCAACCATAGCTTCAACTGATGGGGCAGTTAGCTCCATTGCAGTTGAGTACTCCGATGATCACACTCATATCGGTGTGATGCGATTTAATTGCAGCCCAGCGGTGGTGCTGGTGGACACGCAAGTCGTCGCAAACGCGCCTGTGCGATTGCTAGTAGCGGGTATGGGCGACAGTCTGTCCACATGGTTCGAAGCACGAGCCTGTCATGCCAAGGGTATCAATAATTTTCGTGGAGGTGCAATTTCGGATATAGCGATGAACTTGGCACGGTCCTGCCATGAGACTATTATGCACTATGGACGCGATGCGCTTTGTGCTGTTGAGAAGAATCTAGTAAACGAAGCAGTGGAACGGGTGGTCGAGGCCAATGTCTTCCTGAGTGGTGTCGGGTTTGAAAACACTGGCGTGGCGGGCGCACATGCGCTTGATACCGCTGTGTCGCGCTACAGCTCAGATCACAGTATCTACCACGGGGAACGAGTCGCCTTAGGCGTTTTATTCCAATTGAAGTTGGAAGGCGATACGGATGCGATTAGGAAATTGTTGCCGTTCTTCAAAGACGTTGGGTTACCCATCAATCTTCAGGGAATTGGCCTCAAAGACATGAGTGCCGAGGATCTAAAAGACTTGGCTACGATAGTGATGCGTGATGGTTCACCGATTCGAAATTTACCGTTTCATGTCAAACACGACGATGTGGTGAATGCCTTGTCGCAGCTTCTTTAGACGAATAACTTACAAGGTACTGATTATAAATAGAGTGTTACCTGATGCACCTAAAGTAAATACTCAGATAATAAGCTCCAAAAGCGGCTTATTGCATTTATATCGTTATTTTTATTGATTATGCGCCGTAAATCTATGATCAGATTTTGCAATCACAGGTCAAGCACAACCCGACTGCCCTTCGCTCGTGAGACACATATGCACATTAATTTGCCTGAGTTACGCTGTTTAGGAGACAAAAAACTGTCCCGGTGATCCGCTTCTCCTTCAACAATCGCAGTGACACAGGTGCCGCAAACGCCCTGCTCGCAACAAAAAGGTGCTAAGACACCATTTAACTCTAGCACGTCAAGGATTGTCTCCTCTGTGCCAACATCCAAGGTGATACCTGTCCGAGAGAGTCTCACCTGAAATGCGCGCGTCGGTGTATCGGTTAATTCTGGGTTTGCCGAAAAGCGCTCTAGGTTAACTGCTTCTGTGGGTAAATTCTCCAAGGCCAAGGCCTGAGCAGTATCCATAAACGGACCCGGCCCACATATATAAACTTGGCTTCCTTCAGTAGTATTAGCCAAAGCCACTCTCAGTGCAGAACCGGTCAACGCAACGTCTAGCCCCTCATGAAACACCACTTTGTCTGCATATTCGCCACGCGCCAGCCTGTCGCGAAACGCCGTATGATCGGCCGCGCGAGTAAAGTAGTGCAACACAAACGACCGGCCCAGAACATGTAATCTATCTGCCATGGCAATAATTGGCGTGATGCCGATGCCACCTGCAATAAGAATAGAGTAGGGCGAGCCTTCATCCAGCGGAAAGTTGCTGCGAGGACTGCCAATTTCAAGCCAATCACCCTCTTTTACAGCCATGTGCATCAAATCAGAGCCACCCCGTGAGCGGTCGACTTGTCGCACGGCGATTTGAAAATGCCGCCGATCATCGGGGAGTCCACAAAGCGAATATTGTCTGATGACACCCTCACCGCAATGCACGTCAATATGCGCGCCAGGTGGATAGGGTGGTAATTTAAATAGGCCTTTCTTTGCCAAGAGGAATGATCGGACTCCATCTGCCTCTTGAGTGACTTTTGTAACCTTGACGTTGATTAGTGCCACGAGAAATGATCCTTATTGATGGACGGGCTGTATTTTATCCAATCCCTCTTTCAACCTATCCAGCTCGAGTGCGGACATGGAAACAGACGTGGTTGCATCTGGGAAAGAGCCATCCATCACCGCCACACGATATCCCGCCAACGCTTTTTCTCGTTCGGCCGACAGTTGTTTGCGAATAGCACCTACATCGCCGAACGCCTTGGCATGTCGCGGCGGTTTATCAGTGTCGCCTGATAAGTCTGACATATAAGACAGGATAATATCTCCTGACGAGCCCGCGCCTATGGTCACGAGGATTAGTTTGGAGTATTTTTTTATCTCTGCCAAAGCATCTTCGGCAACACATTCAACTTCTACCGAGTAGGCACCAGCCTCCTCCATGCGGCGAAAATCCTGCAAGAGACTCAATGCTTCTGCTGCTGTCTTACCAACAGTTCGAAGCCCCCCGAACTGCGTGGCGCGGGCTGGGAACAAGCCAGTATGTCCCTGCACGCTGATCCCTTCACGCGCAATACGCTCTATAGTTTTCAGGCCACGAGGTGTAGAGATTGCGTCTGCGCCTTTTACCATTGTATCTATGGCGCCACCAAGTGCTTCATCTTCAGTCACATATTGGCGCATAGTTTGGTGTGCTGTAATAAATATATGAGGAGCAGCAGCGCGAATACTCTCGGTCAAATTGGTTTCTATGACGAGCAAGTCAATTTGTTGGTTAGCTGCAGCAACTGCCTCTTCTGGATCAATTGCTGTCACTTGCGTCATCCGTTTACCAACAGCCTTGTTTTTAAACAAACATTCGACGGTCAAGTTGCGTTTAGCGGGCTGGCCGCCATAAGTGTAGATATGTTTCATAAAAGGCTCCTATTTGCGGGCAAAGATCAATTTCTTGCGCGCCCTTATGCGCTTGGTTGCGGCCTCGCTGCCATCATGGAAACTTCCAAACCAGCGATCCCAGGGCATTTCAGCTGTTCCGTAGTTGCATTCAAAATAGCGGTGGTGCAACTGGTGATGGAAATCACCAGCATCAACCAGTTTTTGTTCGCCCACCATGGCATTTTCAAAACCGGCATGTGTAAAGCAGGGGCCAATAGCCCTAATGTAGAGATGTAGAAGAACTATAACGGGATGTGCTGGTATGAGAAAAAATACCAATACCGAAGACATGTAGAGCATGCTTTCCACAGGGTGCATCGACAAGCCTGACCACGGTCCAACGTTGATAGAGCGATGATGAAGCGAATGAAACCTGCGGTAAAGCGGTGGCCAGTGCAGCAACCGATGAACCCAGTAAAAATGCATTGCGCCCATAATAGGCAACATGACCAGCCAAGCAAAGAACCAGATTTCTGATCCTTTGAAGGCCATAACTGGGATCGCGCCATTCGCAGCACCCCATACATATAGCACTTCAAAGAGGGTCCATGCAGTGACGCCACTGGTCAGACTCCAGAACATATTGTCATGGACTTGGTCGCGAAACGTAAAGGTTCCATTCTTCTTCATCATAGAGCGCGCATCGAACTTCAACCTTTTACCTTGCATCGAGAAGGTAATGAACCAAAGATGAAGGCCACCCGCAAAAATGCCTAGAAGTAAGAGGTTCCGCACCCAGATCTGAAAGATCCAACCCGGTGCCAAGACCAAGAATGTCTCGGGGGTGGGTTGACCGATATTGTAGACAAGAATTGCGACAATTAAAAAGAGCGTACTTGAGGTGACTTTGATCCAGCGATTTAAGACCCATTTTAGGGCGGAACTTGGGCGCGGTGTCCAGTCAAAAAGAGGGGAATTGAGGATAGGCAAGTCTGGTTGATAGTTCCAGGATTTATTTTTAACGTTTTCAGATTTTTCGATATTCATATACTTCCTCTTTATTCAATTTTTTCTCGGCAATTTTGACTGCGCATATGCTAGTCCAATGTAAAGTTCGGTTCGGCGCGTTTAGCGCCGTAACGAAACAATCAGCTCTTGCCTCGCCACGGAATTGTTTTCGCGATTACCCAACGCATAATCAGATCAAAGCCCAACCCAAGAAGACCCATGATCAGAATTGTGACCCATATCAGTTCGTAATCTGACACGGTCCGCGCAACATTTTCGATGAAGCCAATACCGGTCGTACCCGCGAGCATTTCGGCGGCTACCAATGTCCCCCAGCACACACCAATCGAAATGCGAATGCCAGTGAGGATTTCAGGTAAGGCATTTGGTAGGATGACATGCATCAGAATCTGACGATCTGATGAACCCAGAGAATGCGCCGCCCGGGTCTTTGACAGCTGTGTTCCGGCTGCCCCGGTTTTGGCCGAAATCACCATGATTGCAAAGGCTACCATGAAGAGCAGAAATACCTTACCATCATCATTGATACCAAAGATCGTCAGGATCAGGGGCGCCCATGCCAAGGGCGGCACTGGTCGATAGAGTTCGATCAGCGGGTCAAAGAATGATCGAAAGAAATTCGAAACCCCCATGTAAAGTCCAAGCGGCACTCCCAGTGCAATTCCCAATCCAAGGGCTATCAGCACCCGCCGCATTGAGTCCCACAAGTGCCCATCAAACATCGGGACAACACCAAGATTTACATTACCCTGCGCGAAGGCCAGCAATTTGTCCTTGAATTTCGGTGTAATAGTGCCGTTGTTTGCATGGCGGGCATAATCTCCGGGTACGATATCGGCAATCCAATCGGGCATGACAAAAGCCACCACATCAGCGATGGGCATCCATCGCCACCAGAATAATTTCTGGCCTTTGAAACCTCCGCCGTTTTCTAGATCTGGATTAGCCAGCCGCCCAAAAGAAGCAACAACGTCAGTCGGTTTTGGCAGCCATCTGGCAGAGCCTTGCTCTGAGCACTGAGTGCGTGATTTTAAGATATGACCACTGGGAAAGAACAAAGGCTCGATGTAAGAAAGGCTTCCACGAGCAGAATTTTTCGCAGCATCAAGGTTTGCAATAGCTGCGTTCACCCCACCAAGCGAAGCCGCAGGAAATATCGTGCCATCATCCAGCCGTTTAAAAATCCGTTTGACCGACTTCAGGTAGTCGTAACGAAGGCTGGCGGTTTGTTCGTCATAACCGCCCGAATCGGTTGTTTTTAGAAAGGTATCAATTTCAGCAGTGATTTCATTAATCAACACCGCATTCGCAGGAGGGTGGTTGCGGATGCTACTGAACATGCCGGTAATGTCTTTAGCCATGATGGCTGTTTCGTCAAACAAAACCCCCCGACCTGTCCTTGGTAACATTGGGATTTCTGTGAATGTTAACCCCCATTTTGGCTGTGCGAGAGCCTCTTGCGTTGGAGACATGTCTTCCGGCCCGGCCAACAACTTTTCACTCAGCGCATTCAAATCCATGACCACTGCAGTCAACTGGTCTCTTAAATCCTGGCCCAGCATGTTTGGATCGGAGGCATTCGCCATCAGTTGGCGGATCTTGCCCGTCGTAGAATTCAGCCCTACGACCTCATCAGAACTGAAGGCTGCGGAAGGCAGTTGTGCTTCAAGCGCTGTTAGCTGGTCTCCGTTCCGGGCCACTAATGTGGTTGAGCGGAAGTAACGCGATCCGATAGGTAAAGTTGCCTTGATTGGTGAAATCGCTTTTTCAAGCTTCGCAACCTGACACATCTCATTGCCAGTCTCAGGAAAGTAGGCGCGTCCTAACCCCCAAGAAAAATAGAACCACAGCAGCATCAGTGTCGAAATACCGCATACCGCCCAGTATCCACCACCCTTGGTCCGTTCCACGTCACCAAACACTGTATCCTTGCTGTGTAAATCGGATTGCTTAAACCCGAGATAGATCGACGCGACAAACATCACGACCAATATCAGAACTATGAGTGCTGCGATTGAAGCGCGGTTATCTGAAAGCAAATCAAGCACGACCCATGATCTCCTCTTCCATATCCCAGATCATTGTCAGGACTTCTTCCCGAACCTTGGAAAACTCCGAATCCTGCTTGATTGCGCGCAACGATTCGTGCAAACCGCGTTGCGAAAAGGGCAAGTTGTATTCCTTCTGAATCCTGCCCGGGCGGGGGGCCATTACGAACAGACGTTCGCCCAGCAAAATTGCCTCTTCCACTGAATGGGTGATGATCATGATCGTCTTGCCCGTTTCTTTCCAAAGCTCTAGTATCAGGGATTGCATCTTTTCGCGAGTCAGCGCGTCCAACGCGCCTAACGGTTCATCCATCAAGATGACATCAGGGTCATTCACCAGACAGCGTGCCAGCGCCACGCGCTGCTGCATTCCTCCCGAAAGCTGATAAATTGGTGTATTGTCAAAGCCGTTCAGGCCAACGATATCCAACCATTTTTCAACTAATCTCTGGCTCTCTTTTTTTTCGGTTTTCTTCATCCGCAGACCATAACTGACGTTCTCTGAGACCGTCAGCCATTCAAACAACGCGCCCTGTTGGAAGACCATACCTCGTTCGACACCAGGGCCATCGATGTTTTTTCCGCCTAAAAAAATCTCACCCGCAGTCGGGTTGATAAAGCCTGCAATCATGTTTAGGAGAGTTGTCTTGCCACAACCTGACGGACCCAAAACTGACAGCAACTCACCCTTTTTCAAGGTGAAGTTGATGTCTTTCAAAGCCTCGACCGCCGCTCCAGTTTGTGGATTGGTAAAGGTCATACTCAGGTTTTTACATTTAAGATCGTTCATCGCGACTTTGTTTCCTGTTTTGTAATTCTATTTTCAAGCTTAAAGCTTTTTAATTTTGACACTAAGCTTGATGCAGATTCAAATTGAAATCCTTACTATAAACCCAGTAATCACGACGCAATTATTTTGTCTAGTCATTCTATTATATTGGTGAAAAGTAACTAAAGTCCAATAGGAGATCGAATGACTAGACAGAATAATATAAAGGAGGGCCTTTGTAAAGCCCTCCTATTTTTCATTAACCTTGTGGACCTATTCTAAGAATGATCCATCGATCGTCGTGGCAATCGAGCTGCCGTCCGAGCTGCCGGAGAAAACCAGACCCAATGATGCAGCAGCCGTTGCGGCAATACCGTTGGCGCTGAAATAATCGGTGATCTGTTCGTCAGCCGAAGGTGTGCTAATCCCCGCATATTGGATTCTCGTGGTTTCATTGCCCATCCCAGCTTCGCTCGCAAGCGTAACAAACTCGGCATCTGAACCAGAAAAGGACACGTTAGCTTCTTCTGTGACTTCCATGAATGACCTAAGGAGTTCGGGATTTTTCGTTGCGAATTCCTCAGTTGTCGTAACAACATCGAAAGATCCAATTCCCGCATCTTTCTTCTGTTGAGTGTTCATGATAGCTGTACCTGCTTCACCAGCCTCCTTTGAAGCTAAACCTCCAAAAACGCATGCCATATCGACAGCACTGTCCTGGAGAGATTTCGCACCATCGGGCGGCGCCTGATCAACAATCGTCATTGTCGAGATATCAACATCGAGGTATGTCATGTATCTACGAAATGCATAGTCGGCCATGGTATTAAGCGGCACTGCGACCGTTCTTCCTTCAAGTTCCGTCGCGTTAGACGAATCGATGCCAAGACCGTCCCTGACGAAGCAATCATTAGCTTCATAGACAACGGCAATACCAATCATTTTCAACGGCGCACCTTGCTGAATTGCGGTCACAAATGGTGCCAGACCCTGCGAGTATGCAATGTCGATGTCACCAGACAACATGGCCTCAGTCATTGCCGTGCCGGTAGTAAAGTTCGTCCAATTCAAATTGACACCCATTGCTTCATCGTAGTCGCCATTGGCTTTTGCTACCAAGTTTGGTGTCGCCCATTCTAAGAAATATGCGACATTTACGTCATCGGCCGCCAGGGCGGACGTGGACGTTGTCACATTACTTAATGCTAAAACTGCTGCGCAGCATAGTGTTTTTTGTATATTCATTTTTTTCTCCTTTTTTTTTTCAAATTTAACGTACTTGATTGCTTCACGTGAATTATCAATGTACATTAGTTGTTAAATGATCGTCAATAAAGACATTCAATTAATACAAGTTCGTTATTAGTTCTATATTATTGAACTAATTTTCTATATTACGATACAAGTTATTTAGTTATAGAC